>Ga0066639_10004063_pt1 | contig 12520 bp, 10 predicted proteins | sample CryGeyCG2114_010_2_FD_59504 | JGI IMG/M metagenome (GOLD analysis project Ga0066639, IMG submission 59504) | Groundwater microbial communities from aquifer - Crystal Geyser CG10_big_fil_rev_8/21/14_0.10 | ecosystem: Environmental > Aquatic > Deep subsurface > Groundwater | place: USA: Utah...
AACTTTCCCGCCGCGGGGCTCATCATAATGTTCAGAAAATTTTAAAAAAAGCTCATACACCAGATGTGGCCACTCTTATGGAAGAGCTGGAGTCAGAGGAAAGATTAAATATCTTTCGTATGCTTACCTCCATAGACAGAAGAGCGAGTGTGCTTAGCTACTTGAAGCCAGATGTTCAGCAGGAATTACTCACTCGTTTGCAACGTCATGAGGTTCATGAGCTAGTTCAAAATATGGATAAAGATGATGCTGCTGATCTGTTGGCACACTTACCAGATGAGGTATCCAAAGAAATTTTAGCCAATATGGTTCGTGAAGACTCAGAAGAGGTCGCCGACCTTATGAGTTATCCTGAAGACACCGCTGGCGGCCTTATGAGCTCTGACTACCTTGCACTTTCTAGCGAAATAACGGTGGAACAAGCCATTAAAGAAATTCAAAGCAGAGAAGAGGAGTCCTTCGTTGCTATTTATGTATATGTGACGGATGAGTCAGGAAGTCTTGTGGGTGTTTTGAGCTTGAAAGATTTAATCCTTTCGCGAGCGAAGTCCTTTATCAAAGATATCATGAACCAAGATATTATCAGTGTCAGCGTAGAAACTCCTTCAGAAGAGGTAGCTCAAATTGTGGAGCGCTATGATTTTCTCTCTGTTCCTGTTGTTGAGTCTGGAAACCGTCTTGTGGGTATTGTGACAGTGGATGACGTTATTGATGTTATTCGAGAAGAAGCAAAAGAAGATCTGTTGGCAATGGGGCGAGCCGGATGGGGAGATGAAGACTCTATCATGGATCACTTAAAGGCGAGAACGCCCTGGCTTGTCTTGGCCTTTTTGGGTGGTTTGATTTGTTATTTTATTTTTCATTGGATTTTGGCTGATCGAGAGCTTAATGCTTGGTGGAGATATGCGGCGTTTCTTCCTCTCTTTCTCACGCTTGGAACCACAGCAGGTCAACAGGCGGTGACAGTTGCTGTCGGTGCTTCCCATGAAGGTTTTAAGCAGCTTCGTAAACATTTGCTCAATGAAATGACCTTAGCTTTTATTTTTAGTTTATTTTTTGGAAGCCTTTTAATGGCCCTTGCAAATCTCTTTGATGCCAATCCTTTCTGGGCTCTGATTTTGGGCGGCAGTTTAGCTCTGCACCTCATGATCACAATGATCTTTGGAACCTTAATACCCTTGAGTGTTGAAAAAATAAAGTTGGACCCTGCCATCATGTCAGTTCCCATTTTTACTATAATTTCAGATATCAGTGCAGTGATTGTTAGTTTTGGGCTGTATGCTTGGTTTCTTGTTCCATGAGCCAAGTGATAGAAGATAAAATTTTAATTCTTAAGAAAACACTTCATAACGAGGGAAGCTTGATTGTTTCTGGGCTCAATCGCCAGGGTGCAAAAATGGTTTTTTATGCCCGATCTGCTCTGCAAAGTCGAAAGCGCTTTGGTGGGGGAGTTCTAGAACCAACACATTACGTGCTCGTCTCATACCAGGAGTCTAAACAAGAGGGCTCGCTTTATCGTTTGACCGAGGCACAATTGCTAGAGGATTTTTCTCAGTTGCGAACCGACTATGATCGTTTGAGCTTAGCTTTATGGGCAGTGGGTGTTGTAGAAAAAATGAGTCGTGAAGGGGTTGTGGATTCTAACGAGCTCTTTGATCTTTTGGGTAATTTATTAAGATCCGCAGAAACAAGTCCTCATCTTTCTCAATTGAGAGCGCATTTCATTGTTAAACTTTTATCTATTCAAGGTGTATTTCCTACTGAAGAACAATGGGAAAAGTGGAGGCTTCTTTCAGTTAAGGAACATAATCTTCTAGAAGAAATATCCCCTCATGAAAGTAAAAGACTCGAGGGGTTACTTTTATCTTATATTAACTAAAGAGACCAGTTAGCTGTTAAAACTCCAAGAATAACGTATTTAAAGTACTGATTGGATGGGTTATTGGAATAATTGGTATTATAAGATCCTCCAAGGGTGGCCGTTAGCCAGCTCGACATATTTTTTGAAAAATTTAAACTGTAGGTCGTGCTATTATCATACCGTGCTGCTGTGGATTTATCAGGGTATTGAGCATAGTAGTAAGCTAACCCAAAGATGCCTTGCACACCCTCCATTGCCGGAAACAAGAGCATGCTAGAGAGATCAAAGCGGTTGTAGGTATAGTTCTTTCCAAAGGAAGAGTTACGGGTATATCCAGTGTCTCCGATCAAGCCTACATTTTTTTTGTCGTTTAAAAAGTATATGTGATTAGTGCTGATAGTGTATTTATTAGCAGTGGTATCGTTGTCATTCACTGTAGTAGGTGAGGCGCTGGAGTCATGACGATACTTAAAGGTAAGGCCTGCAAAATACTTATCAGAGATCACTAGGGTATTGGCGATATTAAAGAGGGTTGAGTTTAGATAATTTTGTCTCTCCTCAAATGAGCTAATAAAACCTTTGTTAGCTCCAGAAGAATCTTCATCTAAATTGAGAATTTCATAGCCAGGGGTAATTTCTAATTTATAACCCTTGCCAAAAAGCTGACTTTTGTATTTGAACGGGGCGGTAAAGTTATAAACAAGAGGATCCACGGCAGCACTGGATTCTTTTGTAGAGTAGAGCATATCGATTTTTGATTTGATGCTAAACTCATGGGTTTTTTCGTAAATAGCACGGTACTCAATACTGCCACCTGTAATCCAGCGATTATCACCAACGTTTGTTGGATCTGCAGATCCTGCTGTAGAGGAGTTTACAGCTAATACGTTAGAGTCAAACTCTAGACCTCCTGAAGCTGTAAAAAACCATTTCTTATTTTTTTGTTTTAAAAACATTTTTGTTCTCTCAATATTCTCAATAAAATCTTCTGCCCTCTGATCTAAATTAGGATCTTGGCTTGTGTCCAGCACCTCTTGAAAAGAAGCTTTGGATTCTTCAAACTTTTGAAGTTGAAAAAGAACAATACCTTCATAGAAGGCAGCCATTGGAGATGTTGTGGGATCTTTTTTAGCCTTTATTTCTTGAAATTTCTTGAGTGCACTCGTGTATTCGTTGAGTTTGTAATAGTTCACTCCTTTGTAGAATTCGCCCTCTAAAGGATTATAGGTGCTTGTCTTTACTGGAAATCGGCTGGCGTACTCAAGATAAATTAGGGAATCAGCTGGTCTATCAAGTTTGTTAAGCACAACTCCATAGTAAAAATAATAATCCAGCACGTTGGGATCTAGTTGCATGGATTTTCTAAACCCTTCCTCGGACGGAACGAGCTGGTTGTTTCTGTATGCCTCCATAGCTTCGTCAGAAATTTTCTTAGCCTCTGCTCTTTGTGCATTTCTTTGACTGGTAGGTAGAGAACTAAATTCTTTTTTTTGTTGATCCACTTTTTGTCTTAATTTTGCTAAGAGACTCTCCCTTTCTGCTGCTTTTATAGGAGCTTCTTCCTCCATTTTTTTCACTTCTTGACGAATACGTGCAGCCTCTGATTCATCAATGACTTCTTCTGTGATAGCATCGCTTGGCTGTATTTTATTTTTTAGCTCTTCTTTATATTTTTTTAATGCCCCTTCAGCTTCTTCTCTAGAACCAAAGCTATCAATGACTTGATCACCATTGGCATCTCTATGGTAAATGAAGGGCGCGCGGGTTAGTTTTTTGTCTGAAGCTAGTTTGTTAAAATCCACACTTTTTGAATCTGAAATTTGAGTGCCTTTGCTTGGGGTATAAACTTCAGGTGAAACTTCTTGTAGATCTCCCCAGCTTAAAAGATATCTGCTGGTGAATTCACCAGAATTTGGAGTTGTTTCATAAACGTCAATAATCACACTGAACCCGGATTGAATGTCTCTCAAAAGAAGCTGACCAGAATCAATTTTTTGGTTCGATTGATTCCATGCTTTATTTTTGTAGTTAAGTTTCATGGCTTGTTCTACCTTAACCAGCCGAGTGGCTTTTTTATTACTTGCTAGGGATCGAGCTGGTTTTGCCTGGGCCATGTGGGTAAAAATGAAAGAGCATGTCAGTAGTAAAATTTTGAAAGTCAAAGCTGTGGCTCCTTGTTGGCTATTCCTTAAGTGATATTCATAGGATAGCTAATAGGAGCTCAGTTGGGTATGAAGACCAAAACACTATTCAAATTTACTGGACATTAATATTAATTTTTAAATTTGTAGTCTGGTTTAAGAGATCCTGTGGAATCTCAGGTGGTTTGTACACCTCAATAATGGGTGGAGGGCTCGCTGGATCCATATTAAAGTTAGGAATTTCAGTGGGCATCTCTTTTGACATATCCAACATCATCGATGGTGGAGGAGGGGTTGCGGCAGGACCTCGGTCTAAGCCTGGTCCCGCAGGATTGAGCGGGCCACCAGTCCCAGATGGACCTTTTTGGCCAGTGTTAGCTCCTGCTGTTGTAGAGGGAGCCGCTTTTGAATTACTAGTGGGTCCCTTAGCATTTGTGCTTTGCGAACTATTTTTTGGGTCTGTTTTTTGAGTATTATTCGCCTTATTGTCCTTGTTGGCTGTTGGTTTTTTTGCATCGCCATTTTTAGACGGTTCTTTAGACGAAGACTGCTTTTCTTTTTGCGATTGATTAGACTCTTTTTTATCAGAATTTTTTTTAGAATCCTTCTTGTTGTCTCCTGGTGAAGGTTCATTGGCAGGTTGACGATCACTTGGGCCATTAGGATCAGCTTTAGAATCCTGACTTATGGCCATCAATTCACGGGGTGGAACAGTAGCGGGCGGGGCTGGCGCAACGCCGGCACTGGCCACTGTGAATTGACCAGGGTTCACCATAACAGGGTTAGAGATTCTTCCGGAGGCATCTAGGCCCGAACCCACTTGAACTTGTCCTTCAAAAGTGACGACTCTCGAGGTGTTGTTAGAAGGGCTATACTGGGTTAAGAAGTCTGTACCACGCACTCCAGCCACAGCAGAGGGTGTCTTTACCTGGAACTTGTGTTTATCCCCATCATATTTTTGGTTTACTGTTGCTCTTACTTTTCCATAGAGAACATTGAGGCTTACTGATTTATCAGCGGCTCCTGTTTTATATGTTTCTATGAGTAAGGTGGTGTCGGGAGAAATGTTTAATACGTTTTTATCAACCATGACAATTTTTGCACGAGCATTTTTTCCAGCAATCACTTTATCTTTTGCATGTACTTTCATGCCAATACGAGCTGGAACTTTCTTGCCCTGAGATTCTAAAAAAACCTGTCCTTTGACAACCATGAAGGTGCCGTCTGACCAAGCAATACTAGCCGTCATTAAAAAAAGAAATAAAACTATCCCATAAGGATATTTCTGCTTCATGTGGGCCTCACCTTCTAAGCCTTTATCGGCAATTCAATGACCAGGCTCAAGCTCCAGATTGAGACAGAAAAAAGTGCTTCAAGATGAGATTAAGTATGTTGTGAGATAAAGTCTGCCGCCTCTAGAAGATCCTTACAAATAAGATTTGGATGGCAGCCTTCTGGGCTGGTCTCAGCTAATAAAATAGTTTTTGCACCAACATGCTCTCCAGCATAAATATCTGTATCACGATCCCCTATCATAAAGGACTTTGTGGTTTCAATATTATGCTCTTTGGCCCCAAGAAGCAGCATTCCGGGCTTTGGTTTTCTCATGGGGTGTTGGCTTTCCACAGAGTAAGGTGCGTAGTAAAAATCTGCTATTTCAATGTTGTGTTTGGAAAGGTCATTGCGAATGATCTCATGAATTTTATGAAGGTTTTCAAGACTCACAATACCTCTGGCAACGCCAGATTGGTTTGTCACCACAACCAGTTTGTAGCCGAGATCACACATTTTTTTTAAGCCCTCAATGGCCTTGGGAAGGTACTCAATTTGAGTGGGATCATTAAGATAAACTTTGTCTATGATGATGGTACCGTCACGATCTAAAAAAACTGCTTTATTCATAGGGAGAAAACTTAAAGTATCTTGTTCTATGAGTCTATGACTAATGAATTCATTATAACCTGCAATATCCTACTTTTTTTTACCAAGGGGGTGATGCTCTTCCATAGATCGAGCTATTTGACTTAATTCTAAGTGGAGATATTTTTGAGTGGCTTGTAATTGTGTGTGACCTAGAATCTCTTGGAGTGTTCTTAAGTCGGTGCCATCCGATAACATATGCGTGGCAAAACTATGTCGTAGGGCATGGGGATGTATGGGGCGGAGTAGCCCTGTTTTTTTTCCCGCCTGACGAATCATTTCGTAAGCCTTTCGAGTATTGAGAGGCGCCTCGCCAAAAACATAAGGGCTCTCTTTGGTGCTCAATGCTTGTAATGCGTCTATGGATGTTTTTGGGAGAGCAATCCACCTTTGTTTTTGCCCCTTACCCAGCACGCATAACTTTTTTTCTTTAAGGCGGATGTCAGACCACTTTAGGTGACAGGCTTCAGAGACTCTCAGGCCGCCTCCATAGAGAAGATGGAAAAGCGCATAGGTAAAGCTCTCCTGGCTCTTTTTTAAATGCTCGTGAAGGCTCATGACTTCATCCACAGATAAATACAGTGGTAGTTTATGGGGCACTTTGGGGGCCTGTAGGAGGGCCGAGACATTTTTGGTGATGAAGTGCTTTTGATAGAGCCAATTCATGAGCGATTTGAGAGTGGCTGTTCTTCGCTGTCTAGTGGCCTTAGAGAGGTGACTCCATGTTTTCTGAGCCCGTTGCAGGTGCTTCAATAAGAGCTCTTCATTGAGGCTAAGGGGAAGGTCTTTGGGCTTAAAAACAAGCTTCAAGTCAGCTTGATAAGCCCTTAGCGTATGGGGGGAGGCTCCCCCTATTATTTCCAAATCTTTGATAAAGCTTTCTAAAAGCCCCTGGGTAAGCATTGTTCAATTGTAAACTAAGTTATCGAAAATACTGAATAATATTAAATATTACGCATAGCATCTTTTTTCTTGCACTTATTTCATCAAGCTGGTAAATTATGCCCTGTCCCATAATGATACTTTGCGTTAAACGGGGGTACGCTGAGAAAGAGTATGGGACATAACAACTGTACGTTAGCTGAAAGAGGTAAATATGTCAGAATATCAGAACCCCGTGTTGCCATCGAGCCTATTGGCTCCCACATTGGCCGGCAAATCAAGCCAGTCTGAAAGCAAAATCATTTATAAATCAGAAGTGATGGGAAGGGTCCTTCGTCTTGTGGATCGTGTGGCTCCCTCACAGGCCACAGTGCTTATTTTAGGTGAAAGTGGCACTGGAAAAGAGTTGGTAGCTCGTGCCATTCATGAGCGTAGTCCTCGTCGTTTTAAGCCTTTTGTCGCTATTAACTGCGGTGCTTTACGTGAGACTTTACTGGAGAGTGAGCTTTTTGGTCATGAAAAAGGATCATTCACAGGTGCCTACACAAGAAAAATTGGTTTGGCAGAAGTCGCCACCGGTGGAACTTTATTTTTAGACGAAATCGGGGAGTTGAGCCCTGGCATTCAAGCTAAACTTCTTCGTTTTTTACAAGAAGGTGAGATTTATCGAGTGGGTGGAAAAGATCCAATTCGAGTTGATATTCGCTTAGTGAGCGCAACAAATAAAGATTTAGAAACTGAAGTTCAAAAGGGACATTTTCGAGAAGATCTATTTTACCGAGTCAATACAATCACAGCCCACTTGCCTTCCCTTCGCCAAAGAAAAGACGATATTCCTATGCTAGTGAGTCACTTTTTAGCAACTGGTCGCGGTCCTATACAGAAGACCTCTGTGAGTGAAGAGGCTATGACCTATCTTATGAAATATGATTGGCCAGGTAATATTCGGGAGTTGCAGAATATCTGTGAGCGTATCCAGATTCTTGCTGAAGGTCATACTATTATGCCAGGTGATTTGCCTGAGAATATCCGCAATCCTGATCATAAGATCAATGCTGAAGATTATGATCCCACAATGACGATTCATGAACTTGAGAAGCGCTATATTTTAAAAGCTCTTGCTCACTTTAAAGGTAATAAAACTCAGGCAGCCAATGCCTTGGGTATTACCATCAAAACTTTGTACAATAAGCTTCATGAGTATGGTGAGTTTGAAAACTATGCTATTCACACAAAAGTGAAGGGCGAGTAACAGATTTAGTTTAAGTTGTGAAAAATAAAAAAGGGAGCTCATGGGCTCCCTTTTTTTGTTGTGGATAAAAATGAAGGTTGAGATTTAGAAGTAACCCTCATCATCATCTTCGTCATCATCATCACTATTTTCGTCGTCAAAGTCATCATCAGCGCTGGGAAAGTCTTCTACACTTTCTTCTTCATTAGTTTTAGAAAGATCTTCGTACATTTCTTCAGAGTCACTATCCAAATCAGAGGCCACTTTATCTAGTGACTCAAATTCTTCTTCGTTTTCAAAGAGAGGCTCTTGCGCAGGGACAATGATTGGAATAATAGCTGGCGCTACTTTTTTAGTTGTCGCTTTTGCTTTTTTTGGAGCGGTAGTTTTTTTAGCCGCTTTCTTGGTTGCCTTTTTAGTGGCTTTTTTAGCTGTTTTCTTAGCGGTAGTTTTTTTAGTCGCTTTCTTGGTTGCCTTTTTAGTGGCTTTTTTAGCTGTTTTCTTAGCGGTGGTTTTTTTAGTCGCTTTCTTGGTTGCCTTTTTAGTGGTCTTTTTTTTCTTTGCCATACCTATCTCCTTAAGGTGTTCGTGTGACACTTATTCAATTCTCTTAATTCTTGAGCGAGGTCAATGCCTACTTGTCTGAGGTAGGGGTTCAACTGCGAGCGTCATACTCCTATTAGTGATGAATAATGTGATTCTCTAGGATGGCCGCAATTCGTGGGGGCATGAGCATGGCTAGGTAGAAGCCGCCTTTAAAGGAGTTCTTTTTGGAAATTGTAGAAAAGTACCCAAGAATTTCTAATTTTGATTTGTTTCGAATCGCAAAAGTCAGGTCCACCACAGGATTAACGTCTGACTCCATATAAACCCCAATCACATTGAAGCCAGCGTAAATACGAATATTCATACCTTTAATAGGAAGTTTAAATGAGACTTTGGGCGGCTCACCACCAGGGGATGCTGGTAAGGTTTGGCCATTGGGTAAACGGGTAGGGTCTAGGTTAAGATTATCAGGCTGAAAGCCTAAGTGGCCCAGAATATAGGCGGCTGGAATATCCACAAGCAACTCAGGGTAGCCGTTGGTATCCATAGCAATTTCAAAGTGGCTCCCTGGGATTTTTGGAATCTCACCAGAACCAGCAGTTAAGGCACTCATGATCGGGATATGCAAACGTATGGTTTCTTTGGAGACTAAGTATTCAATAACCTGGTATCTGTCGAGAAACCCTCCATCGACATTCCCCTCAAGATCCCCTGTTTGCAGAGACGAGGAGCCGCCACTACCGTCTTCATCACTTTTTGAGGAGTTATTATTGCTATCTAAAAGTGCCACGCCCTGAGTTTCAAAACCCTTTGGTGCGCAGGCCACAAGGGTCGATGCAAATACGAGTAAGAAAAGAGTGAAGGGTATTTTTGTTTTCATAGCAACTCCTGCACAAAAGTGACTTGAGTATGAGTTCGGTTGGCGCATAACTCGACTTAAGCTCTTGGATGATCGTCGAGGAAAAACTAGACCTTACGCAGAAGTAGACCCACCTAAGTTTAGAAAAGTGCACATCGTTTGGGCAACATCAGAAATTCGACTAGACTCAATAGATAGCTCATTCAAGGAGGAACTATGATGAGGCATTTATTCGTCTATGCAGTGGTACTTAGTTTATCGCTGCCAACTTATGCAAAGCTTCCCAAAAAATGGGAAGATATTGCGAACAATCCTAAATATAAAAAGACCCCTACTGCCGAAACTTTTCGGAAGCAGATGGTGCCTCAGGCTAGTGGCTGGCGTCTCTATGATGTTAGTGATCGTTTTGGTTTTCTCTTTGATCCTAGCGGTCAGCCATACGCAACTTTTGACTACACAATGGATCAGCTAACTCTCAAAGACCTTTTATTGGGGGGTATTGGAATTGGCCGTTGGAGTCTTCGCGGCATGTGGAAAAAATATAAGCAGGTAAAAGAAAATCCAATGGATGTCATGGCCTCTGAAGATAGTTTAGAGGTAGGACAAATGCCGACTCCAAACTCTCAAGACGAAGTGTTGTTTCAAGATTTCTATAAAGAGATGAATGAGCACGAACAAAAAACATTGCCCCTTTCTAACGAAAAAGAAATTGAAAGAGGTTATAAGGAATTTGCAAAGCTAAAGTTTAAGGACTCTTGGATTCGGGCTCATCAAAACCTAAGAATTGCAGGAAAAGATCCATCTAAAAAAGATGGATTTATGCCAGGAAGTTTTACCATGGCAGACCTTTACATTGAGCAAAAGCATGAAGGTAAAGTTTATGAGGCGATGAGAAAGTTTTCTGAGGTTATTTTAAAGCAAAACTTGAGTGTTGCTGAGCTGGATCATTTTATGACTCAGTTTCAAATGAATTGGGATAACGATAAAAAGCAATTTGATATGGTTTGGTCAGCACGAAGCTTCTTGGGAGCTAAGGCTGATAAACAACCCCTTCTCCCTGCCCCAGTTGTTGTTTATGTAGAGCCTTTGGCAATACTGGCATACAAATATAGCCTGTCAAATTTAGAAAGAAATGCTTCGTTATTTGAAACTATTTTTGGACGTTACGGTTCTATTTTGAGTGTGTTTGTTTCAAGAGTTGTTAACAATGCAAAAAATCAAATGAACTCTCACGAGAATCAACTACAAGCCCTTTTAGAAGCTTATATGAGGGGAGAGTATGTATTGGATATTCCGTTGGAAGATCCAAACTACTTTGTAGATCAGACCATTACACTTTTGTATCTTAATAAGATGCTAAACACAGATGACATCACAGATGGTGAAGCCAAGCGCCAACAGTCTATGGAAAAAGAGGCTGAGTATCGAGAAGAGGTCATGGGTTGGCTTAGTAAAAAGGGCTTTGAAGTTAAGCCATGGAGTGATAATCGTCTTGCAACAGTTTATAAGGATGGAAGACGTAAGGGCATTGTGAACCTTGTGATGAAAAGACAGACAATCACAAGACAGCCTAGTTTTATTCACTACGATAAGGTGAGTTGGTTTAAGTCGGCTAATCGTTTATTGCTAGAAGTTTTTGTTGATGCTGTTAGATTGGCAATGCCTGATAGCTTTGCATTATCCAATTGGATTTCAAAATGGATCAATATTGGATTCTCAATTTATATCCCAACGATGTTTTGGGATATGCTTTTCAAAAGCCGTATGTACACAGAGATCGCCTATGAGGGTATGGCCATAGCTCGCGTGAACGAGTCCTTGGCTGGTCGTTGGAGTGGTGTTGAGGGTTACTCTATGGGTGAACTCACAAAGTTGCGCTCTACCTTTGCCAATCAAAGGCAAAATCCTTTTGAAGCTCCTGTAAAATATGAAGCTTCAATGATCAAAACCAATAAGAAAATTCTTTTGGATGCGATTGGTGGAGCTCGTGAAGTGAACTCCTTGATTTCTAGAGTGAGCACCCAAGCTGCTCAATAAATGAGGCTTGGTTAAAAAAGCAAAAAGGGATCCCGTAGGATCCCTTTTTTTTGACTATCAACTGTATCTATCTACTTAACCGATGAGCTTTAAGGCTAGGCTTGGAATTTGGTTCGCCTGGGCCAAAGTTGCAGTAGATGCATTCAAAAGAACTGAGTTACGAGTCAATTCAGAAGAAGCTCTAGCTACGTCAGTATCTCTAATGCGGCTGTTCGCAGCTGACAAGTTCTCTTCAGCAACACCTAAGTTGTTAGATGTAGACTGTAATCTGTTTTGTAAAGCACCAAAGCCAGATCTCATTTGGTTGATTCGAAGAATCGATTCATCCAAGTTTGCAAGCGCTTCTTGAGCACCCTCTTTTTGTGTGTAATCTAGTTCTGATAAACCAAGAGCATCTAAAGTTGCAACGTTCTCTGAAGCCGAGAATTTAATTCTGTCTTCAAAATCATTATTATAGATACCAACTTGGAAATCAAAGTTAGGAGTGGATCCATCTAATAACTTTGTTGAGCCCCAAGTAGTCACAGATGCGATACGTTGAACCTCACTCTTAAGCTGTTGAACTTCTTTATCAACGAAACTTCGCTCACGGTCACCAATCGTATCAGAAGAAGCTTGGATACCTAACTCTCTCAAACGAGTAACGATGTTTGAGATTTCGTTAAGGCCACCCTCAGCAACTTGTACCATTGAGATACCGTCGTTAGAGTTTCGTTGTGCTTGTCGAGATGATCGGATTTGAGCTTGTAATCCGTCAGAGATCGCTAGCCCAGCCGCATCATCTCCGGCTTTGTTAATACGACTACCACTGGCCAACTGACCTAGTGACTTCGATATTTGATTCTGACTATCAGTCAGATTTCGTTGAGCATTAAGTGCGCTCACGTTTGTAGAAATTCTTAATCCCATTTCATCCTCCAATTTATATTGGTTATTTAATTTTTTTCATAAACACCCTCCTTAGATTTATCCTCTGTAATAGAGGCAGCTTCCTAGCCTTGGTTCAGCCGCGTTCTTGCGGAAAACAAAAACAACAACACACG
>Ga0066639_10004064_pt1 | contig 12518 bp, 12 predicted proteins | sample CryGeyCG2114_010_2_FD_59504 | JGI IMG/M metagenome (GOLD analysis project Ga0066639, IMG submission 59504) | Groundwater microbial communities from aquifer - Crystal Geyser CG10_big_fil_rev_8/21/14_0.10 | ecosystem: Environmental > Aquatic > Deep subsurface > Groundwater | place: USA: Utah...
CACCGTGCCCAGGAAGCACACACGGAACAGCTAACTATACTTTATCCGTCCAGTTCGACAGAACTACCGATGTTCAAGGATCAGAGTCATGGACTCGCTGTGGAGGAGGAACGGCAACTCCCAAGCCTGGCGTGCCGGCAACTTACCCAACTGGATATGGATATTACTACGTCTGCAACAACTAACTTCAGATAAATCATTGACTTTTTTCGCTAGTCACACCACAATTTAACTAATGCCCAGATTAAAATTTGCCATTTGCCATTTGCCATCTGCCATTGATTTCCCATTTAATAATTGCAAAATTAAAAAATCTTCAAATATATGGAAAATGGAAAATGGAAAATGGAAAATTGCACCAGCATTTACTCTAATTGAATTGCTAGTGGTCATCACCATCCTCGGAATTCTCGCAGGCCTAACCCTTGCTACATACGGAGGAACACAAGCAAGAAGTCGTGATTCTAGAAGAAAGACAGACCTTGACGCAATCAAAAAAGCCCTCGAACTTGCTAAACAGGATTCTGTTGGAAGCTACTATTATCCAAAGTGCAATTCGGGATCTACGTGTGAATTACTTGGTGGCGCAAGCGCAACAACAAACCCCAACTTAAGCGAGACTACCGGCACCCCTTATATGCCAAGCATTCCCAAGGACCCTAAAACAAGTGTCGGCTACTCTTATTCCACCTTCGCACAGGATGGTACTACCGCATGCTCTTCAAATTGCCCTAAATATTCGATAATCGCCTGTCTCGAAAACACAAGGGATTCACAAAAAGATTCCACAGAAAACGATACTGTTTGCCCAGGCACGTCTCTTGTTAGCTACACCGTAAAACCTTAACAAACCTAACAAGGTTGATCCTCTTTAAACCAAGCAGACCCCGTGTCTTGAGGAGGATCAACCTTGTCAAACTCATCACTTGCCACTTATCCCTTCTCACTTTACACTGTGATTAATGCCCAGTAATACAACTTCCAGTCTTTTTAGGAAAATAGTGACTTTTAAAAAGCCTCGGGATGTTTACCGATTAAATCTCAATCGACTCACTTCCAGATCAAAAAGAATAATTTTCTCTGGAAGTTGATATACCGGGATGCCCAAACTATACGCTATACGCTATACGCTATACGCTAAACGCGGTTTCACCCTAATCGAGCTTCTGATAGTCATGGCCATCCTAGTTATTCTGGCAGCAATCGGCATTGCCCTAACCCAAAAACGCCCCGCTCAAGCCCGTGACGCCATTAGAAAATCCGACCTAAATTACATCCAAAAGCAATTGGAATTCTACAAAAGCGAAAAAGGCACTTATCCTACAACCAGTGGCTGGGTACTGGCTTCCGCCGGTGGTTTTTGGATACCTGGCCTCGACGCCAATTATCTAAAAAGAATGCCCCAAGATCCGAAAAATAAAACCGCCAACTGTCATCCAAGAGACGGCGGTACAGACTGCACCGCACCATATTACAACTACGCTTATTACTCTAATGATTTCTGCTCCATTTCCGGACGAGATTATATATTAGTGACACGTCTTGAAACTGAAAGCTCAAGTCAGTATAGTCAACAAGCCTATAACGACTCGAGTGGAGCTTCCTGTCTTAACTGGTCAGAATCTTCTGTAAACGGACTCTATGTCCTAAGCAGCCCAAATTAAATCTTCTCTACTGCTCGATACAAAACAATTGCCAAAGAAACCATAACGTTCAAGGAAACATTCACTCCGTACATCGGAAGTTCAACAATTTGATCTGCCAACTCTAAGGCTTCTTTCGACACACCAGTAGTCTCGTGCCCGACTATAAATGCAACCGGCTCGGAAAGATCAGCTTCGCGATAATCGACGCTATTTTTAGCTTGCTCTATCGCGACTATTCTTATACCTGATACCTGATACTTGATACTTGATACTGCTTCAACCACCGTCAAAGCATATTGCCACGGCACCCATTTATCAGTTCCGACTGCGGCTTTGCTAATTCTATGGTAGGGAGGAATTGCACTTTGACCGCAAATATAAATTTTCTTCGCGGCAACCGCGTCCGCCAAGCGGAAAATCGAGCCGATATTATAAGTATCCAAAATATTATCTAAGATAATATAAATCTCCCGCCGTTTAATCTTCCTAAGTTGAGCTTCCGTCGGCTCACTTCCCCTAAGTTCTTTCGCATTCAATTTCATAGATAAAATTTTATCAAACCAAACTCCATTAAACATAATGACACACAATGCACACAATTTACTCCATTCCCATCTTTACTTTATTCGTTCTAATACACTAGACTATCTATACTAATGACAAAAATATCCAAAAGGTTTATTGATAAAACTTTGGAAGGTTACATTTTCGCTATATTTGTGAGAACAATACTCAACCTCAAGAATTTTGACGACACTAAGAATTTTCTAGAAGACCTTCTCTCGCCCACCGAAAAAACCATGCTAATAAAACGCTTGGCAATTGCAATTTTACTCTCAAAAGGCCACACCTACGATGAAATTGACCAAACTTTAAAGGTATCCAGAAATACAATCATGAACGTTTCCAATTTCTTAAAACATAGCCCCAGCGGAGGTTACAGAAAAACAGCTCAACGGATAATTTCAGATCAAAAAAGAGAGGAATTATTTGACAAAGTTGACGAATTAATTCTTTCCGTATCACCAAAAAAACTCTACGGAAGCCCTGCGTATGAAAGAAAGAAAAAGACTGGAAAAGAATTGTTCATCCGCAAACTTCTTCGAAGAAGGATTTAATATTATTTAACGGTAACACTTTTTGCAATATTTCTTGGCTTTAGGATCGCAGTTCTGCTCTGCAGAACGAGCACCACAAGACAAGAAACATCACTTGACCGTAACTGATTTTGCTATGTTTCTTGGCTTATCCACGTTATTCCCCAGTTCTACTGTCATATAATAGGCCAAAAGCTGCAGCGGCACGACATTCATAATTGCGCTTACTTCACCACAGTCCGGAACCTTCAAATAAAACTTAAATCCCGGGTGGGCAAATGGCGAAATCCCGACTACCTCCGCTCCTCTTGCTTTAACTTCGTTAACGGCATTTAATACATCCTGTTTTGCTTCATCCTCCGAAAGTGCAACAATAACAGGAACCCCTTCCTCCATTAAAGTAATTGCGTAATGCTTTAAGTCTCCGGAAGGCATTGCATGTGCATGCTTATAAGTCCCTTCAATTATTTTTACCATTCCCTCCCGCATAATATTTAGGTTCTGAAACTTCCCTAATAAAAAAATATCCTTTTTGGAAATTAGGTGTTTTGCCAACTTCTTAATCGCATCCAAATTATTTTTATCCAGCAGATATTTCTCCATTTCAAATGAAAGTAGACGCAAATTTTCAAGCCCATCATCCAACTTACCTCTCACAGCCTTTGCAACTAAATATCCCCATGCCATTTGCGAAACAAGAACCTTCGTACTCATAACGCATACTTCCGGCCCCGCGCCAGACATAAAAGGAAAGTCCGATATTCTTGTCAAAGATGACCCCTGCATATTCACAAACGAAGCTATTTTTACCTTTTTTTTCTTTAACTTATCCAAAATTTCTAGAACGTCTGCCGTCTCTCCACTTTGGGAGGGTGCAATAACCAGGTCATCACCGCTTACCAGATCCAAATACTCAAGAGCTTCCGCCCCTATCAAACCAATTGCTTTTATTTTTGCATGTTCTCTTAAATAAAACGCAATTTGAGAAGCCGCAATCCCGGTCGTTCCGGAGCCGATTGAATAAATATTCTTTGCAGATTTAACTGCCTTTGAAAACTTCATCAATAGTTTCTTATCCTGGCCCAACAATTGCCTAATTACATAAGGCTCCTCATTTATTTCCTTAAGCATGAAGTGAGGGTAGCCCTCCTTATCAATTCTGTTGTCTTCGACGTTGATTTTTTGAACCTGATACCTAATGGCTCTGCCGGATTTAATGTCAAACATTTCTATCTTTCCGCCTACACATTTGACCATCTGACCGTTCTCAACAACGATCATCTTCGTAGCGTAAGGGGCAAACGAAAGAGTATCCGATGACAAATAAATTTCATCACCTGATAAACCCACAACAAGTGGTGACCCGTTTCTCGCAGCAATTATTTCACCGCTTTTTGTAATCAAAATAATGGTATTTCTTCCGTTAAGATCCAAAAAAGCCGCACGAACAGCCTCTTTTAGGGGTCGGACCCCTTTAGGGGTTAAACCTCTATGTTTATCTTCTATTAATCTGACGATTACCTCAGTATCCGTTTCGGTTTCAAACCTATGACCGGACTTTTTAAGAGAAGATTTTAATTCTAAATAATTTTCGACGATCCCGTTGTGGGCTAAAGCAAAGGATTTGTCGCTTGAATAATGCGGATGGGCATTAGTTTCGGAAATTCCGCCATGGGTTGCCCATCTTGTATGGCCAAGTCCAATAACTGAATCTGGAAGGTTTAAATCCTTGTTTAAATCCCCTATTGACCCGATTTTCTTTGAAGCTTTGATTTGATCATTTTCAAGTACAGCAATTCCCCAAGAATCATATCCGCGGTATTCGAGGCGCTTTAGTCCTCCAAGAACAATCTCTGCGGCCTTTTTGTCCGAGCCGATATAGCCAAAAATCCCACACATAAATTTTGTTTTAGAAAACTCTAAGTGGCGTCCCTCCTAAAATCGCTCTTTGAGACGTGTATGAATAATACTGAAAAGTCTCAAGGTAAGATTAGGAGGGGAAGGCATCCGCAGATTATTTCGACCTTTCAATATATCCCTCCGCCTTAAGTTTTACCCTGAGTAAAACGAAGGGTCCTTCTCCTCGTATTCACGTTCAGTCTATATGAACGCGACCACACGCTGCGCCTTTGTCTTAATTTACTCCTTTCTTAAGAGGATAATCCTTTGGTTCAATAATTTGAATCTCCGGCACCTTCTTGTATTTTTCGTTTTTGACCAAAGCCGGTTTTCCTTCACGCTCCACTACATAATACGCAAATCCCTGCATAGCTTTCACCGCTTCATAATCGGCATGTCCTGGCAGAGAAACAGGGTCTACTTCTTCAAAATTCACAGGCGAATCATCGGCTGTCACAAAAAAAGTCGGGCAAATATTGGCAACCAGATGCCCCCACTCTGCCGGAATAAAAATCGCATCTCCGCTTTTGACGTGCACCGCATACATTTCGCTAATCTCGTCATTTTTCGGATTTCCGGACTCATCAACTGCCCTCTTCTGCACCAACACTATCCCTTCCCCAAAAAGTACCCAATAAGTTTCATCGAGTTTTCCAACATGATAATGGCCGTAAGTTTTTATATATTCTTCGCCAACTTTTCCAGGCTCCCAAACCGTAATGTTTCGTTGATCGGTCCCGCCCCGAACCATGTGGTAATGGACAGCCGGACCCTCTGCGGCAGGGTTCATCAAGACATCTTTCATCTTCTCTTGAGTCCTTTCCGCATAATGTTGTTTTGTATAATCTTTCATCTTAGTTGCTTTCCCTTCCGAAATCGTCAGCAAGTCTCTTAATGTCCGCTTCGTCTGAAGGATTTTTAGGGTCCGTGTGTATCCAAATCTCCGCAACCACACCTAATCTATCCAGACCTGCTAATCGGTGCCTCACCCCAATAGGCAAATCTATTGTCTCACCTTCTCTGAAAACTTCCGGTTTATCAGGCTGTTCATCAGTTTGACTTCGATATGCTCCAACTGGTCCTTTTAGAACTCTCCAAAACTCTGCTCTCCTCTCATGTACCTGCCAGGAAAGTTTTTTCCCGGGTTCTGCGAACAAAAATTTTGGACTCAAGGTTGCCCCTTCCATGGTTTGGGGTAAATCTACTCCATCAAAAAATTCATGAATAAATTTATCCGCTTGTTCATCGGAAATTCTCAAAAAACCTCCCCATGGTCGCTCAAAGTCTGCTTCGACAACCGTATAACCTCTTTCTTTTAGGTCCTGAGCAAGTCTTGACTCTATAACTTCCTTTGCCAAATTGTCGCCGAAGTGAAACATATCTGCAGATTTCATTTCAATCATGATCACTCAAAGAGGATTTAGAACTAAGATCCATACCGCCTTTGCCTGGCGGCATAATCCCTGAAAGCTTTCTGTAGCTCTTGTGTTGAAAAATCAGGAAAATAAAGTTTGGAGAAATAGAATTCCGTATAAGTTGTTTGCCAAGGCAAGATTCCGCTTGTCCTTTTTTCGCCTGATGTCCTTATTAATAAATCAGGATCAGGAATGCCCGCGGTGTCCAGGCTTTTGGAAATCATTTCTTCCGTAATCTGCGATGGCTTTAACTTTTTCTTCAAAAGTTTTTGGAACGCCCGTACCAGTTCATCTCTTCCACCGTAATCCAAACAAATATTTAAAAGATATTTCGAATTTGTTTTCGTCTTTTTTTCAAGACCCTCAAGAATATTTTTTAAAGCGCTTGGAACCCTATCTCTTCTCCCTAACCATTTGAACTGCACTCCTTCTTTCACAAGTTCATTTATGTGCCTTTTCAAAAATATCTGATACAGTGCCATAAGGTATTTAACCTCGCTGTTAGGCCTGTTCCAGTTTTCCGTTGAAAAACCCCAAATGGTCAGCACCTTAACACCGATTTCTTTGGACTTTCTAACCATTTCCAAGGCCTTCTCAAGACCCTTTTTATGGCCTTCTAAAGCCTCCAAGCCGTGCTTTTTTGCCCACCTTCGGTTACCGTCAGGTATTACCACTACATGTTGGGGGACAATTTTAACTCTTGCCATATCAGCGGATACTTCGAAGAATAACAAAAAGGGACTTGTCTTTCAATATAACTAGTTCTTTCGCCTAACCACAAAATCGGCAAGTTGGTCTAAAACTTCTTGTAATTTATGATCGGAGCTGATACTGTTCACAAAATTCTTTGCTTTATCGGTCTCCTTCATGCTTTCAGTTTTTGCCCAGGCTAGTGCTCCGGATTTTTCAATTATTTCCCTGACTTTTTTCAGGTCGGGAATCTTAGCCAAGCCCTTGCCCCAAAGAGTTGTGAGAACCTTTCTGTCACTAGTATTTGCAAGTTCCTTTGCTTTATATACTAAAAGCGTATTTTTTCCCTCAACTAGATCCGAAATCGGCGACTTTCCCATTGTTTTTTCTTCACCAAATGTACCCAAAATATCATCTGTCAACTGAAAAGCGCTCCCGAGTGGCAAGGCAAATTTCTCCAATTTTGATATCAAGCTCTTCTCGGCTCCGCCCGCAATAGCTCCAAGAATTAGTGGACCGAAAAAACTGTATCTTGCAGTCTTTAAATTTGTTACGGAAAAAATCTCCTTGAGACTTGCTTTCTTATATGTATATTCAACATCCAGGCCCTCGCCATACCCTGTTTCAAGAAGAACTACGGAGAAATTACTAATCAATTTTATTTTAATCTGATCAGTAAAATCAGATTCCGCAATCAACTTAAATGCTTCAAAACAAGCAATATCCCCCAAAATAATTGCCTGAGAAATTCCATAGTGTGATCCAAACTTTTTTTCGAATTTATTGTGTAATGTCGGCTTTCCGCGCCTCGTATCAGACCTGTCGATCACATCATCATGGATCAAAAGAAAACTGTGGACCAGTTCAAAAGCAAGGGCAATCGGCAGAATTTTAGGCAAATCCTTTTTCCCGGCAATAATCCACCCCAAATAAACCAAAAACGGTCTTAATTTTTTTCCTCCTGATGAAAAATCGGCAAGATCCTTATAAAAATTACTAATCAAAGAAGAATATTTACCTGAAGAGTTCACTCTTCTGATAAAAAATTGCTGTTGGTATTTTGAAAATTCGCCTATAAACTTTTTTAATTCCTCGTTTAAAAGAGAAAAATCTTCATTCGAATATTTTTCGGCTGCCAATTTTGCCCAAGGTGTGTACTTTTCGGGATTCTTCTTGATATTCAATAGGAAATCATCAAACTTAACTCTTTTATATTCGTATACTTCTTCTTTATTCGGGCTAATTTTTCCGGAATATTCCCCTGTTAGAATTGCACAATATTCGTTCTCACAGTTTTTCCCATCCTTAGCAAAATAATTAAAAGCTTCGATTTTTTTAACCTTAACATGGCCGATACCCATCTCTTTTTTAAGCGCCCTATCACTCGCCTGCTGGTAACTTTCGACCTTTTTCCCAATCTTTAAAGGATGGGAAATAGCAGTCAAATCCCAAAAACCGTTAAAAAGTCTGTGTTTTCTCCTCTGAAGAATTACCCGTTCCTTACTATCCAGCAAAATAGTGACAAATGCACGGTGGTGTTTTCCGCGTCCTAAATGAGACTCTTCTAAACCGGCAAAACCAAGAGTCTTGTCGTTCTCATCAACAACAATAAGTTGAGGTTTTGTTACCATAAAACGGGATTATAGCATCCAATAGCCGATCTACTAAAGGAAATCAGCTTTACTATCTGTTAAAATAGCAAACTCAAGACAACTGAAATGGCAACCCAAAATATCAGGCTAATTTCCGGCGAGGAAAAAAAACGTGCTTATCTTGAAAAAGCACTTAACATCAGACTAAAAAATATTGGCGCTCATTCTTTTTCGGAAGAAGATGTCGCGGGAAAAAATATCGAAAATTTAATCGGCGCAGTTTCAATTCCTTTAGGAGTTGCCGGACAGCTCGTCATAAAATCACAAGATAAAAAATCTTCCCATTACATCCCCCTAGCAACAACCGAGGGTGCCCTTATTGCCTCTGTCGCCAGAGGAATCAAGGCGATCAACGCTTCCGGCGGTACAAGTGTTTATGTAAAAAAAGTCGGCACAACCCGAGGGCCGGTTTTTAAAACAAAAAATATTGCACATGCAGAAGATGTCGAAAAATTTATCGAAAATAATTTCGCATTCTTCTCCAAAACAGCCTCGAAAACATCTTCACATTTAAAACTAACTAAATTTATTACGCAGGTAATCGGAAAAAACCTTTACATCCGTTTTTCTTTCGACACACAAGATGCGATGGGAATGAACATGGCGACAATAGCAACCCAGAAAATCGCCAACGTAATCGAAGCAAAAACCAAAGCCGTCTGCATTTCAATTGCCGGAAACTTCGATGTGGACAAAAAACCTTCCTATCTCAATTTTCTTTTTGGGAGAGGGTTTCAGGCCTGGGCAGAAGTAACCCTGAAAGAAAAAACAGTCAAAGAAATTTTAAAAATTACTCCGCAAAAACTGGCAGAAACCGTGTACCGAAAATGTCATCTTGGTACAATTGCAAGCGGTTCAATGGGGGCAAATGCCCATCACGCTAACATCGTTGCCGCAATTTTCCTCGCAACCGGTCAGGACGCGGCACACGTTGTTGAAGGAAGTATCGGGACAACAACCGCAGAGGTGGACAAAAACGGAAATTTGTATTTTTCCGTTTACCTGCCAGCCTTAATGATAGGAACCGTCGGCGGCGGAACCCATATCCCATCCCAAAATGAAGCAATAAAAATCATGCAGATTAAAAACCCGGAAGGATTTGCCCAAGTTATTGCTGGAGCAGTACTCGCCGGCGAATTATCTCTACTCTCATCACAAACGGAGGGAACACTCGCAAAAGCCCATCAAAAATTAGGGAGAAAGAAGTAAAATGCAGCTCATCTTTTCACTTCATATATGGTCGGCATAACATCATATGGAACATACGTTCCTAAACTACGCATTAGAGTTGAGGACATTGCATCCTTCTGGAACAAAGATAGCACTGCAATTCAAAACCACTTGGGAGTATTTGAAAAATCCGTTGCCGCAATCGACGAAGACGCAGCAACGCTGGCAACGGAAGCGGCGCTTCTTGCAATCAACCGTCGCGACCTTGACCCGGAGGATATCGGCGCAATTTTAGTCGGTTCCGAATCGCATCCCTATAGCGTCAAGCCGACTTCCACTCTTGTCGGTTCTTTTTTGGGCCTCAAAGGAAACTTCACGGCTCTTGATACAGAATTCGCCTGCAAGGCGGCAACTGCGGCAATTTCCCTTTCGGTAGGTTTAATAGAAGCAAAAAGAATCAAAAATTCATTGATAATTGGTAGCGACACAGCCCAGGCCCGCCCCGGAGACCCACTGGAATATTCTGCCGCATCCGCCGCCGCGGCTTTTATACTCGGTGACAGGAAACCAATTGCTGTCCTTAAAGATTTTGCTTCTTATACTTCGGACACTCCCGACTTTTGGAGACGCGACGGGCAAAAATATCCTTCGCACGGAGGCAGATTTACGGGCGAACCGGCTTATTTCCATCACACCACCATGGCAAGCCAATCACTGTTCGAAAAAACAAAAACGAGTGCAAAATCTTTCGATTATGCCATCTTCCACATGCCTAACTCTAAATTCCCCAAAGATCTCGCCAAAAGGCTCGGGTTTACTACTAAACAAATCGCAGACGGTTTCATAGTCGACAAAATCGGCAATCCCTACAGTGCCTCTTCCTTAATAGGGCTCGCTTCCGTTCTGGATATCGCCAAACCGAACCAAAAAATATTTGTTTGTTCCTATGGCTCCGGTGCCGGAAGCGACACCTTCATTTTTGAAACAACAAAATATATTTCACCCTTTCAGAAAAAACTAAAAAATATAGTCACGGATCAAATTGCGGAAAAACAATATACCGATTATCCCCATTACCTAAAAATTGCAAAGGCAAGAAACTATCATTTGTAATTTGAAATTTGAAATTAGAAATTTGAAATGAAAATTAAATATTTAAATTTAAAAATTGATTAAAAATTTAGAATTGTAAATTAAAAATTATTAAATGAAAGTATCTATAACCGGAACCGGCATAACAAAATTCGGCGAACTTTGGGATAAATCCCTGCTGGATCTGGCATTCGATGCCGGCAATGAAGCCATAAAAGAATCAGGCCTTAAAAAGGAACAAATCAATGCTTTGTTTGTTGGGAACATGCTCTCTGCCAAATTCGACTCCCAAGGCCACCTGGGCCCTGCAGTTGCCCAAGTCTTAGGTCTTGTATCACCTGCTTTCCATATAGAAGCCGCCTGCGCTTCCGGCGGGCTTGCAATTCACTTGGCAGCACAAGCAATAGAAGCCGGTGAATACGAAAACGTCTTGGTTCTCGGCGCTGAAAAAATGACGGATGTTTCAACAGCAGAAGCGGCATCGGGCCTCATGGGAGCGGCCTCAGAAGAAGAACGTGATGCCGGCCTTACTTTTCCGGGCCTCTATGCCCTTATGGCTCAAGCATATTTTGCAAAATATCAAGTATCTCAAAAGGATGTAGCCTATGCTTCAGTCAAAAATCATCTTCACGCCTCATTAAACGAAAATGCCCAATTTGGGAACAAAATAACCGTCGAACAGGTTTTAAAAAGTATGGAAATTGCCAACCCGCTTAAACTTTTAGATTGCTCTCCAATTTCGGACGGAGCAGCCGCAGTAGTTCTTTCAAAAAAAGAATCCAAAAAACCCTTTATTTCCGCCTCAAGTACAAAAACGGATACGCTTTCTCTTTCACAAAGAAAAACTCTGACGGAAATTATCGCCGCACAGGAAGCCGCCAAAAGCGCCTATCGATCCGCCGGGGTAAGCCCAAATGATATAGATCTCGCCGAAGTCCACGATTGTTTTTCAATTGCAGAAGTAATTGCTATGGAAGATTTGAGCTTTTGCAAAAAAGGTGAAGGCGCAAAACTGATCAAAACCGGAAAAACAACAATTGGAGGAAAAATGCCCGTAAATACTTCCGGTGGTCTTAAAGCTTGCGGTCACCCGGTCGGTGCAACAGGCGTAAAACAGGTTGTAGAAATTACTAGACAACTCGAAGGCAGACTAACCAAGCGACAAGTTAAAAACCCTAAAATCGGCTTAACTCATAATGTCGGCGGAACCGGAGCAACTGTAGTTGTAAATATTATTCAAAACTAACATGGAAAGTCCCGTAAAAGTCTGGCGCAAATCTAAAAACATTTTTAAAAATCTTCAAAAAGAAGGCACGGTTATTACGTTTACACAAATTCATGCAGCACCCTTAGGTTTTGAACATCAAATCCCCTACTTTGTCGGAATCATTAAATTTAAAGACAATTCAAAACAAACTCTGGAAATCGTCGATTCAAAACAAATTAATATCGGAACAAAAGTAAAAACGGTTCTAAGACGCATTAACCAAGCCAGCCCGGAAGGGGTCATCCACTATGGCATCAAAGCCAAAGTCATTCAAAAATAAGCAGGTTCACAAATGACAGAGCAAAATCTCGGACATATTTACGAAAGGCGAAGCAGTGATTTCGGCCCGCAAACTTATTCCGATACTGAATTTGCAGAAAAAATTGCTTTTGCTTTAAAACTCGGTAGCTATAACGAGGGTGCAAGGATCTTAGACGCAATGTCCGGCCCGGGAAAACTCGCTGATATGCCAAGACAATTGCTTTCCGGTACTTCGCCTCAATTTCATTTTATCGATCTAAGTGCGGCGCAACTGCACAAAATAACTCAAGGCAACCCTGTTGTGGGTGATGTTCGGAATCTTCCATACC
>Ga0066639_10004069_pt1 | contig 12513 bp, 10 predicted proteins | sample CryGeyCG2114_010_2_FD_59504 | JGI IMG/M metagenome (GOLD analysis project Ga0066639, IMG submission 59504) | Groundwater microbial communities from aquifer - Crystal Geyser CG10_big_fil_rev_8/21/14_0.10 | ecosystem: Environmental > Aquatic > Deep subsurface > Groundwater | place: USA: Utah...
TGTTGCCCATAGAACTTTACTAAAAATAATCTCACGAGATACTGCAACACCCAAGCGCCCAGCTAACTGATCGTAATACGGAGATTTTATTACCTCTAACGTATTGAGTACGTATGGAATTCCGATAATAAATGCACCAACAATAACTCCCACTAGGGTTAGAAATATTTTCCATTGTTTTTTGTATAGAAACCAGAGTGATAATAAACCTGTGAAAATTAAGGAATAAGAATAGGAAAAAAAATAGGTATAAAATGATAAACCCAAAATTAAGCATGAAAGTAGGCTATATATTTGTTTTTTCTTTTTTTCTTTAGCTATAAACAAAAGTCTCCAGAGAACTAGTAAATATCCAAAGAAAAAAATAAAACTAATCTGTGGATTAATTGGACGAGAAAAATATAAATATTTTGAATCAGAGTAAATAAAATCACCATGCAAGAAAAATGGTAGCCAACCGTTTGGTGAAAGAAAAGTGAATGTTGCAGGGGCAAGCATGAGAAATGTTGTCCCTACAAGCGCCATATCTTTTCTTTTAAAAACATCTTTAAAAAAAAGAAACATTATTATACTCAGGATTGCTGGAAATAGTATCTTAGTAAGAATATTAGCCTCTACCACTGTAATTTTCAATGTCTTTGCAATGCTAGCAACGATAAGTGGTGAGAGAGGTTGTCTAACGTATGGATCATCTTTGTGATCTACTAAATAAACATTACCTAATTTTAGATTTCCTTCATAAACTTCTTTTATTTCTGCAAGGTAAGCCTCTTCACCATCTGCGCCTAATAGATCAATCCCCTGATATTCTTCATCAAAATATCTAAATTGAAGTGCGGGGGCCGCGGTTATTAACCCTATAACCAAAGCAAAAAATATGAGTGCAATTTTTGATTTATGTTTTTTAAGAATCATAAAACAATAAACTTATTTTTTTATACCAATAAAGTACAAATTTAGTGCTATGCTCTTTGCAAATTGATATTTTGAAAGTATGTAATCTAGTGGTTTTAGTGGAATAAAGATAATCATAAATACCATTTGCCAACCTTCGTAGAGAAAACGAATGTTGAATGATAGTAACATGGCTAACCAATCCTGTAGAATAAGTAAGGTTGCAGCAGTAGGACCGTATGCAATGTCGAGCTCCTCTTCTTTGAAGAATGGTAGGAGTACTACACGTAAACCTTCATGAGTCCATCTATAAAAATCGTTTGGAGAAGAATGAAAGCCATTCATAAATGGTGTACCAATGTATGCTTGACCGCCAGTCTTTAGAACTCTTACAATTTCTTTTATGGCTCTCTCTGCCCCTTCTACATGCTCTAATAAATTGTCACATACAACAACATCTACACTACCATCCGCAATTGGTAATTTTTCCGCAGAAGCTGTTATTGATACGCCGCGATATGGATATATGTCTAAATTTATCACATCTTCACGAAGGATGTGTGGACCTGAACCAATATTAATAATAACCTTATCTTTTGATATAGATTTCACAAATTTCTTAGGGCTCTTGTTGACTGGGGTAGCCCCTACAACATGCACTAAGATGTAGTATAGGGTTGGAAATTTTTTGAAGTAATTTTTGATATTTGAAAAAATATGGTCTGGATGTTTTTCTGTGACATCATCACTATAAGTTTTGAACTCAAACACTTCATTTTTTAGCTTAAACTTGTGTTGCGAGTTTGCAAAACATATCATCTCTTCATGATTATCAAAATTCAAGGAAGATCCACAAATACTACATGCCAATATATTTTTTACAATTTCTTTTTTCGATAGCATAATTTATGGTAATTGCTTTCTAAATCTTATCCAAATACTGATGAGCTCACGCAACACTTCTATGTACGCCCTAGCTCTAATTTTTGAATCAAGGTCATGCGTCCAGCGGACCGGAACTTCTTTTATTTTGAAATTACCTATTATAGCATGTACTAAAACTTCTATATCAAAACCCCATCTGTCTGTCTCTAGTTTTGGAAAAATGTAGTCTGCCGCATCTTCGCTAAATAATTTGAAACCTCTTTGGGTATCTTTTATACCAGGTAGGACAAAAAACTGAATTAATTTATTACCTAATCTACCTCCTATAATTCTATATATTGATTCATGGCGAATTACTTCAGCACCAGGTAAACCAAGAGATCCAATTACAACACCATTTTCAATAACATGGGGGAACAATTTTCTAACCTCCTCTATTGGGGTGGAGCTGTCTGCATCCATGAATAATCTATACTTTCCCTTTGCCAGTAACATGCCTTCTGCTACGGAGGCTCCCTTTCCTTTATTTTCTTTTCTATCTATAACTGTAATTTGTCTAAATTGCTCACAGTAACTTTTCAAATGTTCTACAGTATTATCTGTAGAGCCATCAGAAACAATTATTAATTCCCAAGCCCATTGCATTGTAGAAAAATATTTTGTAACTTTTTCTACAGTATCAATAATTCTTTTTTCTTCGTTATAGGCAGGAATTACTACTGAAAGATATGTATTGCCTGAAATTTGATTGTATTTTTTACTGTTTTTTTGCATACACAACCATATTTCCACTCATGCTTGATAAGAGTTTAATTTTGCTTATTATTCTGTTTCCTAAAAAAAATTTCATAATTTTGTAGACAGTTGGATTTTTTTTCATCCACGATAGTGCCGTACCAACCTGGATCACTCGTTTGTGCTTTTGAACTCTTACTACTTTGAATCCATTTGTTTCTAGCATTTTTGTGAGAGATTTTGGTGTAAAATAGTAGATATGCATTCTAGCATAGTTCAGCCATTTTTTTCCAAAAAACTTGGCTTGCCAACTACTAATATTTGGTGTACATGCAATGAAGTATCCGCCAGGCTTTATGACTTTATGAACTTCTTTTAGAAACTTTGTCGGGGAAGTAAGATGTTCTATTACGTCAAACAGAGTTACTACGTCAAAAAAATTATCAATAAATCCTGATTTTGAGACCTCAGTGTTGTGGATTTTTTTGTGTTTCTTTTTTGTATAATCGTATTGAATTTTTGAAAGTTCACACCCATAGACATCCCAACCAACATCCTTGCACACATCCATGAATAATCCATAACTACAACCAACATCAAGTAATCTTCTTCCCTTTCCAAGACCTATTACTTTTTCCATTTTTTCTTTATCTCTTTCGCAAGTTGATATTCTGTCCAGAGTTGAAGACAGATAATAATCATCATGGGTTACATTCTCATACACTTTTTCAATATCTATGTCTCTTGGATTCATGTATATGAGCCCACAATTTTTGCACTTCACAATATTACCTCGTGCTTGGTCTGGGCTAGCATATTTGAAACTCTCTGATTTATCAAATTGGAAGTGCTCTTTTACAAAAGTTGATGGATATATTGTTGTGTACTCCTGACTTTTACATTGATCACAAGAAACCCATTCAACGTATCGACTTATGCTGTTTGTAATATTTTCCTCATTGAAATTGTTCATGCATTTAGTTTAAATTCTATTATGATGTATATTTTTCTTATTGTAATATTTGTATTGTAGCATCCGTTAATACCAAAATCAAATTGAGATTTAATTAATCTTTTTGTAGATAAAAAATCGGTCATACTGTTCTATTTGTGTATATTTTTCTTTCAATTTTTCAATATGTTCTGACAGATATTGATTTGATTCTATATTTCCTGTAATGAGAATATCTGGAAAATTTTCTTCTTCGAAAATTTTCGGACCAAATGCTATAAGTGGGTTCATTTAAAGATATTGACTGGATGATTTCCCTTCATATAGGAACCAAAGTACGGGCTGATCAATGAAGTGAAGCGTATCTTCAACAGAGACAACACTGCTAAGGTGCTCTATAAATTGGCGAGGAACAGGATTATAATAGAGCCGCGTATTTCTACCAGATATAAAATGAAAAGACTGAATAAAGACTAATGACGAAATAGTTATGATTGGAAAAAATAGGACTAACCATTTTTTCTTAATATTTTTTGATAATGATACTACAGCTAAAGGAAATAGTGTGAGTAGTAAAAGATGAGATGGAAAAAAATACCTGTACCAGCCTGGGGTCTTCAGATAATATAATAAATTAAGTATAATAAATGTAATAATCAAAACTGCCTGACGAGAAAAATCGTTATTTTTTTTGTATATTTTGTATAAATATATAAAAACAGGTACAGCAAGTACAAGAAAATGTATTGGGGTAGACTCTGTAACAAATCTGAATACATTCTCCACAAATGTGTTTTCTACTTGGTATGGATTTGCGTAGTATTTTTTTACTAAGTCAAACTGTCTAAGTGATGTAAAATTTGGTATTAATGTTTTTATCCAAATACTTAATGGGATTAATATACCTAATCCCATAGCTATCCATCTTTTTAGAGGAATTGATCTTTCTTTTACTGCAAATACAAATTCGCTTACTAATAGTGCACCAAGAACAACCAGATAAAAAACTTTTGTTGAGGCACATAGACCAAACAGGATTCCAGCTAAAAATTGTCTTTTGGGTATTTTTGTATTAAGCTGGGAAATTGCAAGTAGAAAAAAAAGTAGGCCTGTTACCTCACCTATCCCGCCAGAAAGTCCGTTACCATAAAATGGTAAGAAAACAACTATAAGTGCCATTGTAGATATTGCAGTCAATCTATTGCTTTGTTTTTTTATTAAATTGAATGCCACAATGAGAAATAGTATTAGGAAAATAATCATAACTACTTTTGCCTGAGCAAGGCCTACACCAAAAAGCTTGAAAGATGTGGCAAGAGGAAAGAGCAGTGGATAGTTAGTACTAATCATAAGCCCTCTCTCCTGTACAAAATTACCTGGTGAAGTACGCAAACTATATACACCATCTTCAACAAATGTTTTGGCTATACCCAGATTTACACCTTCGTCAAACCATGGAGACGGACTATCGGGAAAACCCCAAGCAATTGATCCAATAAAAACTATAATAGACGCTATAAAAACCCAATTTATGAATTTTTCTAATTGTTTTTTTCTTAAGACACATAAAAGAAGCGTGAGATCTTCTAAAGTTTTTACAACACTTTTTCCAATATTTAACCTAGTTTCTCTTTTTTCTTCACAAATTACCGGAATTTCTCTTAGGGTTAATCCTGAAAATTGCGCACGAAGGACAAATTCTGTATCAAATATAAGACCATCTGTTTCGCAATCTCTAAAAATCTTCATCATTGTATCTCTTTTCATAGCTTTTAAACCATGAGTGTCCGTACCACTAAAGCCAAAAAATAAGCGAAGTACTATATTGAAACTTTTTGTAACCATGCGTCGGAAAAATGGTCTTTTATCCCCTGCACCTTTCATTGCTTTTGACCCTATTACTAAATCTGAACCTTGTTCTATGTACGATAGAGCTTTAGTGGCAAAATCAAAGTCCCAAAAATCAATATTAAACACAACTATTTGACTTCCATTACTTTGAATTACACATTCTTTTAATGCTTGGCCATAGTCTGCAACGGGCTGATTTATCGCCCGTACTTCATCGTATTTTTTTACTAATTCTCTTATCAATTCTTTTGTTCTATCTTTGCTACCATTTTCAACTAAAAAAATCTCATAGGTTTTATGAGGTATTTTTTGTTTCATTTCTTGTCTGATTTTTTCTACTTCAGAAACTATTAGTTTCTCCTCGTTGTAGATTGGTATGACAATTGAGATGTCTTTCATATATTATGAAGCTTCAGTATACTTGAGATGAAATATTCCGTCAACTTTACCTTACGCTACCCTATCCAGGTTAATATATTTTTTGCTCTAGTTTGCCAGGAGAATTGTTCTATTTTTTGGCTTGTTATTGGAATTTTTTTTTCTTTCATTGCCTCTTTTAAATTTTTTATAAGGCTGTTTTTATCGTCAGCACAAAATGTATATACGTTAGGATCTTTTCCAAGTACTTCCTGCAAGGCAGGAACACTAGATATAACTAATGGTTTCTTTGCTGCAAGATATTCAAATAGCTTTAGGGGAGACGTATAGACAGAACCAATTTTTGTTTTTCCACTACTTGGTAAGACCAGGATATCTGCAACCTGAAGCCATGCCGCAATAGTCTCATATGGTTGCCACCCTATAATATGCAGGTTTTTATTTGTGTATATTTTTTTGAATTTTATTATATCTTCTTTTGCCCCCCCCACTAGGTAGACGTTGATAGCTTCTAAATTTTTTGAAGCCTGCGCCAAAAGATCAACACCTTTCCAATTGTACAAATGGCCTGCATATAGCGCTATTTTTTGGTCTTGGGGAATATTCAATTTTTCTCTACACTTTTTTTGGGTTTGTTTTATTTGGAATTGGATCACATCAACTGCATCCCTTGCGAGTAAGATTTTTTCCTTATCTATACCATAATTTTCTATTGCAATTTTTAGCCCATTGCTGATTACTATAACCCCCCTACTTTTTTTCCAGGCTAACTTATGTAAAAATAACAATTTATTGGGTATTGAGTGAACCTCGTAGTATATATTTTTTTTTCTAAGCATAAAAAATAAAACTACGAGAAAATCACGGGTATAATAAATGTCATATTTTTTTAATATACAATAAATAAAAACTATTTTGGTAAATAATATTGTATGGATCCAAAAAAATAGTGCCTTACCAAATGGTATCCAGAGCAAATCTAGAGAGAAAATTCTTTTTATGTTGAAGTCTTTTTCTATGCTGTAAAAATTAAAAGGATCTTTTTTTATTTTGTTGATTCTTTTTGGTATTATAAGATCAAGCTCTGCTCTATTTTGGGCAAAGGCTTGGCACATTTTCATAATTTGAATTCCGTGAGCTTTTTCTGTAGGTATTCTAACATTGCTAATATAGGCTATCTTCATATATTTGCTCATATTATATTCATTATTACTTTGCATTCTATATATATAACAAAATGGCTCAACTTAAAATCTAATATATTAGTAATTATTTCTTTTGGGCTACGAAAAATAAACCGAGTGCAAATTTTTCTTCTGGAATATTTGGCTTTATCTTAATTATGATCATGTCTAAAAAAACAGTCAGCGGTATTGCGATTAATTTTAATATATTAGGCAGTACAAATTCTATTTGAAAAAAGGCCGCAGTAAAAGGTCCCCGACCTATTGATGTTATTTTTATATTATTGAATCCTGACTCTTGAAATCTTTTTTGTAGTGTCTCATGAGTATAGCGCCAAAAATCGTGAGGGTCAGCATGGTATCCCACGAGGAAAGGCACGGCACCTATAAGTGTTCCGCCTGGTTTTAATACTCTATTTGTTTCCTTCATAACCCACGTGTGGTTATAGATATGTTCAAAAAAATTGAAAGATAATGCTATGTCAACTGAATTATCACTAGTTGGGAGCGGGTCATATTCTAAGTTTATTTTTTTCATCTCGTTTTTCCCTATCATGTTGATCATAAGGTCTAATGACATTATGCGGGCTCTGGGCTCTTTTTTGAAAAATCTATGATAACTAGCTAGGTTTACACCACTCCCAATATCGAGTACATCACCCTGAAGAGTGTGGTCTTCACATAGTGCATTCATTAGGATACGGTATGTATCTTTTCCTCGGAGCATTTCTCTTAGATATTTTACTTTATTCATATTTTATCTATGATTATTATTTTTTTATGAATTTATTATTACAAAATTTCATTAATTCATAGTTATATTTATTTTAAAGATTACTATGAGTAACATGAAGTGTTTTATTTTTTTATAAATTCATCATACCACAAATGCCAGGTTGTGATTGCCCAAATCATATTTAGATTATACTTTTTGCCGCTTATGTGATTCTGCCACATTTTGGTTATTTCATCTGGGCTGAAAAAATCTGTTTGTATATTTTCTGGACTGAGGATGTCGTTAACAAAATTATACATATCAACTCTGAGCCATTTTGCCATTGGCGTAAACCACCCACGTTTTTTTTCTGTAAAAATAAACTCTGGTATGTAGTCACTGATAGCATCTTTCCATATATCCTTACCCTGGAATTTTTGTGGATGTTTTAGGTTAAGATGCATTTTCCATCTCGTGGGGATATGATTGGATAATTCTACTAGCCTACGATCTAAAATAGGAACACGCATCTCTAGACCTGCTGCCATGGTCATTGTATCTGTTCTAAAAAGTGATTCATCTACTAACCAGCTTTGGCGGTCTATATTCATGAAATATTTTTCAAAATCTTTTGGGACGGGAATAGAATTGAAGTATTTTTTGCGGAAGTAAGAAGTTGTAATATTTGTATCATTTTTTTGTTTGTTTATAATTTCTGATATTAAATCTTCCTTTTGTGAAAGAAAAGTTAGAACTCTTTCCAAATCTTGTTTTGTGCTTAATTTTTTTACTAATTTATTTTTCTGAGACAAACTAAGCCCTACCTCTATACATTTTCTAGCTATATTAGGGATTAACTGATAATCGCTAATAATTTTGCTGTAATAATATCTTGGGTAACCTCCAAATAATTCGTCTCCTCCTTCACCACCTAGGACGACAGCAACATCAGATTTTGCTCTTTTTGAAAGGAGATATTGGGCTGCTGCTGTTGGATTAAAATTTGGCTCACCAAGATGACGGATGATATCTTTTATATTATTTTGAATATCCTGTGCGCTTATCATTAATTCTGTATGACTTGTTTTGTAATATTCGGATGTCTTTTTTGCTAATATTAAATCTGCATTGAATTTATCTTGGTGTTGTTTTTCTACATCAAATCCTACTGAAAAAGTCTTTACCCCTATTGATATATGGTTCATAACTGATCCGAGAACTGCGGTGGAATCAATTCCACCACTTAGGAATACACCAATAGGGCGATCTGAGACAAGCTGTCTTTTTACTGAGTCATCAAATATGGCTCTTATTTTTTGTCTTGTTTCTTCTTTTGATCTTTTTGTATTTGAAAAATCTGTTTGTTCCCAGTATTTTTTTATAGTACATTTTCCTGATTTGTCTAAATGGAGATAGTGGGCAGATGGTAATTTATTTATACCCCTAAACATTGTATAGGGTTCGGGTATATAGAGTACACGCAAATAAAGATTGAAAGCGTCCATGTCTACAGCACGGGGTATATCATGAGTAAGTATTCCTTTTATTTCTGAAGAAAAAATAAATGCACCATCTTTATAATAGTAAACAAGAGGTTTTATCCCCATGTGATCACGAGCAATCCACAAATCTTTTGATCTTGTATCCCAAATAGCAAATGCAAACATACCATTAAATTTTTTTACGCACTCTATACCCCACTTTTTAAATGCACAAAGAATTACTTCCGTATCACTGTCTGAAAAAAAAGTAAAATCTTTTTCTAGTTCTTTTTTTATATCTTGAAAATTATAAAGTTCACCGTTATAAACTATACAAATTTCTTTTTTTTCATCCCACATTGGCTGGCTGGCTCGCTTAGTAAGATCTATTATTGACAATCTATTATGTCCGAGGGAAATACCTTCTCCAACCCAAAAAGTGGTTTGATCTGGACCACGGTGATTAGTTTGGCTATTCATTTTTTTTATTTGGCTTTCATTGCTACTATTAAAGCCATTTATACTACACATAGTTTTTTATTGTTTTCTAACTCTTTACCCACTCTATGTATCTATCTATACCCTGCCATAAGTCTACCTGAGGTTTATAACCAAGTCTCCTTGCAAATAATATGTCGGCTGGAAGTCTAGTAACTTCACCAATACGTGCGGGGCCATAATCTATTGATACATCAAATTTTTTAGCAATATATTCTGCTATCTCTTTTATGGTTATATTTTCCCCGCTAGCAAAATTTATTACTTGACCTGTCAAAGTGGGATTATTTAGAATAATGTTATAACCCTGTATAATATCGTCAACATGCATATAATCACGTTCTGATCTTCCATCTCCAAATATTGTTAAATTTTTTCCCTCCATAGCACGAGAAACAAATATTGGAATTAATGCGCCAAATTTTCCAGCTTTTTGTTTTTCACCATAAATGTTAAATGGTCTTACTATAGTTACGTCTACCCCGTATGATCTGAAGTAGGTATAGCACATTCTATCTGCCGCAGTTTTTGAGGCTGCGTATGGGCTACTGGGACGAAGTTCTGTTGACTCCGCAAGTGTTTTTACATCTTCTCCATGACCATCACCGTAAACCTCACAAGTGGATACGAATATCAGTCGATTTTTATAATGCTTTACGGCTTCTAGGATATTATATGTCCCCAGAATGTTATTGTTAAAATAGAGAAGAGGGTCTTGAAGTGATTGGTCTACATTTACATTTCCTGCAAGATGAAAAATTACATCTTGATCCGCAAATGCTTTATCAATTAGCATGTTATTTTTTATGTCCCCCCAATAAACCTGAACTTTGTTGATTATATCTTTTATATTCTCTATTGCCCTATCTGACTGTGTGTTCAGGATTGAAATACAGTGCCCATCTTTTAAAAGGTATCTTGCCAAATGACTCCCCTGAAATCCGGTCCCGCCTGTAATTAATATTTTCATAAAAATGGAAGAAATTTACTAAGTCTTGCGGTTACTATCTCTGTAAAAATAAGTGCATCTATAAAACTGATTATAGCTAATATTGTTGTAATCTTTATAAAAATTAATTTGTCTTGTTTTTTTCGCTTTTTGTAAAATTCAATAATTAAGTAAGCACCAAAAATTGCTAGAAATGGATAGATCTGAAATCTGTATCTAGATTGAACCACTGTTGGTAATAGGAGTATTGGAGCTGTGACTGCCAGTACTATAAGGTAACGTATGATTTCTAATTTATCCTGCCATGCTTTTACCATCCCTGAAATTCCTGTGGTGAATAATATTCCAATTGATACTAGTGATGAAAGGATAAACAAACCCTGGCTTACTCCTGTTTGGTAAAACCAAAATCCCATTGGTCTAATAAGACTAGCATATCTCATTGCCCGAATGAGTACAAGTTTTATAAAAACTAATGGCTCTTGAAATACAAACATAAAGAATGCTGAGCGGGTAGCCTTTTTTAGGGTAAATACACCGTATTCTGTAACATGCCCTATTACTGGATTTGGCTCACCTGAAATCTGCCCACCGTTTGACAGGGTTGTATTGCCAACCCAAAGATTATATTCACCAATTAGTGTTGTAAGTATAAATTGATCATAGATAAGAAAATTCCTATAAACCCATGGTGCTAGTGAAACTACTAGACTTGCTAAAAATATCAGGCTTGTTTTGTATTGTTTTTCTCGCCAGTAAAAAAATAGGAATATAGGAATAAATAGTAAAATTGGGGGTCTTGTTAGAATTGACACACCAGTTATAATGCCAAGTGCCGACCCTAGTAGAAAGGACCGTGGTTTATCGTACACTTTTAAAAAAATATATATAACTAAAATAGTAAAAAATAAATATAATGTTTCTGTCATTAGCATGGCTCCAATTTCTATCAGGTCTGGATTAAGCCCAAATAAAAATGCAGAAAGAATTCCAATTTGTTTTTTGTATTCGCTGGTTTTGAAAATTCTCTGTACTATTAAATATATAAAAAATACTGAGACCACATGGAGTAATGCCTGGGCAATCCAAATTGCTTCATGGTGCTGACCAAATACTTTATATAATCCAGCAATAAAAAACTCGTAACCGGGACCCGCACGAAGTATAGATTTATCAAATTGGTATGGCAAGGTGGCGTCCTCTTTGAAACCTTTTCCCTCTATTAAATTTATAGCAATTTGTTCATAAGCATCTGAATCTACAACTGGATTTATTCGAAAATAAAAGGAATAACCAGCTGAGGCTATAAAAGTTAAAAGCAAAATTGCTGAAAGAGTTTTATTTATTTTTATCCATTTCATATTTTATCATTTTTTGAATCATTTCTAGAAAGGTTACCTTTGGCTCCCAACCTAAAATTTTTTTTATTTTTTGGTTTGATCCTTTTGGCTGTACTACATCTTTTTTTCTTACCAATAACGGATCTACTTTGATATACCTTTCATAATTTGTGATACCAAATTGATTAAATACTATGTGTACAAGATCGCGTAGCTGATATTGTTTCCCTGTGCAGATTATAAAATCTTCCGGCTTATCGTGTTGTAACATTAACCACATTGCCTCTACATAATCTTTTGCATATCCCCAATCTAGTAATACGTCTAAGTTACCAAGTGTTATGTCTTCTGCTATGCCCTCTGCTATGTCTATTACTCTATTAACTACTTTCTTGAATACAAAGTTGTCTGCTCTTAATTCTGACTCGTGATTATAAAGGATACCGTTTACGCAAAACAAACCCTGGTGATCTCTCATATTTCTGACAGATAGATGGGCAGCTAACTTAGCTACGCCATATGGTTCTATCGGTGAAAATATTTTGTAACTTTCTGTAATAGTGTCTTTTACAATAGAATCTCCAAAAATATTTGCGCTAGAAGCTTGAAAAAATTTTGTATACTTTGAATAATTTTTAATTATCTCTAGCG
>Ga0066639_10004072_pt1 | contig 12506 bp, 16 predicted proteins | sample CryGeyCG2114_010_2_FD_59504 | JGI IMG/M metagenome (GOLD analysis project Ga0066639, IMG submission 59504) | Groundwater microbial communities from aquifer - Crystal Geyser CG10_big_fil_rev_8/21/14_0.10 | ecosystem: Environmental > Aquatic > Deep subsurface > Groundwater | place: USA: Utah...
GTACGTCGGGGCAAATACTGGTCGCATAACCGAAATTGATCCCGAAACAGGAAAAGAACTTGCGTTTATTACAGTACCCGAACGCATTACTAACAAAGTAGCGTACAATCCAAAAACAAAACGTTTCTTTCTCCCCACATTCGCGAATGAGATATACTGCTTAGAACGTGAAGATGGGTGAGAAAAATAAAAAAATACTTATCTACGACGGCTCGTGCCGCGTGTGCACAGTTGGTAAACAGTCCGTTGAGAACCGCGACCGCGCAGGCCAGTTCGACATCGTTGATATGCATAGCGAGCGCGGCAAGGCGCTACAACAACAATACGGCGTCGATGCAGAGAAGTCTGCGTTCGTAATAGAGAGCGGAATAGTGCGAGAAAAATCAGACATGGCCCTCCATGTGTTGGAAAACTTAGGTTGGTTCGAACGCTTCGTCGCTCGGATCGGGCGTCTTCTACCGCAAAAAGCTGCAGACAGTATCTACAGCTTCATCGCACGTAACCGTAAGTGGTTTAATCGTTAGTTTCGAGTTGCTTTGATCTCTTCTGCAATGCTGTTTGGCACTACTGCATAACTTGAGAATTCCATTGTTGCGCTCGCACGCCCTTGGCTCATGGAACGAAGCTCTGTTGTATATCCGAAGAGTTCTGAAAGAGGCACCTTGGCAGCAATAACCTTAGAGCCGCCACGATCACTCATTGATTCAATAGTTCCACGTTTTGAACTAATTGACCCATTTACGTCTCCCATGAATTCCTCGGGAGTCACTACCTCAATCTTCATAAGAGGCTCAAGAAGTGCAGGTTTTGCTCGTTTTGCAGCATCCTGGAACGCTTGGGAGCCAGAAATTTTGAAAGCTATTTCACTTGAGTCAACATCGTGGAATGAGCCGTCGTAGAGTTCAACTGAAATGTCTACCATTGGATACCCGGCAACCACTCCTCGGTCCATCGCTTCTCTAATTCCCTTTCGAACTGCAGGAATGTATTCTGCGGGAATGACACCACCCTTAATAGAGTTAATAAATTCAAAGTGATCCTCTCGAGAAACAGTTTTGAGGTACTTTTCGCGCTCTTTTACGTCTTCTGGAAGTTCTTCCATTGGTCTCACACGAATCTTTGTGTGCCCGTATTGTCCGCGACCTCCGGTTTGCTTAATGTATTTGTTTTCGGCTTCTGCCGTACCTTGAATAGTTTCGCGGTAGGCAACCTGTGGCTTACCTGTGTTAGCTTCTACCTTAAATTCTCGCTTCATACGATCCACAAGAATCTCAAGATGGAGCTCTCCCATACCAGAAATGATAGTTTCATTTGTCTCCTCGTCGGTTTCTACACGGAATGTTGGATCCTCGTCCGAAAGTTTTGAAAGTGCTATGCCTAGTTTCTCTTGGTCAGCTTTAGTTTTTGGCTCAATACGCATTGAGATAACCGGTTCGCGGAACTCAATTTTCTCAAGCTCAATAGGAGCATCAACGGCACACAATGTTTGCCCAATTTTAGCTTCCTTCATACCTACGACGGCAGCAATTTCTCCGGCGTGAACCTCAGTAATATCTTCACGCTTATCTGCCTGTAGACGCACCATGCGCCCAATTCGATCTTTGTTTCCAGTCGTCGCATTGAGTACGGTATCACCCGCCTTCACAACTCCTGAATACACACGAAAGAATGAGAGTTGTCCCACAAACGGGTCAGTCTGTAATTTGAATACCAGCGCAGCAAAAGGTTCGTCATCACTCGCTTTACGTTCAATCTCTTCTCCCTCTTTGTTTGGGTTTAGTCCTTTGGCAGGCGGTAAATCAAGAGGGCTTGGTAGGTAGTCGACAACAGCATCGAGCACTGGTTGTACTCCACTGTTCTTGAGTGCTGAACCGCACATGACGGGAAATATATCGTTAGCAATCACTCCTTGGCGTAGCAGTTTCTTGAGTACGTCAACTTCTGGTTCTTCACCATCGAGGAACTTGTCCATAATCGCTTCGTCTTGTTCAACAATCTTCTCAACAAGCTCCGCGCGATACTTCTCTACATCGCTCTTTAAATTTTCAGGAATGTCAGTTGACGTGACCACCTCCTCACCCAAATTTCCTTGTGAACGGAACACGGTTCGAGTCAAAAGGTCGATAACACCTTCGTGTGCATCTTCTTCTCCTACAGGAACCTGTAAACGAATAGCTTTCTTTGAAAGACGATCGAGGATACTTTGGTATGAACGCTCAAAAGAAGCTCCTGTTCGGTCGAGCTTATTGATGAAACAAACCCGTGGCACGCTTGCGTCTTCTGCATAGCGCCAGTTTGTTTCAGATTGCGGCTCCACTCCTGCAACCGCGTCAAATACGACAACAGCTCCGTCGAGTACGCGCATAGAACGTTGTACTTCTGACGTAAAGTCGATGTGTCCCGGGGTGTCAATTATGTTGAAACGATGACTCGCTGGATTGCCAGGCTTGCTTGCTTCCACTATTCCGTCGGCATTGGTGCGAGCGTGCATTGGGGTCCAGAAACAAGTGATGGCAGCAGCCGTGATAGTAATACCGCGCTCGCGCTCCTGCTCCATCCAGTCCGTTGATGTGTCGCCATCGTGCACTTCACCAATTTTGTGGCTCTGCCCAGTGTAATAAAGAATACGCTCACTGGTTGTTGTCTTACCAGCGTCTACGTGGGCGACGATACCGAAGTTTCGGACCTTCTCGAGGGAAATTTGTTGACTCATGATTATAAAAAATAAAACGCCACCGATGGCGTAGCAAGAGAATAGCAAAAAAGTGCTCGTTTGCAATAGCAAACGCTTCACACATAACAGTCTAACGGGGGTCACCACATGTGGATGACCCCCGCTGTTAGAAGGTTGCCTGCAATAATCGCAGGGCCGAAACCAGTCCGCGCTCTTCAGGAGGAACTTTGGACTCCTCCTCTTCGACGCAGACCTCTAATCCGTCCCGTGCTATTGCGCGGAATTGATACCCGTCGCCCCTGAATGCAAGACCGAAATCGGCGCGATACTTATGCACCTGCTTGCGAAGCAACGATATATCGTTGAATCCACAAAGCAGGTCGATGTTGAAGCCGTCCGGCTCAATGTTGACCGAGAAGACTTCGGCACTGAGTTCGCGTAACGCTTGTGGCGCCACTTCATAAGCGGCGCCATTCGCGCAGTCAACGATAACGCGAATACCTTCGAGCCTAAGCTCGGGAACAGTTCCCGTAGCGTATTGCACGTAGCGCCCTTGGGCGCCCTCGATGCGGTGGGCCGGTCCGGGCACCACATCAATCAGTGTCCGAGGTAGACTTTCACACACTTCTTCTTCGATCTTCCTGATTTCGGAAGGCGAAAGCTCCCCGTCCAGTGTGAAGATCTTAGGGCCATTTCCAGAAGGCACTCCTTCTCCGGTTATCATGACCCCTAAATCGCATCGCATAGACTTGACGAGCATCGCGACTGCTGACGTAGGCAAGGGTCCAGTGACCTCAACGCTCATACCCGCCGACGTGAAACCAGCCATGAATGCCGTTTCAAGCATGTAGTTTGCCCGACGCGGTTCTTTGCCGATGAGCACCTTCCGAGTTCGGCCATTTTTGTGGCGCAAGCCCAACACCTGCCCAAGACGCAGAGCCAGTTCTGCCGTCAGGATCTCTTCCTTTAACTTTTTGGCGGCCATGCCACATCTCCCTACTAAAAGTTGAAAACAATTTCTTGCGAAACAATAGCAAAAAACCAGATGCTTGCCAATACCGCAACGAAATTAGAAAAGTGTCAAAGTTTTCAGAAGTCTTTTGGTTTTGAATGCAGTTCTAGGAGCATAAGCAAAAATGCTTGAGGTATATCAAGCATATAGCGAAAGTATTTTTATGTAGTGCGACAACGAAATGTGTCGAGACCGCAAGATTTCTACCACGCAAAGTGAGCAAACGCCTTGTTCGCATCTGCCATCTTGTGCACGTTCTCACGCTTCTTCACTGCTTCTCCTTCCTCAGTTGCAGCCTTTCGTATTTCGTCTGCAAGTCGTTTGTGCATTTCGTTGCCATGGCCTGATTTTGCAGCTTCTACAATCCACCGCAACGCAAGCGCAAGACGTCGCTCTGGGCGAACTTCACGTGGTACTTGGTAGTTTGCACCACCCACGCGGCGTGAACGTACTTCCATTAATGGAGCAACGTTCTTGATAGCTGTTTCAAAAAGCACGAGAGGGTCTTCTTTACCATCCTTTCCTTTCAGTTCCTCAAATGCGCTGTACACAATCCGTCGTGCAGTATCTTTTTTACCGCGCTCCATAATGTAGTTAATGAGCTTGGTTACCTTAACCGACCCGTATACCGAGTCAGGTGCAAGTTCGTGTCTTTTTTTAAGTGGACGCCGCATACAAATTATTCACCCCCTTTAGGTTTCTTACTTCCATACTTTGAACGGCCGGCGCGGCGCTTACTTACTCCTTCTGCATCGAGCTTTCCTCGAACTACCGTGTAGCGAACACCAATATCCTTCACACGACCACCACGTACGAGCACTACTGAGTGTTCTTGAAGATTGTGACCTTCTCCTGGAATATACGCGGTGATTTCCATGCCGTTTGTAAGACGCACACGTGCAATTTTACGAATAGCAGAGTTTGGCTTACGTGGTGTCTTAGTAGTCACACGAGTACACACACCACGCTTGAATGGAGATGCGTAGCGAGAGGGTCTGTTCTTCAAGTTATTGAATCCACGGCGAAGTGCCACTGTCTTACTTTTTCGGACAGAATTTTTTCGCTTACTGCGGACCAATTGATTGATTGTTGCCATATGTATCGAAATGTTTGATCAGCCGGCTGCACTAAACGCTCCTTACGAGTCGCGAAGTGCGCGGCATAAATTCGGAATTGTCGTTTTACTTCGTAAAACTCTGTTCCTTATTCAAAAAGCCGCCCCAGTGGGCAGTGCGCAAAATATACTATGCGTCCTTAGTAAATGCAACAGCTACGAGCTGCTTTGCAAAAGAGCCGCGCGATAGTCCTGCATGCTGGTTTCAAATTCTTGAGCAATTACTGCGCCAACATCAGGTATGTGCTTATGAACGAGCTCGGTGATCTCGCTGTCCATCCCAGAATCAATAAGTTGTTTAAGGCGGCCGTGTTCGTTTTCGGGAATTTTATCAAAAATACTCATAAGCATTCGCTTGTAGAGCATCCCTCCAAGTTCGTCTACCACCCTCTCCTGGTCTTCAGGAGAAAGGTCGGCTATATCGAGCTCTTCAACTACCCGTTTTTGTATGTCTGCAAAAGAAATCATGACACTTTCTTATTCTTTTTGATAAGCTCGACTGTCAACAGTGTACCAGCAACAGCTATACCAGCTAACGCACCTACACCACTGAGCATAGCTGCGCTACCGACGGCAAGCCCACCTATGGCAACGCCAAGCGTTGGTGCAGCAGCCACAACACCACCAAGACTAATTACTCCTGTCGCAGCTCCGCTGACAATAGCCTTGAGCGCTCTCGCTGCACCTCGTTTTTCTGCCTGTTCGATTGCAGCCTCAGTAAGTTGTCGTGCCGATTCGCTCCCTCGCTCGAATCCTCGTTGCTCAGCAGCAGCTATTGCGTGGGATATCTGTTCAACTGCACCTCCTGAGAGAGTCTCGGCTTGCATACCTTCAGTCGCCCGCTCCGCCGCAGGAGCTGCTGTTGCTTCTGTGGTTCGTGCTTCAGTAGTGGCTTGCGTTCGCCTTTCCATACGCGCCATCGCTGATTTCCAAAGATCGCGATGCATCATATCAATGAGCAGATTGCTCAACTCCCATCCTTGTTCTGTTTTCGCTCCTCCAGTGAGTTCCTCGAGTAAACTTCTCTGACGCTCAAATTTCTTATCATTTCCTCTCAGGAAGGCGTCCGAAAGCGACTCAAGAATGTCCATTGCCTTATCAGAATCTACATCAGTGTCAGACCCATCGAGTAACTCCTCAACTTTTCCACGAAACTCTTTGGAGAACTCGAACGTACCAAACACTGGAGGTGTTTCGAGTGTGGTGCGCGTATCTGCTGATTCCTTAGTTTTGGTTGGTTCGTCTACATTCTCGACGTCCGCAACCTTTTCCGTACCAGTACCGTCTGCATGCGTAGTTTCGCTTGAAGGTTTCCATAATGGGTTATCAATAAGAGGTGCGTTTTCTTTAAGCTTTGCTACTGCTGCATGATATTGCTCTTGCGAGAGTGACCCTCTATTTAGCTGTTCTTTGAGTGCCAGTACCTCCTTATCAGTATCAAGTACCATTTTCTGAACCTGCTTCGGCTGGGTAATATCCTCTGGTTTCTTTTCCAAACGAGTTCCACCCACAACACGTTTATCTGTGATGGTTTCAAGATCGCGCAACTGTGCTTCTATAAGAGAGTTCCGTGCAGCCCCATGAATTACCTTGCCCGACTTGAGTGATGACACATCCCCCGGTCTCACCTTCTCTACTGGTTTGTTGAGCTTCCTATCTTCCTCGGCCGCCGCTATCATCTCGTCTATGTCGCCCACCGCTTCTGTGAGCTTATCTAAACTTGTAGATCGTTCTTTTGTCTTCGGTTCTACTTCAGGAGATTGCGGCTTAGCAAAATACGTTTCGTTCAACTTGCTGCTAGCGCTACTATCAGGTCGAAATTTACGCAGGTGGTCAAATTCACTTTCTAGCGCGCTCCCGTTTTGTAGCTGACTTGGTGAACGTGCGAGTGAACCGTCAGCAGTTACCAACCTATTGGGAATATCCGCCTCTGTCTTGTCCTCAGCGACAGCATCCGTGCGAGATAGAGTCTCAGGAGCAACACTTGCACCAAGAGGAACGCGAGGAATTCCAGGGTGTGCATTACCCGATGACCCACCCCTCATTGTTCCATCTCCATTTTTAGAATCTTCCTGAACTGGAGCATCCGGAACAATACGCTCGCGACTAACGACACGCGGTATTGTAGGGTGTGGGCCCGAAGTTCCAGTTTGAACACCGTATGATTTGGGAGCCTTCGTCTCACTTGGCGGCACCATAAGTGGGTCTGGTGTTCCATCTTCGCGGATACTTGCTAGTGCCTGTTCCACCGGGTTATTTTTCGGCGGCCTTGTTTCTCCAGGAATCTTCTCACCAATGTTATTTACTTCAATACCTGTCAGTGGCTGCCCTGCAACACTTGGCACTTCTCCAGAAGCAGGTGCCTGAGGTTCTAGTGCGGCTTCTGTTTTTTTTGACCACGGCCACTCCATACTACGCACCGATTAAAAAGCGAGTAACGGTTGAGATGATCGCGGCAAATTGTGAACCAAAAAGCAAAATAAATATGAGTACGACACCAAACCCTAGAAACACATTGTGCTCAAGCATCGCGCGAAACCGTTCATACTGTAGCGCAAGTGAACGAGGCAGTAATTGCGGCAATACTTTCGATCCATCAAGAGGTGGAATCGGGATGAGATTAAAAATGGCCAACAAGATATTGAGAAATACAATAGAAACGGCCAAGCTCACCATCACGCCCGAAATTACATTAAAACGAATGAGCAGCCCGAACACGAGCGCTATAGCGAGGTTAGCCGCAGGGCCTGCAAAGGCAACAATTGCTTCTGCCCACCTACCACCACGCTGAAAGTTGTAGGGATTATACGGCACTGGCTTTGCCCACCCAAAAAGAAACGGTGAACCTGAAAGTGCAAGAATGGCTGGAAGTACAATCGAACCCATAGGGTCAATGTGACTAATAGGATTCAGGGTAAGACGGCCTTGGAGTTTCGCAGTTGGATCCCCCAACCAATTAGCAGCAAACCCATGAGAAACTTCATGAATTACCACCGATACTACCAAAATGGCTATAAGAAAGATTACTTCGGCTCCCATTACGTATAAATGTAACATGCAATCATTGCACCATCTGGAACTATCCACCTGTATGATATATCATACAACCTATACCGATAAAATTATATTTAGGATATGAAAGTTCAGAAGAAAACTTTGAGTGCCCAGGAACAAATAGAAACGCTTGATGCACTGTACACAGCAGCAGGCACTATCCACGGTCGCGATGCAACAAAACGCTTCCTCCGCGACCTCTTAACAGAGAGTGAACGCATTATGCTTGGTCGCAGAATTCTTATCGCGCGCGCTCTTTTGTCGGGACATGGATACAACGAAATAAGTGGCTCCTTAAAAGTGGGTAAAGATACGATCGCGCGAGTGGACCAATGGATAGAAGCAGCTTCTGGAGGGTATCATGAAGCAGTCGAAAAAATGCGAACGGAGCTCAAACAACGAGAACGAAAAGTTCTGCGCCACGAACTCTACAAAGACAATTCTACTATTGGCGAATATGCGCGGCTAAAGAAGAAGTTCCCCCTACACTTTTTACTGTTCCCTTGGCCAAAGAAATACCGTGGCTTATACGAATAGCTTTTCAGAAATTGTATGATATATCATACAACTTGATTGCTTGTACTATAATTAGTTGTGGTGATGGTATCCTGTATCCATTATGCCTCCTATCACCGATAGCAAGAGCGGCGCGCTCGCTGTTGTATTTTGATTGGATCGTGCTAACATGGCGCACACTATGGCAAAAGAATGTGTAGTAACAGGAAAAAAATCTCAAGTCGGCGGACGCTACAGTAACCGTACGCGTGCGACGCAGTTCAACCCTGGAGGCAAGAAGCGCCGCCAGGTTAATTTGCAAAAGAAGACTTTCTTCATTCCTGAACTCAACAAAAAGGTAACGGTTACACTTTCTACCAACGCTATCAAGACCGTCAACAAAAACGGCGCCTATAAAACTCTCAAAGGAGCCGGTCTTCTCTAAAGAGTTATCCATATAAAAAGACGAGGGGTCGGGGCTTGCGCTCCGACCCTTTGCTGTTTGTGGCATGCCCGAAACATTTACCAGTCTTCCGGCAGGCGCTCCCAGAGCTTCATTGGAGTGCCTCTTTTGCGAAGACGTGCTTCGGCCTCGTAGAGCTCCCCTCGCTTTGTGTCCAGTAAAGCCTGGAGGAAATCGATCTGATGATTAAGAACAAGAATGGGCACTTCGCCGGTATGAACGCCTCGCAGGTCGACCTTGCGTCTCCTCAATTCGATCTCGGCCCTACTCTTTAAAGACTCGAAAAGAATCGCGGCCGATTCACATATACAGTAACGGAGTCTTTGGATGCACGGCTGGAAAAGCCTCCTGTCCCTTTCTTCCGAAAGGTCCACAACGTTCTGATCGAGCGTTTCCATAACACCTCCTCATCTTGCGTGTTCCTATAAATGATAGTACTCCCACAGGAATCTGCGTCAATTTCTAACGCGCAACAGCACACCATCACTCACAAACTCCACACGCCCATCTTCGCATGTATCCAACACTTTTATTTCAAACCGACTCAACGCATCAAGCACTTCCTGATGTGGATGCCCGTATGAATTACCACAACCACGCGAGAGCACCCCGTACACAGGATTCACAAAACCAAGAAACAAATCGCTGCTTGAAGTCTTCGAGCCGTGATGGCCAATTTTAAGTACGTCACTTTCGAGCTGTTCATCATCAAGACTCACCAAGTACTCCTCTATCTCATCCGGCGAATCTCCAGTTAATAGAAACCCGTGCTCTCCGTATACAACGTGCACCACGACCGATCCTACATTTGGGTCTATCCCCTCTACCTCTCTATCGGGAAACAGCACCCGCAATTGTGCCCCATCGCCAAAGTCTATAACCTGCCCGCGCTGTGCTTCCAGGTCGAATGCGTCGCCACGAGCATCCGTAAGTTGGTGTGCGAGGGCAGTATCACCTTCAACACTTGAATGCATGAACGTTCCGACATCGTACCGCTTAAGTACGCTCACCAGCCCACCAATGTGATCGGCATCAGGATGTGTCGCTACGACAATATCGATTGAGCGATCAAAAAAGGCCATCACTGCACCGAGTTCGCGTAGTACATCATTCCCTCTTCCACCGTCGATAAGAACTTGTCGACGTGAGGGTGTTTCGATATATATAGCGTCGCCTTGCCCGACGTTCAAAAAAACTACACGCAGGTTGTGTGTGCTTTCGCGTGCAAATACTTGTATCCAAATAACCAACGTGACCCCGATAAGTACTGTAAGCAGCAAAAGCGCGGTGTTTCTTCGCATAACAGCAGTATACAAAAAGAAAGCACCCGGTCCCGTGGGGACCGGGTGCACGCTTGAGGAAACTTTCAATCGAGCTCTCGTGACAATCGCGTCTCGAGCTCCTCGCGAAATGTTTTAAGGAGCTTATTTCCATTTGAATGGAACTTCCCTTTGCCACTCGTGCGCTCGTCCGCCCAACAGCCGAGCCATGTTGCGATGTGGACGACCGCGTCAAGAAGCTCAAAAGAACTCAGGTCAGCCATTCGCCCCTCTGCGACCATCTGCTGAAGATCAGTCTGCGTCCGGTCTAACCACACAAATTCCGCCATCTTCATACTCCTTGGTTTTCCGCAGATTTAACCGCGTATGCAAAGCAGTCTTTGCCCATGGTATCATGCGATAAATTACCACCAATAAAGAAACCTGTATGCACAAATACGAACCACAAACTTTCAACCTACCTACACTAGAAGGAATCTCCGACAAATCAGTAGAAGAACACCTCGGCCTATACGCTGGATACGTAAAAAATTTCAACGCGATGACGGACCTATTGCAAGACCTCGCAGTAGATTCAGAAAAAAATGCACACGCCCTATCCGAAATCATTCGTCGGCGTAGCTTCGAGTTTGGCGGTATGCGCCTACACGAACATTACTTTTCTCAGTGGGAAGATGAGGCACGCGCACTCGACGAAAGTTCTGCGCTCGGCCAAGCTCTCATAAAACAATACGGCAGTGTTGAAAATGTAGTAGCACAGCTAACACATGTAGGAAATATGCGCGGGCCGGGATGGTCTATTTTATACTTTGATCCACAATCAGATAGTTTTCACATTGGCTTCTCCGGTGAACAGCACCAAGGGCACTTTGTGACACTCCCTATTATGATTGCTCTCGATGTGTGGGAGCACGCATTCCTCCTCGACCATGGAGCAGCTGGAAAAGGTAAGTACATTGATGCCTTTTTCACGAACCTCAACTGGGACGTCGTGGTTGAGCGATTCAACGCCGTCCAGTAAAAACTGTAGAAAAGTTATCCCCAAAAGGCTTGACAGTTAAAAAGTCTCTGGTATCCTCTCGCAATCCCGCATTCCGCGGGCTTTCACGTGCCTCTTCGGGGGCGCAAAACATAGCACCTTCGCGAGCCCGGAAAACGGCTCGCACCAAACCCAAGGGAGTTACCCGAAATGATCTCGAAGACCTCGAACCTAGGAACCCGGACAGTTTTCGCCGCGCATGCCTCGACGCTCGCCCTGGTCGGCAACGTCCGGCCGCACTATATCGACAAGGCGGTGACGCTGGAGACCCTCGGCCGCGTGCTGCAGGGCGCCTTCATTCCGGCCGGCATCCAGGTCATTAAGCTTGCCTTCTACCAGAAGGCTGTGTCGCTCGGCTACGGCGGGCGTTCCTGGGTCCAGGAGACCCTCGATGCGCTCCAGGCCCAGTACGACATGGGGCTTGAGCAGGCCAAGAAGACCTACAAGCCGTTCCACATCGTCATGAAGACGATCGTCGACGACGTCGACGCCTCGATCGAGACGGCGTCGACGGTGCTGCGCACCATCGCGTCCATCGCCGAACTGTCGATCGTGCCGAAGGACTCCATCCAGACGCTGTACGACAGCATCTCGGCGAAGGCGACCAAGTTCGGCGTCGTCGACAAGCCGTGGATCGCACTGCCCCTCTCCACGCTGCTCGCTCAGCAGGAGATCGCGGCCGGTGCCTTCCAGGGCGAGGCTATGAGTCTCATCGAGCCCAGTTCGACCAAGCCGACCACGGCCAACGGCAAGACCGACGAGCTCGTCGACCCGGCCATGATGATCGCCCGCGGTGCGTCCGCGATGCAGTCGAACGACGGCGTCACCGGCTAACCCGCCGACGCGTTCCCCCAGGTCGGCTCGCTCACGCGAGCCGACTGCCCCCTAGCAGCCCCACCCTCACCGGTGCGGGCTGCTTTTTTTATATAGACACTCGAAGAAGTTATTTTTTACTCCTACTCCATTTGACACGTGTTTTGTGTGCTGCTAGCATCAGAAGTACCACATGAGTGGTAATCAACCTTCCTTTTTTCAAGAGGCAGGAGCGATTCTGTTTTTTGTAAAGGGAAACCAAGAGGGAGATCTGACTATGTTCAGACCACACCGTACAATGCTTCTGCTGACCGGCGCGGTTGCGCTCGGATTGGCGAGCCCTGTCTTCGCCGCTGAAGTTCAGGAGGACATCTATGCACCAGCTATCGACATCACGGGGCATCTCGACCTCAGCGTCGCCAAGGATTACGTGACCGGCTTCACCTTCGGCAGCGGACAGAACTTCGGCGCCCACGTCATGGACGGCATCTACGTGAACGGGGACCTCTCGCTGGACATCGGCCCCGCGGACACGGCGAACAATGTGGTCAACACCGAGGAT
>Ga0066639_10004073_pt1 | contig 12505 bp, 10 predicted proteins | sample CryGeyCG2114_010_2_FD_59504 | JGI IMG/M metagenome (GOLD analysis project Ga0066639, IMG submission 59504) | Groundwater microbial communities from aquifer - Crystal Geyser CG10_big_fil_rev_8/21/14_0.10 | ecosystem: Environmental > Aquatic > Deep subsurface > Groundwater | place: USA: Utah...
GGAAGGTGCCCCCATTTACGTTGGTGATGTAGCAGAAATTCTTGATACAACCAAAGAAAAAACAAGTATTTCTACTATTGGTATTGGTACCACTCCACCACGCAATACCGTTTCAGTACAAATTTACAAAAACACTGGAGGAAATATTCTCAACATTGCAGATACTGCCCAAGATACCATTGATGGTTTGTTTGCCAGTGGTGCACTGCCAGGAGACATCGACATTGTCAAAACAAATGACAACTCTGTGTTTATAAAAGATGATATCACACGCCTCGGGACGAGCGGTCTGCAAACCATGGTCCTTATTATTCTTATCCTCTTTGCAGTGCTTGGCATTCGTGGTGCCCTCATCACTGGATTTTCTGTACCCGTGGCATTCTTGATGGCCTTTATGTTTATTTGGTGGCAAGGCATGACCATCAATAGTATGGTGCTGTTTTCTCTCGTCCTCTCCCTGGGACTGATGGTGGACAACTCCATTATTGTCATGGAAGGAATTAATGAGTACATGCATCGCTACAAAAAAAATGCCTTTGATGCCGCACTTCTCTCAATATGGAACTACAAATGGCCTATTATTGCTGGGACAATGACAACAGTGGCGGCCTTTTTACCAATGCTATTGGTGTCCGGTATTATGGGGGAGTACATGGGTATTCTGCCAAAAACAATTACGGCAACGCTCTTGTCTTCACTCTTTGTCGCTTTAATTATTATTCCCGCACTCTCAGCAAAATTCTACAAAGACCCTGCCAAAAAACAAACAAACAAAGTACACCATTCTGAAAAAATTCGTGTCTATGTAGAAAAGGTCCAAGTACGGTACGTTGCCTTTTTGCGCAATATTTTGCCATACAAAAAGAAACGTCGCCGTGCCATTTTGGTTGCGTTGGCACTCATGGTGCTCACAATTTTGTTACCAATTACCGGTATTATGAAAGTCAACATGTTCCCTGCAGTCGACATTGACTACTTTGCCGTAAACATTGAACTGCCCACAGGATCCACTCTAGAAAAAACACATGCGATCACACAAAAAGCAGAAGCCGTGGTGCAACATATTCCAGAACTCGATAACTATGTGAGCACGGTTGGGTCTGGATTTTCTGCGTATGCTGGAGAATCTGGCGGGTCTGGATCACATGTGGCCTCTATTGTGGTGAACTTGGTGGACGCCAAAGAACGAAAACGAGAAAGTTACGAAATTACCGAAAGCGTCCGCGCCGAACTCGAAGCAATTGAAGGCGGCACCGTGCGCGTGGAAGAATTGACTGCAGGTCCTCCAACCGGTGCGCCATTTGAAGCACGGATCTTTGGGCCAGAAATCGACACGCTGACAGAAGTGGCCGCAGATGTGCTGGCTATCGCCGAAAACATTGACGGCTTTATCAATGTCGAGGACACACGCCAAGAATCGTCTGGAGAATTTACCTTTACCATTGATCGTGAACGAGTAACCTATTATGGTTTATCTGTAAACACAGTAGCAAATGCGATACGCCAGGCCGTCTACGGAGCCGAAGCAACGAATCTTACCGTAAACGGAGAAGACATTGATGTGACAGTGAAGTATGATGAAAAAAACCTTGCCGACGCCAGTGACCTAGAAAACATTCTCTTACAATCTCCTACAGCGGGACAAGTTCCAATCCGACAAGTAGCAACTCTTACGCTGGAGCCATCGGTTTATGCTATCGCCCATCGCGATGGCGAACCCATTCTTCGCATTACTGCCGGTGTCGAACCAGGTGCAGACTTGCGTGCCATGACGAGTGAGTTTAATAAACAAATAGCAGCGCTCGAACTCCCAACGGGATACCGGATAGATGTTGGTGGAGAAACAGAAGATATTCAAAAATCATTTACTGAAATCTTCTTGTCATTTATTGTTGCTATCTTCTTGATTATTGTGATCCTGGTCCTACAGTTTGACTCGTTCAAAAAACCATTCGCTATTATATTCTCACTGCCACTGGCGATTGTTGGTGCGTTCTTTGGCCTGACCCTGTTGCGCCTGGACTTTAGTTTGCCAGCGTTTATCGGAATTGTTTCGCTGACTGGTATTGTGGTGAATGACGCAATTGTGCTTATTGACCGCATAAACAAGAACCTTGCACACAAGATGGACTTTATTGACGGGGTGATTGAAGCGGGTATTGCTCGAACACAACCAATCTTCTTGACCTCTATTACCACCATTGCGGGGGTACTTCCACTTGCACTCTCAGAAGCACTGTGGGCAGGACTTGGATTCTCTATTATCTTTGGGCTCATGTTCTCCACGGTATTGATTCTTGTCTTTATTCCGATTGTGTTTACGTCGCTCATGCAAAAGGACTATAAAAATGGAAAGATCTAATACAGGTTAAAAAAACAAAAAAACTGGAGTAATACCCAGTTTTTTATTTTTTCTGTTGGGGCTCTCTACGGCGGCCCCATGTGCCAGCCTGGGTTCCTCCACTACTTCGGCGACAGCACAGCTGCGCGACTTCGCAACTCGTTCGCAAGGACATAGTCCCCGCGACGCTCGGCGTCTGAGGCACGCCAGAGCAGTTGATCCACCTCGGTCTGGCGCTGATGCGCCAGGCGCGAGGCCTCTCGCACGGCCTGCTGTATTTGCCAATAACTTCTCGGCATGGTGGAACCTCCTTCCCGACATGTCTCCACCCCCCTATTCTCATAAAGAAGAATAGGAAATAAAGACATTATTGTTTTATGACGGTAAGCTTCAAAACAGCTTCTCCAACAGTTACCTCGTGTTCGGCGGTCCCTTCCTCTAACTTCGTGACCAATGTTTGCTTTTGAATATCGTCACCATACGCTACAATTGCGCTTTTGAGAAGACTATCCTCGGTCTCAAAAACCACTGCCGCCTTGTCCTCAATAGTCAAACCTTGGTCCTTTCGGAGCATGTTAATGGCACGAACTATTTCTCGGGCGACTCCTTCTTTTTGAAGAGTATCAGTAAGTGCAGTTTCGATTCCAACTTTTGTACCTCCATCTTCTCTTACCATAAATGTTTCGGTAAATACTTTCACAGAAATAGATTCATGGTTATAACATATAACTTCTTTCACATTCAACTCATCAGCAATAATTTCTTTCATTTGATTATTTGAAAATTCGTAACCAAAGATTGAGAAATTTCCAAGTGGTTGTCTAACTTTTAACCCATGTTCTTTTCGCAATGACATACCAAGCTCCACAAACCGTCTTGTCTTGTCCATATCTTCCATAACTGACTCATCCAATAATCCACTCTCTACCTCTGGCCACATCTCTAAATGAACACTGTCCGCCGCACCCTCAGATTTTACTGCCATGAAAATTTTCTCTGCCATAAATGGCATACAGGGTGCCATGACTTTGGAAAGCGTCTCAAGGACCGAGCGGAGCGTCGCAAGCGCGGCGGCTTTATCTTCATCGCCAGTCAACCCTTTGAACCGGTCCCGACTTCTTCGCACATACCATTGTGACAAGTCAGATATAAAGTCAAGAATTGGTCGCGCCGCCTCGGCAAGTTCATAGCTATTCATATGGCGCGTCACATCTCTCACCAACACCTGCAAACGGACTAGAATCCACTTGTCCAACACATGTATAACAGCACCATCCATTTCCCATTTTTCATTTCCCACATACATTTCATAAAATGCAAGAACATTCGCGATAGAATTCACGGTCTTGTTGTAGACTTCGCGCACTCCCGCTTCGGAAAAATTCAAACTCTCGGCATGCATCACAGGGGAACTTGCAAGGTAAAACCGGAGTGCATCTGCCCCGTACTGTTCCAATACCTTCATCGGGTCTGGATAGTTTTGTAACTTCTTACTCATTTTCTTTCCATCTTCGGCCAACACGATTCCATTTACAATGACGTTCTTATACGCTGGGGTCCCTTTGATAGCAGTAGACAAAATGTGCAAATAGTAAAACCACGCACGCGTCTGATCCTGCCCCTCGGCAATAAACTCTGCTGGAAATCCTGCTTCAAACACATCTGTGTTTTCAAACGGATAGTGCAGTTGCGCATATGGCATAGACCCCGAATCAAACCACGTATCGAGCACATCTGGCACACGGCGTGTATCACCAGAACAGTGGACACACGGCACAACGACGTCGTCGACAATATGTTTGTGCAAATCATCCACGGTTTTTCCACTTGCTTCTTCTAGTTCAGAGGCAGAAGAAAACACGCGATACTTTTTGTCGTCTGGACAATTGGAACACTCCCATACCGGGATAACAGACGCCCAAAATCGTTGGCGAGAAATAGACCAGTCACGTGCTCCTTCGAGCCATTTTCCAAACCGTCCTTCTTTTATATGTACTGGTGACCAGTTGATTTTCTCCGCCTGCTTCAGTGCGTTGTCTTTTACTTTCAATACATCTACAAACCAACTACTGGTTGCATAGTTGAGGAGTGGTGTATCACAACGCCAACAGTGTGGGTAGCTGTGTTCATATTTTTTCTTTTCAAATAATTTCCCATTGTGTGCGAGCCATTTTACAATTTCGATATCTGTGGCCATGTGGTCCTCCGCCGGTTTCACATGTTTCCCAGCAAAATCCGTCACCGCATCAATAAAGCGTCCGTCCATGCCAACATGCTGGATAAATGGGACATTCTCTTTTTTAAAAACAGCATAGTCGTCTGTTCCAAATGCTGGCGCCAAATGTACAACACCGGTTCCATCTTCTGTGGTCACAAAGTCTGCATCCACAACACGGAAAGAGTTCTCACTGTCTGCAAAATATGGGAAAAGTGGCTCGTACACAGCCCCAACCAAATCTTTGCCTTTACAGTTCGCCACCACTTCAAATTCCTTGCCTTCAAAATTTTTCATGAGCAAGTCTTTGGCGACAATATAGTAAGCAAAACCCTCTTTAAACGCTTGGGAGTTGTGTTCTAACACTTCTTTTGGGAATGCCGTTCCCATTTTTTGTACTACTGCTTGAAGTTCTTGTTTGTACTTTACGACGGTATATTCAATATCGTGTCCAACAGCCAACAGCACATTGCCCGGGAGTGTCCATGGAGTAGTCGTCCACGCAAGGATATATACCTCGCCCTCTCTCCCAAGGATATTCAAATTCTCGTAGTTTGGATTGAGTACGCGAAACTTGGCCGTGACCGACATGTCTTTGACATCTTTGTATCCTTCGCTGACTTCTTGCTGCGACAAGGTGGTCTCACATCGTGGGCAAATATGCATGGGCTTATACCCTTGATATACATAGCCTTTATTCCACAGTTCGGCAAATACCCACCACACTGACTCCATATAGCCCTTGTCCATGGTACGGTATGCGTTCTTCATATCTACCCAACGTCCCAGTCGGTGAATGGTTTTTTCCCAGTCAGAAACATAGCTCAGTACTTTTGACCGGCACAGTTCGTTAAACGTTGCGACGCCTAACGCCTCAATATCTTGCTTACTTTTGGTGCCGAGTTCCTTTTCAACAATATTTTCAATTGGCAAACCATGACAATCCCACCCCCAGACACGTTCCACACGTTTCCCCTGCATGGTCCAATAGCGGGGCACCACATCTTTCATTACACTGGCAACAATGTGCCCATAATGGGGTAAGCCAGTGGCAAATGGTGGTCCATCATAAAATACATAGGGTGTATCTTTTGGTCGTTCTTCTACCGAGCGCTCAAAAATTCGCTCTGTATCCCAAAAAGCCAACACTTCTTTTTCATTTTTACTTGCGTTATATGCCATATCACTTTTTAATAAAAAAAACACCCAGTATATGTAGGGGCCCGAGATCTCGGACGGTACCACCCTACTTGTGGTGCTTCGTTGTTGGCTATTACGGGCCGACCCGGGGCGGTCTACTGCCTTGTGTTGTGAACAAGGGTTCTTCGCTCAGCTCTCCTAGTGATAGCTAGGATCAAACGCTGTACAGTTGTGCTTTTACAGTATCTTTTTTTGACTGGGTTGTCAATAGAATAAACCCAAATTGATCCTCTCTACGCAACCTGCTATACTATCAACACACGCATACTCACATACGCGAATACCCATCTATGTACTCTGGCCCTCTCTACATTTCATCCGATCATGGTGGCTATCAACTCAAAAAACGCCTGGTTCGCTATATACAAAACGAACTTGTGCGCAACGTCGAAGACCTTGGGCCCCACGAATACGACAAGGCAGACGACTATCCAGACTATGCCATCCCCCTTGCAAAAAAAACCGTAGAAACCAACGGGCGTGGTATTACCATTTGCTCCAGTGGTATTGGCGTCTGTATGGCCGCAAATAAAGTTGCCGGCGCACGAGCGGGCCTCGGCTACAATATTGAAGTCGCAGAGTCTATGATTCGCGATGACAACACCAATATTCTATGCCTTGGTGCCAGCATGATTTCAGAAGATCATGCTCTCGCTATTGTAAAGCGCTGGCTTGAGACACAGTTTGAACCAGTCGAACGATACGTCCGGCGTATTAATAAAGTTCATGATTTAGAATCCTAATATGGTCCAAATCATCCCCTCACTTCTCGTACAATCTGAAAAAGAATTTTTAAAAAAATATCATGCGCTTGAAGATGCCGTTGACATGATTCAGCTTGATATTGCTGATGGTCTTTTTGTTCCAAATACGACATGGGCCAATCCTGAAGTAGTCCAAAAAACAGTGACCATAGACCTTGAACTCCATCTCATGGTCAGTGACCCACTTGAAGAGTTAAAAAAGTGGCAACGCGTAGAACAAATTAAGCGTATTTGGGTGCACTACGAATCAACAGATCTAGAAGACATCCTGCCCACGCTCCATGCCTATGGCTGGGATATTGGTATTGTACTGAACCCGCTCACCGAGTCCACCATCCTAGAACCATTTATCAACGAAATCAAAGGGGTTATGTTCATGGGCGTGGTTCCAGGCAAGCAAGGCCAACCGTTTATCCCGCAGGTAGTGGACAAAATAAAACTCTTTCGCATGCGCCACCCAGACATGTTTGTGTCCATTGATGGCGCAGTAAACAATGTTACACTCCCAGAAATTATACATGCCGGCGTGAACGCCGTTTGTCCAGGAAGTGCGATTGTAGGAAAGGGAAACCCCGCCAAAAATGTAGCAACCATGCAAAAATTTATTCACACATTGACTGAATAAACGCAGGTTGGTAGTCTAGCTACCAAGAATAAACAGTCGTCAATAAACAAAAAGACTCCTGTCTATTCACTACTATTTACTGATTACTCATACTATGTACGATCTCGTTATTATAGGGGCTGCCGCCGCAGGCTCATCTGCTGCTATTTATGCTACCCGTCGCAACCTCAACCTCATTATGGTTGCCAAAGACACAGGTGGCGAAGTGGCACTGTCTGGAGAGGTGGAAAATTTTGCCGGTATAGAAAACATTACAGGGTACGAGCTAGCCAAAAAGTTTAATGATCATGTCCGCTCATATCATGTACCAATCGACGAAGGATTTTCCGTCACAGAAATCCGTCAAGAAAAAAATTATCATATTGTCGTTGCCAAAGATTTGGTTGGGAAAGAAAAAACATACAAAACAAAAACCGTTATCATTACCAGCGGTATTCACCCAAGAGAATTGGGTGTCCCCGGTGAAGAACAGCTGAAATCAAAAGGAATCACCTACTGTACCGTCTGTGACGGTCCATTATTTAAAGATAAAATAACCGCGACCATTGGCGCAGGAAACGCGGCAGTAGAGTCTGCTCTCATGATGGGAACTATTGCAAAAAAAGTCTACCTTATCACCAAATATGGCCCAGATGACTTGAATGGTGGCTTTCCAAAAGCAGAAAACATTTTGCTGGACAAAGTACGCGCCCTTCCAAACGTAGAAATAATACACCATGCAGATACCACTGCAATACTTGGGGAGACGACCGTGACCGGACTGACATACACAAATTCTCAAACAAAAGAAACAAAAGAACTCTCACTCCAAGGGGTCATGATCCACATTGGGACAGTGCCAAACTCCCAATTTGTTACCAGCTGCGCGGAAAAAACGCCTGCGGGAGAGATCATCGTTGATAGCATCTGTCGCACCAGTTGTGAGGGGGTGTTCGCGGCGGGAGACGTCACAAATATCCCATATAAACAGATCTCTATTGCTGTTGGGCATGGTGCCACTGCCGCCCTCTCGGCCATTGACTATATCAATCGCTGGGAAGCCTAAAAAATAGTCAATACCACCCAAAAACACGCACTACTTCAGTAGCGTGTTTTCATATATATTCAAAGACCTTTTGGATTGTTTTTTTGCCCCGCTATGGTATACTTTCCTTAGCCTATGATGAGCCTTATTGCAAAAATAATTGGCGTCCTCGGCCTCCTTCTTATTATAGGAGGAGTACTTCATAAAAATAAAAAACAAACACATATTCTCTTTGCCGCCGGGGGTCTCGGACTGTTGCTCTATAGCATCTCTCTCCGGGATCCTATTTTTATTCTACTCCAGCTGGTGTTTATACTCGCCAGTCTCTACGAGTGGAAACAGCACACTCATTAACCTCTTCTTACTATGTTCCTCGAATCACTCATCCCGGTCCTCCCAAGCTCACTTGCTGAAATATTTATATATGTCGGCGCATATCTTGGTATTATTTTCTTGGTCTATGCTATTTTTATAGAACAAGAATTCCGACAAGATCTCATCCGAATGCTCGGCGCTGGTGGCATTATGATCTACGGGCTCTATATTGAAAACAGTATTGTCACGATCGCCATGGCAGCTGTCATGGGTGCGTCTCTGATTGAATTTTTAGAAATTTTAGTTGGTCTCCACAAACATGGTCCAGAAGACCTCAAGCGATACAAAAAAATGTGGCGAATTGAAAAAAAATCATAGTCCATACATATGTTTGATATTATTACTCTCGGAGACGCAACATTTGATACCTTTATCGTCATAGATGACGACTGTGGCCAATGCCGCGTAAACGTAAAAACCCGCCAACTCTGCCTCAATTATGCAGATAAGGTATGTATTGACCATATTGACCAGTCAGTCGGGGGCAACGCCTCTAATGTCGCCGTAGGAGGCAAAAAACTTGGCTTAAAAACAAGCCTGGTCACAGAGCTTGGTGACGATATTAACGGACTTGCGATACAACACGAGCTTCACAAAGCAGGCATTGACCTGACACATACCAAAATTCTCAAGAACAAACAGACAAGATTTTCTGTCGTCCTTAACTACAAAAGCGAACGAACTATTTTGTCTTATCATGCACCACGAAAATATACACTTCCAAAACTACCCAGTACACAGTGGATATACTACACCTCACTTGGAAAGTCATTTGAATCTGTTCAAAAAAAACTTGTTGCCCACCTCAAGAAAAATCCTTCAACCAAATTAGCCCTGAACCCTGGCTCATACCAAATGAAAAAAGGGCTCTCTGCCATGCGTGGCTTGCTTAGCCAAACAGACCTTTTATTTGTAAACAAAGAGGAAGCACAACAGTTGGTTGGGAAAAAAGAACGTATTTCTCGCTTGTTAGTGAGTCTTCACGCAAAGGGTGTAGGAGTTGTTGTTATCACTGATGGAACAAACGGATCATATATGTACGAGGGTGAACACGCGTATATGATGAAACCATACGAAATAACCGCAAAAGCAAAAACAGGGGCAGGGGATGCCTATGCAAGCGGCTTTTTGGCAGCACTTATCAACAAAAAAACACCACACGTTGCCATGCAGTGGGGAAGCGCAAATGCGGCCGGCGTGATACAAAAAATTGGTGCCCACAGAGGCCTTCTTTCCCGAGCTGCTGTGTATAATATGATCAAAAAATACCCCGAGATTAGCCCAAAAAAAATATAATACGCCCCTCGTGTATATTGACTTTTCGGGCAGTACCACCTATACTCACAGGCGTTACATACTGGATACCAACATACTATGGCACATCTGAAACCCAAAGACATTAACCTCTTTATTGGTCGTATCTATGACCAAGTAAAGAAAACTGCGGGGAATACAGCCAAAAGTGGCCACCATACCAAGGCACCAGAGAAAAACGTTATCCTCTTTGTTGGGGCGGTCTACGGCCACATGATTGATGCGGTCAAAAAGTATAGCCGAGAACATAAAAAAAAGTTCCGTATTGGACTCATTCATGATTCCAAAGCAAAATTAGATAAATATACTGAATCACACCTTGAAAAATTGGACCTTGTCATTGCTTGTGATCTAAAATCAGATAGTGCACTGCAGAACGCACTCGATCCGTACCAAGAAGATATTCTTGTCGTTACCTGCAGACCAGAAACATTCGTTCCTGCACTTTCAAAAATAATTCCACATGTGCCCTATACAGAGGCACCAACGATCCAATCGCTTGCCTGGACCACAGACAAATTTGCTATGCGAGAGCGAATTGAAAACCATGCCCCACACATCAATCCCAAATATACCATTATTTCAGATGACTCAAAACAATCTCTCAAACAAGTTATTGAAAAAGTAGGTTTTCCACTTATTGTAAAGCCATCTGGCATGGCGGCAAGCCGACTTGTCAGTATTTGCTACCACCAAGAGGAACTTGAAGAGGTACTAAAAAATATTTTTAAAAAACTTGATGCAACCCACAAAGATACTGGCGGCACCTGGGAGTCTCAAGTTCTTGTAGAACAATTCATGGAAGGAAATATGTATTCCTTGGACGCATACGTGAGCCCTAAAGGAAAAATGTTTTTCTGCCCTGTTGTCCATGTCAAAACTGGACGCGCCATTGGATTTGACGACTTTTTTGGCTATTCTCAAATGACCCCAGCCAAACTTCAAAAAGAAAGTATCGAGGCTGCCGAAGCTGCCGCGGCAATTGCCATTCGCGCTATGGCACTCCGCAGTACCACCGTGCATGTTGAATTTATCCGGATGGAGGATGGATGGAAAATCATTGAAATGGGACCACGCGCCGGCGGATTCCGCCATATGATGTACCAATACTCTCATGGCATTAACCACACGATGAATGACGTCCTTGTACGCATAGGGAAAAAACCCATCATCCCAAAAAAACAAAAAGGGTGGTCTGTCGCCATGAAGTTTTTTGCAAAAACAGAAGGAAAAATGAAGGCATTGAACGGAATGAAAAAAGCACAAGAACTCAAATCATTTAAAGTCATGTACGTACACAAAAAAGTAGGAGACATGTGTAAGTATGCAAAAAATGGTGGCTCAAGTGTGTTTGACATTATCATGTTCCACAAAGAGCGCTCTGAACTCTTGGCAGACATTAGACGCCTCGAAAAAATGATTGAAATAGAAATTGAATAAATACAAAAATCGCCAGTTGGCGATTTTTGTATTACTTTTTTTGCAATTTTTTATAGTACTTCACGGCATAGTCTATTATGTGCCCCGCAACATCTACCCCGGTTGCCTGGGTTATCCCTTTCAGACCAGGGTCAGAATTGACCTCAATAACCTGTGGTCCACTCTTTGAGCGCATGAGGTCAACACCCGTCCAGTGAAGCCCAAATACCTTCGCACACTTAATGGCAATTTTCTTTTCTTCCTCTGTCAAAGAGGCTATTTTTATTTTACCCCCAAGAGAAAAGTTGGACCGAAATTCACCTTTCTTTTTTGCAATTCTGTCCATCGCGGCTACTACTTTATTTCCAACGACAAATACACGAATATCTTTCCCCGCAGACTCACGCACATACTGTTGAATAATAATTGGCCCACTGCTACGCTCCTCGTCTACCAATGTATCGACAACCGACTGCAACCCACGCTTGGACTCAAGGATCATGATTCCAATACCATGGGTACCAGTGGCCTGCTTTAAAATAACTGGAAATTTCCCAATCTTTTTCATCACCTCTTCCACATACTCCGCTGACTCAACCACAAATGTAAGTGGTGTCGGGATACGATGCTTCGCCATAATTTGTTGACTACGAATTTTATTACTGGCATGCATGATAGAGTCGTAGCCATTTAAGATTGGCTTCCCCGCAAGAGCAAACTGCTCCACCAACGCCGCGTAACTCATTGAATTGGACGTGGCAAACGTCTTTCTCACGAGGACCATTTGAACCGGTGGCAAAGACTCTGGAATGACCACAGAAGGTTTTTTCCCAAAGGCCATCTTGCATTGTTTTGCAGGGAGAAAATGCAACGCATGCCCCTTTCTATTTGCAGCCTCAAATAACAACTGACTGCTTACAGGAATATCCTCAATATTTTTATATATACTGGATACCAATAGGTGTATATCCATAAAAAATTAACTTAATTAAGACCGGCGGATTATAAATCTTTCCTTCAAAAAAGTCAATAAAAATAAACCCCATGTACCACACGAGTGTCCCATGTATTTCACCCCTCCAACAGGAGTTCAATGATCGCCCTTCCAAATGCCTCTGCTGCACCTGGGCCGCTGGCAGTGATGACATTCCCATCCCGCACGACAGGACGATCTTCATACACGACATTATGTTGTGCAAATATTTCTTGAAGCGCAGTATCCCCATTC
>Ga0066639_10004078_pt1 | contig 12503 bp, 15 predicted proteins | sample CryGeyCG2114_010_2_FD_59504 | JGI IMG/M metagenome (GOLD analysis project Ga0066639, IMG submission 59504) | Groundwater microbial communities from aquifer - Crystal Geyser CG10_big_fil_rev_8/21/14_0.10 | ecosystem: Environmental > Aquatic > Deep subsurface > Groundwater | place: USA: Utah...
CCGACCTTTGCCCGCCGAGAATTACTCCGTGAGCCATGTACGAATAGTACGTGAAGGCGAACGGTAAAATCTGGAGGGCATTTTATATATAAATCGTATCAACAATCAAACCTAAAAACAACCCCTACTAAAACTATTAAATAAGATTCAATCTAAATTCGAAAGAAAATTATCGAGTTCTTTGGGGAAAAGAGATTCAAGCTTAATAATTTTATTTTCGATTGGATGGGTAAAAGAAATTCCTGCGGCGTGGAGAAAAAGACGGGACAATACTTTTCGATCATTTCTGGCGGTCTTTCGTCCGGCGTAAAGCGCATCTGAAAAAACCGGATGATTAAAATATTTAAGATGCACTCTTATCTGATGTGTCCTGCCAGTTTTGGGATAAAGTTCCAGCAAATTCAAGGTTTCTTTTCCTAAATACTTAATACCCAATACTTTATACTTAGTAACTGCCTCTCTTCCCCCCGCTACGACTCCAAACCTTTTTCTGTTAAAAGAAAGCCTCCCGACCGGTACGTTTATCTCTCCAACTTCGGGAACTACTTTCCCATGAACCAAAGCAATGTATTTTTTTTCAACTTTTCTTTCTTTAAATTGCCTCTGAAGATCGGCAAAAACTTCAGGAGTTTTTGCAATCAAAAGAATTCCCGAAGTCTCCTTATCTAGCCTATGCACAATACCAGCTCTGCTGGTAAATTCCAAATCCAAAGCTCCAAGCTCCAAATTAGTTTGAGTATTCGAATTTTGAATTTGGGATTTATTTGGGATTTGGGATTTGGGATTTGGGATTTTAAGGTATCCTTCTGCCCAATCCTGTACAGTTTCTTCCTCTTTTGTGGTATCTGAACGGTTTACAGTTATTCCCGATGGTTTATCAATTACCAGAAGATAATCGTCTTCATATATTATTTTTATATTCATTTCTTTTTTCGTTTTGTAAATTTTACGATAAGATTTTCCTGATCAATAAGAAAAACAAAAGATATTAAAAAAGCACCAAAAAGTATGTAATTTTGTGGCTGATCCAAAAAAGCAAATTTATTAAATCTTATAATTATACCGACTAAAAAAGATATTAGAGAAAAAGAAACTAAAAATAAAATTCCAATTGTTCCGTCTTTCAACTTACCCTTCAGTAATAAATCAAAACAAAGAAATTTGATAAATCCGATAAAAAATATTGCATAGACTACGGTTAAAATAATTGCATCCCATACAAAAGTTTTAGGAAGCATAAATAAGAAATAACCTAGATACCCTACAGGCATTGCACTTAAAACAGAAATAGAAAAAAAATCCAAAAGTCTTTCAAGAGGCATTTTTTTGATTTTTAAATAATAAATAAAAAACATTGCCCCTCCCAATACTCCTCCTGTCAACGAAAGTCCGGGAAAATAAGGAAAAAGTATGAAATCCAAAGGCTTAAAAAGTAAATTTATATTGAAAAAAACAGCATAAAAAAATCTGGCAAAAAATAGACCGACAAGAAAAGTTATAAAAGAAAGATTAAAGAGCTTTTCCAAGAAAATATCTTTACGGAGAAGAACGAAATCATCTCGTGTTAGGAAATGAATACAAAACAAAAAAACAAAAAAACATATAAGTAAGACAAAAATAAAATAGTGCATACTATTCAAATATCCAAAAAAATATTCCTAAGCCTATCATTATAATACCAAATCCGATTACAACCCGCGGAATTCCAAATAAATCTGCAAGTCCTCCGGCCATAATCACAGGCAGGAAAGAAACTGCTCCTATAATTGCATTCACCAATCCATAAACTCTTCCTCTCATTGCTTCATTTGTTTCTATTTGAATCGTCGTATTTGAAGGAATAAAGACAAAAGAAATTGCAAATCCAATAACAAAAGCCATTACAATTACTATATGAAACAGGGTAATCGTTAGTATATGAGGAAGAAAATTGTTAATCGTCTGGATTAATTCATTAGAAACAACTCTGTTTCCAAAAGGAAAGAGAATAAAAACTGCTCCGGCAAGTAAAAAACCAACACCGCTTAACCATTTATATTTAAAATGTTTTCCTACACTCCCAAGGAGAATTGAACTAAGCCCCATTCCTACCGCAGCAGGAGCAATAAGAATTAGAGACAGACTTTCGATTTGAGTATTAAGAATTTTTGTCATATATCCCGGAGCCAAAACAGCAAACATAAAAATTACAGATTGAGCTACAGTTACCATCATAAGTGCATGAAAAACCTTTCTTGCTTTTCTGATAAATCTAAATATCTCTCTTGCTTCTTCTGCTAAAGAAACTTTTATAGGAAATGTATTAAATCTGTCAACAATACCTTTATTCTTTTTGGAAAGTTTTATAAACATAACAAAAAAACTGCTTATGAAAAAAAGGACCGCAAGTAAGATAAAAGCGTTTGCCTTACCGATCAAAAGAACGATTGGACCTGAAAGGATGTAGCCCAAAAGCGTTGTCCCGTAAATTCCAAAAGAAAAAATCGCATTAGCGGCAAGAAGATATTTCCTGGGTACAAGACTTGGAATTATAGACGCATGTGCCGGAAGAAAAAACTGGGTCGCAACGGCAATTAAAAACGTAAGTAAATATATTGCGCTTATATGAAGATTTGGAATCAAAAAGGGTAAAATAAGAAATCCCCTAATTAAATTTGTGTAAAATAATACTTTCTTTTTATTCCATCTGTCTACATAAACTCCCGAGATCAAGCTAAACAATAAAGCAGGAATCGTAAATGAAAGAACAATTCCTGAGACCGCTGTGCTTGATTTTGTCGTTTCATAGACAATAAAGATTAAAACAAAATGCTGCATGCTAAACGCGAATTGAGAAAAAAACTCAGAAGCCATCATGAAGAAAAATGAACGGATACCAAGAACACGAAGCATGTCGTTTGACCTGGCAGTTTTTTTAATGAACTCCATATTGATTGTTTATACTTTTTCTGTGTAATCCCCTGTCCGGGTATCGATACTTACCGAATCACCTACTTTTATAAAAAGCGGGACTTTTGTTTTGAGACCATTTTCTAAAATTGCATCTTTATAAATATTTGTGGCTGAATTCCCCCGCTCTGAAGGGCCGGTCTCCTCTACTTTAAATTTCATCTTAGGCGCAAATGCTAAAGAAATTGGCTCACCATTAAGAAAACTTACGGAAAAATTTTCACCTTCTTTTAAGTATTGATAATCAGGTATTACCGAGACAGAAATAGGAATTTGTTCAAATGATGATGGATCCATAAAGTAAATATTATCCTGATCTTTATAAAGATATTGCAGGTCCTTTTTAAGAACTCTTACGTCATCGACTTTGGCACCGTTTATAAAGCTTTTACTGGTAATAGCACCTGATCTTAAATTTTTAACTTTAACTTTGATATTGGCACTTCCTCTGCCCATCTTTATATGTTCATAGGACATAACCTGATAGATTTGTCCATCATCTTCAAAGACTGTACCATTTCGAAGTTCTGTTACTGAAATCATAAAAATAAAAAAGTCAAAATTCAAAGGTCAAAATGCAAAATTGTAATTCAAAATTCAAAACTTTTTACTTTTTTACTTTAATTTTTGACTTTTGAGTTTTAACTTTTAACTTTTTCTCTTCACCCTAATAAGTCCCGAACAAGGAATTATTTTTATCCCTCTTTTTTCAAGTTGATCCAAATATAAATTTGCCCCGATTGAGTCTGAAGCCATATGTCCTGTATTGATAACATTAATATGAAGTTTCTTAACTTCCTGCAAAGCCTCTTCGGGAATATGCATATCGATAACCGTTCCGATTCCTGCTTTTGCCATTTCCATATAAAGCTCTTTTGATGGATTTGTGCCTCCAGTAAAAGAAATGAAAATCTTACCTATTCTTGAATTTTCTGATCCTGACAAAATCATAGGTCCTGCTTTTCCTCTTCTGGATTCGATAAATTCCGGAAGTTTATTTATCTCATCAATTATCTCACCGACTCTGTCAAATTTTTTCTTTGCAAGATAATCTCTCATAAATTTATTGCCGAGATTATCCCAGATAGTATGAAGAGCCAGAAAAGGAATATCCAAGAGTCTTGCGGCATCAACGTCTTGTCCATGGTTCCGGGGATCTATTCTTCTTTTTACTGCACCTTTTCTTTCTTCAAAAAGAGCATGTGCTACATTTGGCGCAATTCCTGCTTCCTCAAACATGTCTATTTGAATATCCATTACCTCGTGGAGACTTGCAAGTGCGTATCCCGTGGGATGATGAGAGATAAGAAGATCTATCTTCCCTCCTCTTTGGTTTAATCTATCCAAAAGTAAAAGATCTGCAACACCTGCATCAATTCCTGCCATCAGAGTTTTTACCTTTGTTTTTGAATCGCCGAAAAGAATTCTGGAATCAGAATATGGATTTTTAAGAGATTCTTTGTCAAAAAATTCCTTATTTTTTGGAGGAAGTTCTTCATATTCTTTTTTTGTCCGATCCAAAAACTTTTTAACCCCTCCTGTTCCACGGGGATCAGCTTTCTCCCCCATTTCGATCGCTAAATCGTAAATTTCTTGAAGTGTCATGGTTCGAGTCTCCTCACCATGATACTGAACAAAGTTGAATGTATCATAAAGGAAAGTATATAATATTAAAGCTAAAAGGTCAATTACTCTATACTATGGGCAAGTGGCGGAATGGTATACCTGCCTGCCGGCAGGCAGGCGCGCAAGTCTCAAAAAGAAATGTACTATGTTTATATTTTACAAAGCTTAAAAACAAAAGAATTCTATAAAGGACTTACCGACAATTTCGACAGAAGATTAAACGAGCATTTAAAAGAAAAATCAAATTGGGCAAAAAATAAACTTCCATTAAAGCTAATACATGTTGAAATTTGTACAGACAGACTGGAAGCAAGAAAACTTGAAAAGTTCTTTAAATCAGGCTACGGACGTGAGATAATCGAAGAACTTGCCGGGGTGGTGGAATGGCAGACACGCGGGTCTCAAAAACCCGTGAGCTTTAAACTCATGAGGGTTCGACTCCCTCCCCCGGTACAATTCTAAACTCATTATAAATTTAAGATATATTTTAATTATTACTATTTTAATCACTGTTACCAGCGGGATTTTAGGTTATCAATACTGGTGGTTACCTAAAAAGAAGGCAGAAATTAATCTTATAAATAAAACTCTAGACAAAGTGAAAAATATTAATTCATTAAAATATCAACTATTATTTTTTTATAAAGAGAAACTAATATCAAAAAATAATATTTGGAAAAAAGAAAAAAATGGTGAAGAAAAAATCAGAGAAGAAATAATACCTATATCCAATAAAACCAAAGTAATAAGTATATGGAACTCTAATAAAAAATTATTTTATATGTACTCTCCAGAAAAAAATTCGGGCAGAGGAGGAAAAATAAATTACGAGCCTAATCTTGAAGGAAGTAAGAATAACCTTTTGAAAGAATCGGAAAGCATAAAAAAATTAAATCCGGTAATTGTTGGTAGAGAGACTTTAGACGGGAAAGATTGTTTAATTATCGAGACTACTGTCGATGGAAATAAAATAAAACACTGGGTATGGATAGAATATGGACTGTCTATTATGATCATTGATGCACCGATAAAAAGTGAAGCAAAAAGAAGAGAAATTGAGGTAAATATTGATATTCCAGATAATTTATTTGAATTACCAGCAGAAATTCAAATAACTTCTTCCATACCATCTGTCTCAAGAAAGATCTCGCCACCCGAAAGGTAAAACAGATTCACTACCTTACTCGATTCTCTCCTTTGAAAGGCAAAAAATCCACAGACAGAGCGATAAAGGTGTATAATTGAAGCGTGATTGAGCGCAGAAACCCCAATGCTATTGAGCGCGCGGTTATATTGCGAACGCATAGAAATATTCCGGGTAGAATCGCCCGTGAAAGAATTATTCCTTTTCCCGAAAATAGTATTGCAGACTTTGAAGCACGCCAATTGCCAAATCTAGGCGACTTTCGTATTCGTTATAACCTGCAAGGAAAATTATTCATCCGATCGTTTCGCGAAACAGGTATTCAATCCAAACTTCCCGAATCTGCTACTACTGACCACTTAGGATTTGACCGGGTTGAGGTTGTCAAAGCCCGATGGTCCGAACTTCCCGATGTTGAAACAGCAATACGTTTTGCAGATCATATTGCTGAGAATTACGATAAAAATGATGGTATCGAAACACGATCTATTCTAGGCGTGCACAGAATACTGCGTGATGTTTCAGAAGAACTTCAAAAACCTCCCAAAACTAGAGTTTCTCTTAGCGAATTAGAGAAGCGGGTAATACAAATTTTAGTAGGTGAAGGGTATGACAGGGCACAAGGTCAGAATAAATTATATATAGCGCGCGAAATGGTAGAAGCAATACAAAAAGATAAGCTTGGAAGAGAGAATCCAAGCAGGACGCGTTTGATGTTGGCACATTTACAACCAAAATTTACAAGGATGTTACTTGGAAACGAGCAAAAACTGAATAAATACCGCTATATCGGAGGATATCTATATAGATCACGCGCAAGAGAGCGTTTTGAACTTTCAGAATTAAGCAGTGCAATTAAAAATATCAGTGATATGGGAAAAAGAAATGTTGAATCGCATCATTTAATGACGATCCGTAATAACGCATCTAGAAGAATTGACCCTGGAAATATCCACTTAGCCCCTTATGTTCAGATTGCGGCTGAAACCCGATATCTGATGTATGCGAAGAATACCTACCGAGATGTAAAAAAACTGACAATATACGTTGGAGATGATAGAGCCAAAGAGCTTGGTGGATTATCTTCGTTTTATGATCTAACTTATGATGAACAAAAACAGAGGCTTTTGGAAATTGCGAAATCAATTGATACTTCTTTGGCATACGCCGATATGCAATTGTTGAAGGAAGTTTAAATCTACAATAGTATCGCGACCCCGGAGGTGAAACAGACTCGCTACCTGAATCGAATCTTTCCCCATCCACCCCTAATCCTCTTTCAGTGAAAAATCCCTTCATTTTTGGTACAATGATTAACTACTACCTCATGAACTACATGAAAAGATTTATTAAAAAAATTAAGATTGGAAAACATCACCTAGACTGGGTTGCCGGTCTTCTTTCCATTCCTGTACTTTTAACTGTTATAATCTTAAACCTAAATAATTTGAATTCTCAAAAAAAGAATACGTCAACGCCAGAATCCAAATCAACCGAAAGAGTTATAGTCGTACCGGAAAACAACGGCACAAAAAATCAATCCCTACCCACAAATTCATTATGTAAAAAAGAGGTAGGACCTGTCTCTATAGCTTTTCCCAAAGAAGGAGAAACCGTGACAGATAATCCGGTTTGTATAAATATAGAGTATAACGACCAAAGCTATTGTTCTGTAGTATGGTCATATCGTATAAATAATGGTTCTTGGTCAGAATTTTCCAATAATTCTCCGTGTATTTATAATACTCCGGCCGGAGATGTTAAATTTGAACTTAGAGTGCAAAGCACCGTGGCTCAAAATCAAGAAAAAACTTTAACACGTAATTTCAATTATCAAGGCTCATCTCCTACATCCACGCCATCTGCCGCAATTAATTAAAAGTGTATCAATAAAAATCACAAAAATACTTAACACGAGAATATTAAATCTCCTAAACATAACGAAAACCTTATTAATTAAGGTTTTCGTTATTTTATTTAGCTAAATGAACTACATTCCTGGCGTACCCATTCCTCCTGTTCCGGAAGGCTGAGTTCCCCCTGACTGATCCCCGCCGCCTGTTGGCTCAGGTACTGGCGCTGACGGTTCGGATGGAACAGGTCCTGAAGCAGGAACTGTTGGCTCAGGTATTACAGGCTCTGGTGTTGGACTTGGAACAACCGGTTCCGGTTGTACTGGAGCCGGATTTACTCCTGGCATAGAAACTCCTGGCTGTTGATTTTGATTATCGCTTTGTCCTTGATTATCCATTAATTATCACCCCCCTCCCTTTTTTTCTCCACATTATAAAATCTTATCCTATCTCCGCGAAAAAGTAAATCTATTTCTCCTGTCGGACCATTTCTATGCTTTGCTACAAGAAGTTTTGTGGGTATAACATTTCCTACTGCTTCTTCGACTCTATATAAAAACATAACCACATCTGCGTCCTGTTCGATTGCACCGGATTCCCGAAGATCTGCCAACTGAGGCTTCTTCTCTCCCCTATGTTCGACCGCACGAGATAACTGAGATACAGCAATAACCGGAACTTTTAATTCCCTGGCAAGATTTTTCAAAGATTGTGAAACCACAGAAACTTCCTGCACTCTATTATCATAATGTCTTCCCGGATCAACAAGCTGAAGATAGTCAACTATAAAAAGTGCTACATTATGTTCAAGCTGCAATCTTCTCGCCCTAGTTCTTATTTCCGCTACAGAAATACCCGGCGTATCATCAATATAAATCGGCGCATCAGCCAAAAGCCCCATGGCTTCTGATAATTTTGTAAAATCGGATTCAGATAGTTTGCCCGTCTTAAGTCTCCATGCATCTACATCTGCCTGCCCAACTAAAAGTCTGTCTACTATTTCCTCCTGACTCATTTCAAGAGAAAATATTCCAACAGGAGTTTTTTCGTTCACGGAAACAAACTGAGATATGTTTGCGATCATAGCGGTTTTTCCCTGCCCCGGTCTTGCTGCAAGAACAAGAAGATTTGAGGCTTGCATTCCCGATAAAATACTATCGACATCAGTAAATCCTGTCTTTATTCCCCTAAGTCCTGCTCCTTTCTTATGCAGTTCATCTATCCTGTCAAAACTTGCAGCCAGCATTTCTTTAAGCGGCACAAAACCAGTTATTCCATGTCCCTGAGAAATAGAAAATATTGAAGACTCTGCTTTATCTAAAAGCTCATCAACATTTTTCTCTTCCATAAAACCCATCTCGGCAATCTGCCCCCCTAAAGTTATCAAAGCTCTTTTTATTGCATCTTCTTTTATAATCTGGGCGTAGTGTTCGATATTAGCAGCCGTTGGCACAGCATTTACAAGCTCTGATAGATAAGTTGAGTCAATTTTATCAATAAGCTTTTTTTTCTTAAGCTTTCTTGTTAATGTAAGAATATCAATTGGACTTCTTTCTTCATACAAAGAAAGCATAGCGTCAAAAATTATTCCGTTAATGCTATTATAAAAATCACTAACTTTTATAATCTCAGACGCCACACTTATTGCATTGCTGTCAATAAGAATTGCTCCCAATACGCTTTGCTCTGCATCTTCATTGTGTGGGGGAACTTTTAGATTCGCCATAAAACATTTATTTAGAAACTATCATTTATAAAGACCGTCAAACATCAATTAAGCTTAATGGAAAATTGTCAATGATAAATGGAAAATATTTACCCTAGTATCATTACCTGCATTTCTGCCGGTAATTTCTCATTCGTTACGGAAATCTTTTTAGCATTTTCTACCTCTCCTTTACCAAGCGCCTTACCTGATTCTTTACTTGCTCCCTCTCCGTATAAAATGATTAAATTTGCTTCAAAAGACGTGATCAATGATTGATCGATATTTGAATCGATATTTAAAATCAGTACTTTATAATCCCGTATTTCCTGATGACTTTTATTCAGAACACTGGTCTTACTAAGAAAAACGTCAAGATTATCAACAACCAGATTATAGACGTATTTATCTGCGGATTTTTGTCCGGAAATTTTAATCCCGCCAACTTCATATTCACCCTGACCTTTTAAAATTACACGATAATCATCTATTCGTGTAATATCATATCCTTCCCCATCACCCTCAAGAAATATTATTCCATCTGCATTGGTTTTGGACATTTTTGCAGCCGGATCAATTACAATACTTGCGTTTTTACCTTTGATCTTAATTGAATTTTTATCAAGAAGTACTACATCCATCACCTCATCCTACCACACGATATTTTCCTTGACAAGTAGATTTTTTTATTTTATCATGCGCAAGACACTTCTATGAAAAAAGAACGGGTATTACTTTCATTTATCGCAACACTCATAGGACTTCTGGTAACGGCAATCGTTTTTTACCTTTATCAATCAACCAAAACTGTACCCCCTTCAAAAATAAAAACTATATCAGTTGCAGCACCCACTCCTACGCCAAAACCCTCAATTTTTTTAAACATTTTAAAACCGGTTGATGAATCTATCGTTGGGAAAAAAATAATTATTGTCTCGGGAACAACTACCCCTGATGCTACGGTTATAATTCTAACTCCAATTGATCAGGAAATTGCTCTCCCAACGTCAAAGGGCGATTTTTCAACCACCGTAGACATTGATGATGATCAAAATATCGTAGAGATAATTTCTGTTAGGCCAAACGGCGAAGAACTAAAAATTCAAAAAACAGTAACATTTTCAACTGAGGAATTTTGAGAAAAAAAAGGATAAAATGAAAAAAAATATATTATTTATAATATTTGCAGGTTGTCTAATTTTGTTTGGAATAAGCTTATCATTATTATCTTTCAAAAGTGTAAATGCTATAAGCATTACTCCAAAACCCACAGAAGCTGAAAAAGATATTAATCAAAAACAAATAAATGATCTTACTGAAAAAATCGCATCAAGAGTTGCGCAGCTTAAGCTAGTCGAGAAAAGAGGTCTGATTGGAAAAGTTACAGATGTCTCAAATACTCAAATCATTATCTCGGACATTCAAAACAATACCCGCTTTATAGATGTAGATGAACTGACGAAATTCTCATCACCAAATGCCAAATCTTCATTCGGAATTTCAGATATAGAAAAAGATTTTACCATAGGAATCCTAGGACTTTATAACAAAGATTCACGCCGCATAATGGCAAGATTTGTTACGGTTATTAACCTACCCCGTTATATAAGTGGGACTATTTCTTCAATTGATGAGGATAATTTTACGCTTCTTATTAAAACTCAGAAAGGCGATATTAATATAGATGTTGGATCGACTACGATTACATCCTCTTTTACCAATTCCTTAAAACTTACCAAATCCGGATTTTCAAAACTTAAAGAAGGTGAATATATTGTTTCAGTTGGATTTGAAGACAAAAAAGACAAAAACCTGATAGTCGCATCAAAAATAATTGTTTTCCCGGATGTTCAGAAAGCTCAAGACGAAACCCAATCAAACGTGAATAAACCAAGTCCAACACCTACTCCGAAATAATTTAATAATCTAATCACCGCGAAGCGGGATCCCGCTTCGGCGGGACAATTTAGCAACTTGCCTGCCGACAGGCAGGTCTTACAATTGAACAATAACTTTTACTATGAATAATAAACTTAAACACCTAAAATCTATAATTGCTAAAAATAGAATTGACGCCGTCCTAATTTCTTCTGTTCCTAATATTATTTATCTGGATGGATACTCTGGATTTTCCTATTTCGAACGGGAAGCATTTTTGCTGATTTCGAAAAAAATCGTGACTCAACCCCAGGGGTTGGCGCATAAAACCCCTGGGGTTTTTGGCTATTTGATTACAGATGGAAGATATTCTGAAGCAGTTTCAAAAATACCATATTTTGGAATTTTGGAAATTTCCAATAAAAATTCGCTTGATGATATTTTCAAATCACTTTCAAAAAATATAAAAAAAATTGGGATTGAAGAATATAATATCAGTTTGTCAGAAAGCAAAAAACTTAAAAAATATTTTAAATTAATTCCTTCAAAAGATTTAAGAAATTTGAGAATTATAAAAGAAAAAAATGAAGTTTTAAAAATTAAAAAAGCTTGCCAAATCGGAGATGAAGCTTTTGATTTTATTGTTAAAAAAATAAAGTCTGGCATTACAGAAAAAGAACTCGCCTTTAAGCTTGAATATTTTATAAAGAAAAAACATGCCGACATTTCATTTCCGCCAATCGTCGCCTTTGGTAAAAACTCGTCCATCCCCCACCACCAAACAAGTAGTGAAAAACTAAGAACAAATAGTATTGTACTTTTAGATTTTGGAGTTAAATTTGAAAATTATTGCTCAGACATGACACGAACTGTCTTTTTCGGAAAAGCAGATGAAAAGTTTAAAAAAATATACAACACAACTTTAGAATCACAGCAAAAAGCAATCAAATTTCTTAATTCATCATTCATAATTCATAATTCTAAAACTAAACCTGTAAAGACGGCTAGCATAGATAAGGCTGCTAGGCAATATATTATTCGCTCTGGTTATCCAACCATTCCCCACTCTCTCGGCCATGGTATTGGAATAGATGTTCATGAATCGCCCCGTCTTTCTCCAAAAAGCAAAGATATTTTAAAAGAGGGAATGGTTTTTTCCATCGAACCCGGGATTTACATTCCAAATTATGGAGGGGTGAGGATCGAAGATATAGTAGTTTTAGAAAACAAAGGTATCTGTCTCCTCACTCATTCCCCAAAACACCTTATTGAAATTTAATTAGATAAGACGGTATGTTTCCTTAGAAATGCAACAGTCCATAGTAGAATATAGATATGTTGAATATTA
>Ga0066639_10004079_pt1 | contig 12499 bp, 8 predicted proteins | sample CryGeyCG2114_010_2_FD_59504 | JGI IMG/M metagenome (GOLD analysis project Ga0066639, IMG submission 59504) | Groundwater microbial communities from aquifer - Crystal Geyser CG10_big_fil_rev_8/21/14_0.10 | ecosystem: Environmental > Aquatic > Deep subsurface > Groundwater | place: USA: Utah...
ATTTTTTGTATTTTATCTGCTATAGTCGATAAATATTTTATGATACGAACGAGATATATATTTATTGCTGCTGTTACCATTGACGGAAAAATAGCAAAAACAAGCAGGCATTTTTCAGACTGGACAAGCAGGGAAGACAAGGTATATATGAGAAAGCTTCTTGATAAATCCGACCTGGTTGTTTTGGGCAACAATACTTATAAAACTGCACGAGTACCTCTGTCAAAAAGAAATCTGTTTGTATTTACAAAGCGGTATAATGGAGCTGTAAGAAAGACTCCGAGTCTGCACATGGGTGCACCCACAAAGGCAGAATTTAAAAAATATATTGCAGATAATAATTATCGCACGGTTGCTGTACTTGGCGGTGCGTCAATCTACGGACTGTTCCTGAAATGGGGGCTTGTTGACGAAATGCACGTTACGGTAGAGCCTGTTGTTTTTGGTTCCGGGATATCATTTTTTGAAAATATAAAAAAGGATATGCGCTTTAGACTCAGACAAAACAGACAGCTGAACAAAATGGGTAGTATAGTTTTGGTGTATACAAAATAGTATGCTGTGAGAAAGCTTTAAGCAACAAGAGATACGCTATAAGAAGATAGTTTATCAACTGATTGCAATTTTCTATAAGAGGATGTAAATGTCGTATTATTGACACATACTTACCTCCGGACTATTTAATACTTATAACTGTTTTATGATGGATAATAAACTCAGTCTTTTACTCGGAATTTTTGTCGGACTTCTGGTCGGCATGAATTTGCTTGGGAATAAAATTATTTCAATGCTTGGTATATCGGTTTCGGTCGCTATTTTTATGGTGCCGTTAACTTTTCTTATTACGGATATAGTTTCAGAAGTTTATGGAAAAAAAACCGCACAGCATTTTGTGAATATCGGCATGATTGTTATTGTCATTACGCTTATTTACACGGCAATTTTTGTTCAGTTAAATCCTCATGAGCGATTCGTCAACGATGAAGCCTACAGGATGATTTTCGGCAGTTCTATTAGGATTATGATAGCGTCTGTTATTGCTTTTTTTCTCTCGCAGATGCATGATGTCTGGGCATTTGAATTTTGGAAGAAAAAAACTCACGGTAAGATGCTGTGGCTTCGTAATAATCTCTCAACTTTTGTTTCTCAGGCGATCGATTCTTTTGTTTTTATGATGATTGCGTTTTATAACGTATCGCCGAAGTTTACTTTCTTTTTTGTGATTCAGCTTGCTGTTCCGTACTACCTCTTCAAGATTACGTTTGCAGCTGCAGATACTCCGCTTGTGTACGCGGGTGTGAAGTGGCTCAAACAAAAAGACACAAAGTAAAAAAAATAATTCCATAAAAAAGCAGGCTTCGTAGAGGTCGGCTTTTCTGCTGCTTACAGAAGTGGTACAATAATCAGAGTTCTTTGGACAGAAGTGAAAGGTGGTACCATGACAACCGCTCCTCATAAATTCGCTTCAGGCGCGCTTATGATTTCACTTGTGAACGGCGGATTTTTTCTTCTCAAGCTTGCCGGAGTAACCAGCAGCTTCTTTCTTAATCTCGGGTACTGGATTTTTTGTATCATAGGCGGTGTTGCAGCTATCTTGCTGCACTTTGTTTTAGACTGGATTTCCCACATCGACCCGAGGACATTTCGCTGTACACGAAAATCACTGATTGCCGTAACCATAATGGTAATCGAATGCATGTTTGGCGTGTTTCTGCTATGGCTTGTGGTGAGGAACTCTCAATCGTGGGAGAATATCAGTCTGGTTGCCGTAGGCGCATTTTTAGGATTGCTCGTAGATATTTTCGACGAGCTTATTCCGGATCTCGGGTTTCGGGGAATTAGAAAAGTATTTTTTTTCCGCCATCTTCACAAAATCCATTACAAATACCACACGGACGTGCCAAAGCGCCCCATTTACGGAATTATGACTCAGCTGGTAACCATAGGCTTGGGAGCGTTTATAATAATGCTTTTCGTGTAATGAGATAAGGTCCCGCTGATTTTATCTCTTTTTTTCTCCGAGCGTAAATGATAGAATTACCATAGAGGGCTTTGAAAGGTCCTTTTTTTTCGACTCAAAAACACTTGACAAATTAGAAAATATTTATAATAATATAATATTCTTAATTTTCAATTTTTTTAACTATGAAATTTCATAAAAGGGCGTTTATTCTCTTTATTGCAAGTATTTTTACTCTGTCAGCCTGTAAACCACCTGTACCTGATGAAGTAAAAACACCAAAGAAAAAAGAAGTATCCGTACAGACTGTTCAAAAACAGAATAGTGTTGTAACAAAACTTACTGCAAGCGGTACGGTAATACCAAAACAGTACGCTTCTATAAGCTCTCTTACTCCCGGTACGGTTGAGTATCTGGCACCCGTCGGGTCTTTGGTAACAAAGGGGCAGCCTCTCTACAGCATTCGTGATTCTAATATCGAAAATAATTATCTGAGCTCCTCTCAGAATTTTCAGCAGACAAAGGTGATTACAACACAAAGAGTAGTCCAGGCAGAGCTTTCACTAAACAGTGCTCAGGCAAGAAAAAAACTTGCGGAGGCAAATGTAGAAAATATCAGAAAGCAGGCTGCTCAGGCAACTATAACGGCTGAGCGTTCTGCAATTACTGCTTTTGATTCTGCATATAATGTGCTTTCACAAGTAATGAATACAATAGCTGTCGGACCGACCTCGGAGAGAAATTTTGTTTACAGCAGTTTAAGAGTAAAGCGGCCGCAGCTTATGAATGATGCAATGAATGTATTTTATGTTGTTATTAATAATTTTGATAAGTTAAAAACGCGTACCGATCACGATACATTAAATGATGATCTTAACATTGTTCATGCAAATCTCAGCACAATGAAGACTATGATTGATCTCTTGGTGCTGATTTTTCAAAACGCCACGCCCGGAGCATTTTTCACTGATGAAAAAATAGCCGCTGAAAGATCCATACTTTCCGCTTATCAAATCCAGGTAAACTCATCTTTGAGCGCTGTTGTTTCCGCACAAAACAGTCTTGAGAACACAAAAATTTCTAACGACCTTCAGATTATAAATGCTGAAAACCAGCTTGAACTTGCACGCATCGAGCTATCCAATGCTGAGGTATCGCTTGAAAATGCCAAAGAGTCTTCAGGGCTTGAGACCACGATAGCGCAGTCCAATCTGAACAATGCCGCCTATAATTACAGCAATCTTTCACTGCCGTCGCCGTTTACGGGTACCATTCTTTCACACTCAGTAAGTATTGGACAGCAGGTAAGGGTAGGGGAGGAACTTGTTGAGATTGGCAATCTCGACAGCATTGAGGTTGAAATTGACATAGATATTGATTTTGCAAAAGGTCTGAAAAAAGGTGATGGAGCTGTAGTTGATAAGATTTATGACGGCATTATTACCGAAATTGAACCGGCAGGGAATATTGATTCCGGAAAGGTTGGCGTTACGGTTCAGGCAGATAATGAAAAAAGTCAGTTTTCGGCCGGACGTGTAGTGGTTGTTGAGCTAGAACTGGTTTTTGAAGAGCCGGATCTTATTATAATCCCCATGAAAGCAGTTACAATTGATACGGGCGGAAATTTTGTTTTTGTGGTCAGAGACGGTGTTGTTATGGAACAGACCGTTGTGCTAGGAAAGGTATTCGGCAGTCTTGTTTCGGTAGATTTTGGCCTTGAAGAAGGAGACAAAATAATTTTACCGACCGGAATATTTGTATCGCCCGGTGATGAGGTTATGGTACGGGAAACGGGAAGTATAAAAGTAAAGGAGTAAGCGGGTATATTTATGCAAAGACCTGTTGATCTCATTGAGGAGGAAAAAATAGAGAAGGCGCGAAAATCCGTTTTCGGATTTTTTGTAACAAGAACACGTTTTACCATACTTGTTATACTCACCATTATTATTTTTGGAACGGGTTCTGTTTTTACCATTCCCCGGGAATCAGATCCGGAAGTTACCATTCCTGTTGCGGTTATTTCTACCATTTATCCGGGCGCAAGTCCGACTGATGTAGAGCAGCTTGTTACAAATAAAATAGAAGATAAGCTTGAGGATCTTGATGACGTAAAGCTCATTACTTCTACCTCAAGGCTTGGTTTTTCAAGTATTGTAGTTGAATTTGAAGCAGAGGCCGACCTGGATAAAAGCATTGATAACCTGAAAGAAAAAGTTGATGAAGTAACCGGACTGCCGGACGAGGCCGAGGATCCGTTTGTTACCGAGGCGAGAGTTAACGATTTTCCAATAATTGTCTTTTCTCTTGCATCTAATCTTGATGAAAGACGGATGAAACACTTTGCCAAAGTTATACAAAGCGAGCTTGAGGCAATCACGGGAGTTTCAGAAGCGCCCATATCCGGAGACCGGAAGCGGGAATTTCAGATAGATATTAATCGGTCAAAAATTGAGCGGCTAAATTTGTCATTAAATTCGGTAGTAGGCGCTATTGCCTCATCAAATATAGATATTCCGCTTGGCGATATAACCATAGATTCCGTTGATTATAATGTCAGAACAGTCGCGAAGTTCAGATCAATTGAAGATCTCAGAGGTGTGGTGGTCGGTAATATTGGCGGTACGGTTATTACCGTAAACGATATTGCAGATGTCAGGGACGACTTTGCGGAAAGAACCAGCAGGTCAAGAATTTCAGTTAATGGTAAGCCTGCGGTAAATATGTTGTCTGTTTCACTGTATAAAAAGACCGGCGGTAATATTTTAAATATCGTTGATACAGCAAAAGAAAGAATTGAAAAACTTAAAAACAACGGCACTATTCCGGAAGGCATGGATGTTGTTGTAAGCAGTGACTATTCTGTTTTTATCAGAAAAGATTTAAACACACTCGGAAGCAGCGGACTTCAGGCCGTTGTTCTTATTTTTTTTACAATGCTTTTGGCAATCAGTGCAAAAGAGGCATTTATTTCTCTTTTTTCCATTCCGTTTACTTTTTTGATGACAATTTTCTTCCTGAATATGGCGGGAATGACTCTGAACAGCATGACGCTTTTTACCCTTGTTCTCTCACTTGGTCTTTTGGTTGACGGGTTTATTATCATTCTGGAAGGAATTTTTGATGCCATGAGAAAGGGGTACAATTCAACCGACGCTTCTTTGCTTTCTATTGAGCAGTACTTTAAGCCCCTTATATCGGGAATGCTTACGACCGTTTCGGCTTTTGTACCCATGCTTTTAGTCAGCGGAATTTTAGGTGAGTATCTGAGCATCATGCCTATAACTATAAGTATCGCGCTTTTGTCATCTTTATTTATTTCACTGGCAATAGTACCGGCAATTTCATCTGTAGTACTTTCTTTCCGTCAGGATCCCGAAAAGAAACGTCCGGAAAGTTTTTTGGAAAAATTTCTTACGAACAGGCTAAAAAGAAAATATAACAAAAGTATTAACATATTTTTGGTATCAAAAAAGAAGAAAGTAAGATTTGGGATAATAATACTGGTTATGTTTGTTGGTGCTATGACGCTTCTTTTAAGCGGGTTTGTTAAAGTGGAGCTTTTTCCTAAAGTTGATGTTGATTTCACCTTTATTGATGTTGAAACACCGATTGGAACAGATATTGATCAGACCGATAAACTTGTCAGACGGGTCGAGGAGTACTTGTACACGATTCCTGAGATTAAAACTTTTGTAACCACTATCGGCTCGGGATCAAGCTTCGGGTTTGGAAATTCCGGCGGAAGCGGAGAAAATCTTGCAAATTTTAATATAACGTTTGTTGACGCTGACCAAAGAAAGGCAAAGAGCTTTGAGATAAATGACCGGATAAGAGAAGATCTGAAAGAAATTAAAGAGGGAAAAATAAATGTACGCGAGGTAACGTCAGGTCCGCCAACAGGCGCGCCTATTGAGGCACGGATAGTCGGCGAAGACCTTAATGTTTTAGGAGGAATTGCGGACTTGCTTGTGGACATTCTGGAGAAAAAAGACGGAGTTATTGAGATTGAAACAAACAAGGATTTAAGTCCGGCTGATTTTACTTTTACGCTGAAGCGTGAGGAGCTTTCAAAGTCGGGACTGCGCGTTTCAGACGTTACCGGATTTTTACGAACAGCTATTTTTGGTGTAGACGCCACAGAGGTGAATGTGGACGGTGAAGATATTGATGTAGTTGTGAGAATTGAAAAAAATTCGGTAAGCACAATTGAGGGCATAAAAAATCTTTCCATTCTTAATCCCGCCGGACAGGCAGTCACACTCAGCCGTGTTGCGGATTTTAGCCTTGAGCCTTCACTTGCTTCTATACGTCACCGGGATTTTGACCGGACTTTGACGGTACGGGCAAACTTGAAGGAGGGCTTCAGCTCTCCTGATGTTGTCAGTGAGGTTGAGGCACAGCTAAACGACACTAATATTCCTGCCGGGTATCAGGTAGATTTTGGGGGAGAGGTGGAAGATATTGAAAAATCTTTTCAGGAATTATGGAGTGCAATGATTTTGGCAATTATTTTGATTCTTTCTATTCTTGTCTTGCAGTTTAACTCTTTTATTAAGCCGTTTGTTATTTTGATGGAGCTTCCCCTGATGGTTATTGGAGTTGTTATTGGTATGGTTATATTTCGCCTCCCGTTTAGTTTTTCTGTTTTTCTCGGTCTTATATCCTTAGCCGGAATTGCGGTCAATGACGCTATTGTTCTGATAGATAAAGCAAACAGCAATATAAAAGAATATAAAATGAAGCCTCGTGAGGCTATTGCAGATGCGGGAGAAAGCAGAATGCAGCCTATATTTCTCACTTCGATTACTACAATAATGAGTATTATTCCACTGGCCTTGGCTGATGAATTTTGGCGGGGGCTTTCCATCTCCATTGCCTTTGGACTGGCATTTGCAACCATTTTGCAGCTGTATGTCGTGCCGATGCTCTACCTGAAGTTTGTCGGGGATATATATCTGTATGAGATGGGATTGATTGAAAAGAAAAAGAAATTTGTGAGAATAAAGAGTTTTGCAATAAAGATTTTGAAAAAAATCTCCGGAAGGTAACGGGAGAAAAAAAAGTAAAAAAAGAGGCATTACGTTTATAAGCGCAATTCCTTTTGTTGTTGGCGTGAAAATTATTCGTCGAAAAGTAGACCATACTCTTCAACGTTTTTCCTCATGAAAGTAATGCCGTCTCCGGCCAGACCTTCGGGCGTTTCAAGCATTTTTCGCCAGATTCTTGTTGCGGCGACCAGCTCTGGCAGTGCCGTGCCGAACGCCTCGATGGTCAGCCAGCCGCTATACTCGATTGATGCCAAGGTAGAGAATGTCGTTTCCCATTGTACACCTCCCTTTCCGGGCGTACTTCTGTCGTTTTCGGAAATATGTACGTGACGAAGGTATTTACAATTTTCTATTTAGCAAGAAAAATACAGGTTTATAAAAAGTATCTTTTTTGGATCAAAATCTATTATTTTTTCATACGGTTGTTTATATATAAAAACACTGATGCTCTTCTTTTCAAATGTATTTATTCATGATATACTGTTAAGCAGACTTTACATTTTAATTTTAAAAATATGGTGTTTATGAAAAATCCTGTTAAATTTTTAATTATGTTCCTTATTGTGTTTTTTGTATTTACGGGATGCAAAAAAAAGCCGGTATCTGACCGTGAAGATCTAAAAAACGATAGTGATGAGACAATGATGGAAGAGAGTGTGGGTGAAATGATGGACAAGTCTGTTATAACAAAAGACGAGATGATGATGGAGATAGGCGATACTATGATGAAAAGTATTATGATAACTCGTTTTCAGTATTCGGGAGATCTTAAGGATGTAAGCGGTGCGGGCGCATCGGGCTTGGCACAGGCGGTGTATGAAGACGGAGAGTATAGGCTTATGGCTACATTTGAGAATCTGCCGATTCCAAAAGGCAGCGATTTTTATGAAGGCTGGATAGTAAGAAAAAAGCCAATGAGCGTGATCAGTACCGGCAGGGTTGAGATGGACGGGGGAATATTTTTACAATTTTATGCGTCAGAAACAGATTTGACAGGTCATGATTTTTATGTTCTTACACTCGAGCCGGACGACAATGACCCGGCACCGGCTTTGCACATACTTGAGGGAACAATGACTCGTAAATAACTTTTATGGAAGAAAAAAAGAAAAAAATTCATCCGACCGGTACTGTAGTAATCGTTATAATTTTGGGTGCAGTTTTAGCTATTGCTTATTGGCTTATATCCCCGTTGTTTTTTGATAAGTATTCTGATGAAAGTATCGAAGATATCGCATCGGAGCATGACTCGGTAAAAATTTTACAGGAGGGGTCGTTTGTCGGAGTGGTTGGCCATGAAGGAGGAGGAACAGCTCAGGTACTAGATATTGAAGGGAAAAATTTTGTCAGATTTGACGATGATTTTTTTGTAACAAACGGACCGGATTTACTGGTATATCTTGGAAGAGGAAATGAATATGATCCAAAAGCGCGCCTGGGAAAACTTAAAGGAAGTAAGGGTGCTCAAAATTATGCTGTTCCTTCAGGGATAAAATTAAAAGATTATAATTCGGTCTGGGTATTCTGCAGGGCGTTTAAGGTGCCTTTCAGTCATGCTCAGTTAAGAGATTTATGAGAATGAAAAAAAATTTAATTATACTCATTTTTATTTTAGTGATATCAGGCGGCGTATACTATATGTCGTCGAAGTCTAAAGAATTTGTAAATACTGACCAAAAAGAAGTGAGTATAGATTTGGATTCTGACAAGAAGCAGGAAAAGTCAGCGAAATATGAGCGTGCAAAAGAGATTGTAAATCCGGCAGGTTTTATCAATACAGAACCCATAACCGTTAATGAGCTCATCGGAAAAAAGGTTGTTCTGCTGGATTTTTGGACATACAGCTGTATAAACTGTCAGAGGACTCTGCCGTTTTTGAACGAATGGTATAAAAAATACAAAGATCAGGGGCTTGAAATACTCGGCGTGCATACACCGGAGTTTACCTTTGAAAAAGATATGGAAAACGTACAGCAGGCCGTGAATAAGTACGGTGTGAAATATCCGGTAATTTTAGATAACAATTATGATACATGGAGAAATTATCAAAACCGATACTGGCCCAGAAAGTATCTTATCGATATTGACGGTTTTATAGTTTACGATCACATAGGGGAGGGCTCCTACGACGAAACAGAGAAAGTCATTCAAGAATTATTAGAGGAACGAAAGCTTTCTCTTGGAGAAGAAATGAATATCGCATCCGGTATAGTTAATCCGAAAGGTGCCGAAAGTATAAACAGAACCATGCCGATCACATCAGAAATTTACTTTGGCGCAGACAGAAACGGTCAATACTTAAAGAACGGTAAAAATTCAACCCGGGGTTTACAGACTTTTGAACTGCCGAAAGATTTGAAAACAGACGGATTGTATCTGGAGGGTTCGTGGAAAATCGAATCAGAGTTTGCAGAAAATACCGAGAAGGGAGAAAAAATTGTTCTCCCGTACCGGGCTCAAAAAGTGTTTATGGTATTAAGCTCTGAAAAGGAAGTAGAGGTAAAAATTTATAAAGACGGTGTTTTGCACAAGACCCTGCAGGTGCACTCCGAAGATCTCTACCGGCTTATAGAAGACAAAGAGTGGGGTGAGCATACAGTAGAAATTGTCCCTCAAGAAGCCGGTTTACGGGCATATACATTTAGCTTTGGATAAACCTTCTTAATACAGACGAAAACATTGGATAAAAAAAACTGCGCGAATCAATTAACGAAATTCGTGCAGTACCCGGGAGTTTTTACCTGATGGATTCGGGAGGCAGGACGGGCGGGAGTTTTGAGCTGTCGCAGTTGAAAACGACGCACAGTCCGATAAACAAATAGGACATGACCAAAAACCAAAAGGCAAAAAAGCCCGTTATCAAAATCCCTATCGGGAAAATTTTTTTCTCGTACAGGCAGAGAAACGGGTAGGCGACAATCGCAAAAGGAAAGAGCAGCAGGGTAAGCAGACCGCAGACAGCCATTATGAGTACAAGAATACTTACCTCAGTTTTTTTATATCTTCCCATTTTCACTTCCTTTCAAGAGGCAAGGGAGGATAAAATCGTATTACATAGATTATCATATCAAAAATGTAAGGTCAATATAAAAGTTCTATGAAAAAGGGCTTTTATTTGGTATAGTAAGTAATAACAATGCTTAAGGAATTACTGGAAAAACTTATTCGTTTTAAAACGACGCCGGATAATAAAAGAGAACTCCGGCGTGCTTTGGCCTGGATTAAAAGTCAGGTAAAGATGCTTCCGGTTGAAATACAGGAGCATACAGTCAACGGCTCTCCCTCACTTATAATCACCACACAAGATACTAAGACACCCGTTTTGTGGCTTCAGGCCCATCTTGATGTGGTAAACGGTTCTGCTGAAATTTTCCGGCCAAGAGTGAAAGGAAAAAGAATGTATGGCCGCGGTTCTTATGACATGAAATTTGCTATTGCCTGTTACATTAAGCTATTGAAAGATCTAAAAAAAAATCTGTCAAGTCTGGATTTTGGAATAATGATAACCAGTGACGAAGAGGTCGGAGGTAAAAATGGCGTGCGTGCAATGGTTGAAAAAGGATACAGATCACAGGTAGCTTTTTTACCCGACGGCGGTTCGGAGTGGAGTATTGAACAGGGAGCAAAAGGGGTATTAAGACTGAATTTTAAAAGCAGCGGAGTGTCTGCCCATGGATCGCGGCCATGGGAAGGAAGAAACGCGATAGAAGATCTTATGAGTTTTTTGTATACGGTTAAACAGGAAATACCTGATAGCCCGGAAGGATCAGTTGATCACTATCACAACACCATGAATGTGGGGGTTGTTAAGGGAGGAGATGCCGTTAACATGGTTCCTAATTATGCGGAGGCAGAAGCGGAATTTCGTTTTACACACACTTCTTCGAGAAAAGAAATAGAAGAGATTATCTATAGAGTGAAGAAAGGGTTCAAAAATATTAGTATTGATGAGATACTCTTTATGGAAAGTACCAGTATTGACCCCGAAAACGACTATTGTCGGGTATACGGAAATATTCTGAAAAAAACTTATAAAAAAAATCTGAGTTTTATGGTTTCGCATGGTGCTTCAGACGCACGATATTTTACCTCCGTGGGAATACCAACTCTTCTGCTTCGTCCAAAAGGGGACGGGCTTCACAGTGAGTCTGAATGGGTGGACCTCAAAAGCCTTGACCAGTTTTACGAGATCATGAAACTGTTTGTCATAGAAGTGGCCAAATACAAAGGATTAAGCAGATTTCGTATAATTAAAATATTTAAAAATTTTATCCGCTCTTTTTGGCGGAAACTACCACTCTAGAATATGTATGTAAAAAAAGGCTCACGGACAAGAATTGTAATACTAGGAGGCGGGTTTGGCGGAATATATGCGTACAAGTATCTGCACAGAATATTTAGCCGAGATTCAAGTGTTGAGATAAGCCTGGTAGACAAAAAGAATTATTTTTTGTTTACGCCTCTTTTGCACGAAGTAGCAACCGGGTCTTTGGGTCCTCACAGTGTTACTGAACCTTTTAGGCGGATTATAGACTGCATGAAAGGCGATTTTTTTATGGCCGAAACAGTTAAAATCAATACCACTGAAAAAATTGTTTACACAAGCAGGGGATTGCTGGAATACGATTATCTTGTATTGGCTTTGGGTGCAACCACAAATTATTTTGATACGCCCGGTGCAGAAGAAAATTGTTTTACCCTGAAGTCATTAAACGATGCCCTTGCTTTAAAAAATCATATTCTTGATGTTGTGGAGATTGCAACAAAACTGAAGGACGAAAGAGAGAAAAAAAAATTTCTACATTTTTCCGTTATCGGGGGAGGAGCAACGGGAGTGGAGCTGGCCGCTGAAATTTCTGAATATCTATATGAGGTTATTGTAAAGAAATATCCAAAAGAGATTGAAGACATGGTAACAATAAGTATTATTCAAAAAAGCAATGAACTGATTCCTTCTTTTCCGGTCAAATTCAGGAAGAAGTGCTTAAGTGTATTAAAAAAGAAGCGAATTGTTCTGAAGCTTGGTACGGTCGTAAAAAGTGTCGGAAGTGATTATATACAGACAAGTAACGGGGAAAAAATAGAAACCAAAACGCCAATCTGGGTCGCAGGAATAAAACCAAATACTGTTAAGACCGAAAAACCGCTTAAAATATTTAAAGATAAAATTGTTGTGAATGAGTATTTACAACTACTTGGCGATCCGAATATTTTTGCACTCGGTGATGTCTGTTATTTTATAGGAAAAAATAGTACAACTTCGCTTCCGGCGCTGGCACAGGTAGCAACACGACAGGCAAAATCTGTTGCGCACAATATTGAAAGATTTCATAACAGCAGAAAATTAACCCCCTTTTCTTTTAAAAGTTCCGGTATGCTGCTTTCCTTGGGAAATTTTCAGGCGCTCGGAAGCGTTGGCCCGTTTTTTTTATCAGGATTTCCTGCCTGGTTTTTTTGGCGTACTATCTATTTGACAAAACACATAACTTTT
>Ga0066639_10004081_pt1 | contig 12497 bp, 11 predicted proteins | sample CryGeyCG2114_010_2_FD_59504 | JGI IMG/M metagenome (GOLD analysis project Ga0066639, IMG submission 59504) | Groundwater microbial communities from aquifer - Crystal Geyser CG10_big_fil_rev_8/21/14_0.10 | ecosystem: Environmental > Aquatic > Deep subsurface > Groundwater | place: USA: Utah...
ACCTGCCATTACATTACTAGGAGTGCCAAGACCTTTTGCCGCAGGACTTGAAGCAAAATACATCGATTTAGCTAGCTTTGCTGTGAATTATGGATTTTTGCCAGAGCTCACGATCTCATCAGCAAAAGTTAAATTTAAATCATGGGATGTAAGACTAAGATGGCATCTTTTCAGAGGTGCATTCTTTTTAGCTGCTGCTTATGGTCTTCAAACACTAGAAGCAAGTATGACAAAGGAAATTTCCGGAATTAGCACAACTGTTAACGGCAAGCTTGAAACAAATTATATCACTCCTCATGTAGGTTGGAATTGGGTTTGGGAATCTGGGTTTTTTATGGGCCTAGACATTGGTGTTCAACTAGCGACCTCTGTTAAAACAACAATTACCACAGATATCACTAACACCGCAGTTACAAGTTCTGACGAGTACACTAAGTTAAAAGGTGATGTGGAAGATGCTGCTAATAAAGTTGGAAAAATTCCACTTCCAATGTTTACCTTTTTGAAAATTGGATTTTATTTTTAATTTCAATTAAACAGAAACAACTTCTTTAATTTCTGGGACGACTTGCTTTAGCCGGTTTTCAATCCCTACTTTGAGAGTCATTGTAGCGCTTGGACATCCACTACAAGAGCCTTGTAAATAAAGATACACTACTCCGTCTTCATACTTTTCAAAGGTGATGTCTCCCCCATCCATTGCAACGGCTGGCCGGATTTCATCATTGATGATCTGAATAATTTTTTGCTCGGCCTCTGTTTGACCTGTTGGAGTTTCAACTTGCATAAAATCAGAAGCAAGCACGCTTTCACCTGCGCTAATGTGTCGCTCAATTAAGTTGGATGCACTTTGATGAACACTATCCCAATCTCCTGCATCATCTTTAGTGACAGTCACGAAATCTTTTCCAATCATCACTCCACATATTCCTGAAACCTCAAACAATTTTTCTGCAAGTGGAGACTTATCTTTAGCCTCTGATGCTTGCGTAAAATTGGCGGCTCCTTTTTTAAGAAGTTCACGATTAATGACGTATTTAAGCGTATTGGGGTTTGGTGTAAATTCTAATGAAACGTATACTGGATTGTTATCAACTGACATGGATCTTGCTCCTTAAATTAAATCTGATGTAGGAAATGGTATATAACATAAAAAAACCTTTTTACTTAATAAAACCTGCCTACTCGGGAAGATCAGGAAGTACTCTGGAGGTCTTGTTGGATTCGCTCCAATCGCTTGAGGAGAACCTGAATTTTAGACGCGTCGATGGAGTTGGATCAACTCTTAGGAGGCAGGTCAGGGAATGTGCCGAGTACAATGCGCGCCATAAACTTCCAAAAATTTAAAAAAAGCGAAGTGGTCTTCGTGAGCTCGAAACAGCCCCGGAACAAGCTCCCGAATTGTAGGGAGCCGATAATCCTCATTGCCTTTGGCGTCTACGTAGTTTTCACAAACTTCTTCCGCTCTTTTCCAGTCGACTCCTATTTCTCCTATTTCCAAAATCCCGGTCCACTCAAGCGTCACATCTTTTAATAAAAGCTCCGCCACAGATCTGCCTTTCGTTCTTCAATCTTCGATCGTGTGACAATGCTTTGTTTCGGCTTGAACGTTCGTCGCAAATAAGCCAATCATCATCAGTCCTAAAGTAATTATTTTTTTCATAGGGTACCTTCCTTTACGGATTAAGTTAATTTTGTATTGCAGCATGTAAAGCATTGTATTTTTATCGGCTATTATTCTGAAAAATTAAACCCAAAATAGTTTCAATTGGTTATCGAGAAAAATCAGACAAGTATGTATTAGTTAATTGCATAAACAACATTTCCCGCATCCCTGCTGCTTATTGTCCTTATGTTGACTATTTTCATTTAATACTGTATGACTCAATGAGTCGTGTGTGGGAGGTAATAAAAATGAACTATCCATTTTACGTATTATTGATGTTCATTCTAAGCGTCGTTTGTTCTGCATTCTTTACATAGTCTGAATATCATTGATGATTAAAAAAACCCTAAAGCAGGTACGATGCTGCTTGTAAGATTTTCAATTTTAATTTCATTAAGCTGCTCAAATGCATTTGCACTCAAATTAATGAATGCGCTTTTCCCATCCCGCTTTTAGGGGACGATCCACTTCGACTTTAAAATTAAACTCCTCTTGTTTTGTCTTTAAAATATCCATTAACTTTGTCGAAGGCTGCTGCCCTTGTGTCAGCCAATCATCAAAGGCTGACTCTTGTAAAAAAATAGGCGAACGGTCATGCCCAATATTTGAAACAAAAGGCAATGGCGCTTGTGTGAGAATTGCAAAAGACTCGATCACCTCTTCGTTCACAGGATCTAACCACAGATCCCAAATCCCTGCCGCTGTCAAAAGTCGACTATCTTGAGACGAAAAACAAACCCTATTTCCTGCATATTCATTTTTATAAATACTTTCAATAAATCCGGTCATTGGAACCAAACAGCGTTTAGATAAAAAAGGTGTTTTCCAAGTTGGTTTTTCTAAGACAGTTTCAATACGCGCATTATGGGTTGCAAACTGCACTCGCTTTTCTTTAGACCAAGAAGGCAATAAACTAAACCGCATTGGTTTTAATACACGTTTTTCACCTTCCCTCACAATCACTGGAGCAAGGCCATGCGGTAAAAATCGACCTTTTAAATGGCTAATTTCAGCCGGAATACCCACTTTATATTGATTAGCAAAGCAATCCGTTACGACTTCGATCATAAATTGAGCACACATGCAGTTTTTTCTCCTTCAAACTAATTTTTACCCATTAATACCTCATAAAAACAATCTCCCCTAATCCTTTTCAAGCATTGCGTATTTAGACAAAAACACATATAAATTTCGCCAGGAGTTTACATTTTTATGCTTCGCATGATGCTCAAATCAAAAATTCATCGCGCTACAGTAACCGATGCCAATCTCGAATACGAAGGCTCAGTCACAATCGATGAAGCATTACTAAAATCAGCTGATATTTGGGAATATGAGCGCGTTGAAATTTATAATATTACAAATGGTTCACGCTTTGCGACATACGCAATCCCTGGTCCTGCAAACTCTGGAGTAATTTGCATAAATGGAGCTGCAGCACATTTAACAAAGCCAGGTGATCTCGTTATTATTTGTAGTTATGTTCATTTTGAAGAATCACAAATTCAAAACTATTCACCAAAAGTTCTATTAGTAGACTCTCACAATAAAGCAAAACAATTAAAACAGTAGACATCTTTTCTTCAAAGTCATAAAAGGGGCACCTATCTAATACTAAATGAAGATAGGGACTAAATTAGGATAGGGGAAAATCATGAAAAATATTCTGTTAATTGTATTAACACTAGGCCTTGGTGCATCTATTGGTGCATCTATTGGTGCAACTACTGCTCACTCCGCTGAAAAATTTATTAGAATCACAGCCGATCAAAACCAAGATCCAGCATTTACTGAGGTTTTAAAAGCTCTCTCAACACAGGCAGGTACTTCATTTAATGAGTCTCAATTTAAACTCTATGAAGATAGACCCCTAGCCTACAATCATTTTAAAATGTGGCTCCAACAATCCAATGGCGTCCCTCTTTCTGGAAAAATGATTCGCATTTGGACTGACCTTAAAACAGGTAAAGCTATTTTAGTGGAAGCTCATTTAGAAACTGAAAGCGAACAACTCAGCCTAAATCGCTTTGTAAAAGTCTATGGTCACTCTCCTTTAAACCTAGCAAAAAACTTATCCGAAACAAAAACAAAGAAAATCGCGACTCAATTTATAAAGAACAACAGCGAAGACACTTTAGTTTCAAATATTTCACACTCAGATTTCTTAAAAAATGGTGTTTTATACAGAGAAGTCAAAGTTAAATCAAAACGCGGGACTCACTTCATTCAAATTCAATTAGATACTCAAAAAGTGACTGCTTCTCGCTACGAAGAATTCCCACAATTTGAAGCAATCGCTGGAGGAAAAGCTACAGAGTACTCCGTGCCTGCTCTTGTCTATCCAATATATGAACAAGCGGAGGGATCTCCTAAAATTTTAAATCGAGTCTCTGCTCAACTGAAATATATTAGCACCAAAGTAAGAAGAGCGCAGACTGATCCATACGAGTCTCTTCGTTCGCAACGTTATTTTGAAGACATGTATAATACTGTTTTAGGCAACACACCAGAAGGGCGCGCTCAAGGGTATTGGTCAATGGCTTACATTAAAGAGCAAGCTAGACTTTTAAGAGAAAGCATTCCTCTTTCAGAAAATCTCTTAACATCTAAGCAAGGTGCAACACTTGAAGGCCGATACGCTTCAATTAATATTCATCCTGCCGCCGGAGACAAATGGGGAAGCCAACTCGTTAACATGAGCTTGTCTCCATCTGTTCAATTTTATCCGAGTTGGAAACCTACTGATCAAAATGGTTCAACCCTTTGGGAAATGACTCCTCTGTCTTCTCTATTCGGTAGACCTCTTTATTCTGTGCTGGATGCTTATCAAAGAACTGCGAGACGGGATGCAAATCATAATCCCGTTACTTACATTCAAGACGGTTTTGATGAAGTGCAAGTTTACTACGCGATTAATACATTAATCGATAGTTTGAAAACTTATGGCTTCACTGATCCTGAGCTTTCATCTCGTCCATTTCATGCATTTTTGTATGATCCAGATATCGAAATGAGAAACAATGCTTATTACACAGACGATACCATTAACTTTACAACATACACCGCTGACCAACCCAATATGGCAAGAGATAACTCGACCATTTGGCATGAATTGGGTCACGGCGTGATGGATCGTATGATGGGTGACATGATTCGCCTTGCAGATACAGGCGGATTAAGTGAAGGAATGGCCGATTTTGTCGCACAAATGGTGATTCAAGATGTGACCAATAGCCAACCCTTTGAAGGATCTGATGCGTTTAGAATCATGAACCAAATTGGATTTAATTTAACCAATGAAGTGCATGATGATGGTGAAGCTTACGGTGGAGCAATGAATGATTTGCTTGAAGCTGCAATTGCAAAAGAAGGCAAAGAAGGATTAGCAAAGGTTGTTGATCTCACTTTAGAAGCGATGCGATTAACACGTAACCATCCAGAATTGACAGCTCAAGACTGGTTTGAACACGTGCTTTACGCTGACTCTTTAGGAAGAGACTCTCTAAGAGACCCAAATGAAATGAAACCTTTAGTCTTAGCTGCTCTTGCAGGACGTAATTTTAATTTAGACGGATCGCCCGCTGCTGAGTTCATTTTAAAAAATGATCAAGACGTAGTGACTGATTCTGGCCCTGGTTCTAGAAGAAGCCCTATTGTTTTAGAGCTAAAACCAGAAGAAAAAACGACATACAATCTATCTGTCGCGCTTAAAAGCTCAAATCAATTTAAGTTCAAGTATCCAGTAACTGTAAAAGTAGGACTACGTGGGGGTCCATTGCAAGGAGCTGTGCATTGGGAAGGCGAAGAGCAAGAGCCTATCGTTCACATGATGAAGTCTGAAGCAGACTTACTTGCAATTCCACTCAGTGCATCTGGAACTTGCGATGATATCAATATGGAAGGTGGGGGATGTAGAGACTTTGCATACATTCAAATCTTTCAAAATGGAGCGCAAAGACCGATTGCTAAGAAGAGATTTTACTTAAGAATTAAAAACCTTTAGTAAAATTATTATTCAGCAATTTTACCTTTAGCGTAAGCTAAAATAGAAGCAACATCGTTTTGAGTATAAGTGGGTGAGCCTTTTTGCTTACCATGCTTATCCAATAATAGAGCTTTAATCGCGTCTCCGTTTGGAGTAAACGAAGCTTGTTGTTTTAAGTTGTTAAGCTTATCCATTTGATGGCAGCCTACACAGGACCTTAAAATCAAGTGCTCACCTCTTATTGCTCTTGGATTTGTCCGCACTTTTAAAAATAACGACGAAAACTGCGTTTTCGAGTCATTTAAAGAAATGTTTTGAATCGAATGGATAAATAGTTTTTGAACTGGCACTTTTTCTTCTAAAATTTTTGGATGAGTTGTCCAGGGCAAAATGAGTTCTAGCCCATTTGATTCTTGAACCAAAAGGAGTGGATATTTATTAGCCAAAACTCTTGGAATAAAAACTTCTTTTCCATCAATGCTTTTAAATTGAACAAGATCATACTGGGCATTTTTAGATTCTCCAACCACCTCTGCAATCCGCTCTAGAAATGCAGAAAGCAAAATACCTTTATAGTTTTTTATAATGCCGGTCTGTGGATCGGCTTGCGCCATTGTTTTTGAATTTTTTTTAAGTTCATCTAAAGTAATCTCAGTTAGTGGAACGTCTGCTTTTTGTAAACTTTCTAAAATTGAGAATGAACCCGAACTGAGAGTAAATTTTATTTCGACCGATGCCATTGCACCAGAAATCAGGCTATAAAGACTCAATAATAAAACCATTAGTTTGTTCAATTTCACTGCCCCTCACTGAACTCCGTCTTAAACTTATTGCAACAGCATCGATTTAAAATGTCAAGTACGGGAAAAGTACATATAACCTAAAAGATTCAAGCATTCCAACTACTTGTATGACACACAAAATTCTTTTAACATTTACGATATGTTATGTTATTGATTTTGCTTAGTTATTCAAGGTCAAGTTCGGTTTTTTTTGGACCACAACCATGTGAAGTGCTGACTTTAGTTTTGTCACACAAATTCAAGTGAACATGGTTTTCTCAATCTTAAATTAGTTTAAGAAGGGCTCTCAAAGATTGGGACTTTAGTGACCAAGCTAAGTCTAAAGGAAGAATTTCATCCTTTAAACTGAAGCACCACTAAAGTAAGCAAGTCGGGCACTTGTGTGTTTTGTCTAAAATATTATAGATCAAAATCGCTTTGAATGATTTGGAGATTTTTAAAAAGTTTTTATGAAAAGTGAATCTAAAACCATTAGCAATACAAACGCACTTGAGGCTTTAATCACCTCTATTATTGCTCCATTAGGGTATGAGTTAGTGTTTGCAGAAATCACTCGAAGCGGCCAAAGAAAATTAAGACTCTTCATTGATCATGCGGATTCAATTGATGACAAAAAAATTACATTGGAAGACTGCGTAACGGTTTCGCGCGCCTTGAATGAGCCTCTTGAGTCTTCTCCGCAAATTGATGCCGTTTTTGGCGACAATGCTTATGAACTTGAAGTGTCCTCACCTGGAATCGATCGCCCCCTCCGAGCTGAAGCCGATTACAACAAATTTAAAGGCAAAACTGCACGCATCCACGTCTTTAGGCCTCTTGAAAGTTCTGAAATTGAAAATTTAAATTATAAAGAAAAAAATCCAAGGCAAAAAAATTTCATAGGTACACTAGTTGGACTTGAATCTGGGAAAGTTATTTTGAAAGTGGAAACTCAATCTGACCTACCTGATGTAAAAATTCCGCTAAAGTTAATTGCAAAAGCTAACTTAGAACCCGATTTTGATTTTAAAGAGTTAAACAAAAAATCTTTAAGGAAGGAAAATATATGAATTCAACCGAATTACAACGCGTTATTGAGTCTGTAGGAAAAGACAGAGGCATTAAAAGAGAGATTATCATCGCTGCTCTTGAAGAAGCGATTTTAGTGGCTGCTCAAAAAAAATACGGATTAACCGCATTGCTTGAGTCTCAGTATAATGAAGACACTGGTGAGATCGATTTATACTTGTTCAAAAAAGTGGTCGACAGTGACGATGCGATGCTTGAAGAAAGTGAAGAAATTAAAATTGAAGAAGCTCGAAAATTTGATCCAGAATGTGAAATCGGAGATGAAATCGGCGTAAAAGTCGAAGCTCCTGAATTTGGACGAATTGATGCGCAAACTGCAAAACAAGTTATTTTTCAAAAAGTAAGAGATGCAGAATGGGAACTTATTTATAACGAGTACTCTCACCGAAAAGGGGAAATCGTTACGGGTATTGCAAGACGTATTGAAAGAGGAAATCTTGTTATCGACCTTGGAAAGGGAGAAGCTCTTTTACCAAGAACAGAAATCATTCCTGGCGAACAGTTTCGTCCAGGGGATCGAGTGCAAGCTTACTTGTCAGACGTTTCACTAGGAACAAGAGGACCTCAACTCTACTTGAGCCGCACTTCTCCTAAGTATGTAGCAAAACTTTTTGAATTAGAAGTTCCAGAAATTAGGGACGAAGTCATTGAAATTAAAGGATGTGCGCGTGAAGCAGGTGCGCGTACTAAAATTGCAGTTTACTCTAAGGATCGCGACATTGATCCAGTTGGCGCATGCGTCGGAATGAAAGGCGTACGCGTTCAAGCAATTATTCAAGAAATTAGAGGAGAAAAAATCGACATTATTCCATGGTCAGAAAATCCAGTTATTTTTGTTCGCTCTGCCCTCTCTCCTGCAGAAATTTCCTCTATTAATGTGGATGAGCGAAATCGCACTATGGAAATCATGGTTGAAGACACTCAGCTTTCACTCGCAATCGGAAGAAAAGGCCAAAACGTAAGGCTTGCTGCTCAATTGACTGGTTGGAGGTTGGACGTCATCTCTAAAACAAAATTACAAAAACGAATGCAAGATGCGATTTTCAACTTACAACACATCGAAGGCGTAAGCGAAACAATGGCACAGTCGATCTTCCAAAATGGCTATCTCAATATTAAGCAAGTTGCAGAAGCTGCTCCTGAAGCACTACAAAAAGTTCCAGGGTATGACGACTTAGAAACTGCAAAAAAACTCAAAGAAAGAGCATTTGCGGTTATCGAAAAATCTGGCGACTTACTCACTGGGCCGAAAGAAGAATCTGCTGATGGCAGTTTCTCTGCTAATCCAGAACATAAAAATGCCAAAACTCTTGCAGAAGAGCGTTTAAAAGAAGCATTACAAAAAGCGGGTGAAGAGCAAAAAGAAAATTAATTGGGATTGTAAAAATTTATATTAAACGAAAACGCCGATACGAAGCATACGGAGTAAGAAAAAATGACAGAATCTGAACCCATTAAAGTTTATGAGCTAGCAAAAGAGTTAAGCATTGACTCACTTTCGCTCGTTGAAAAACTTAAAGAACTTAAAATTGAAGTAAAAAACCACATGTCCTCGCTACCTCCCGAGGCTGCAGAGGTCGCTCGTACTGCTTTAGCGTCAAAAAAATCACCTGCCTCTAAAACAACAAAAAAAACGGCTTCTTCAAAAACAAAGGCAAAAACAAAATCAAGTAAGGTCATTGTTCGTTCGCGCAAAAAAACTGCAGACGATGAAGTAGCTCCTGCTACAGAAAAAGAAGTGATTGTTAAGTCTGACGGGTCAAGCCCAATTGTGCGTAGAAGAACAACTTTAAAGTCTACCTCAGATGTTAGCCATGAAGCCGCCTCAGAAACAGAATCTTCATTGTCTCAATCTGAGTCTACTGCAGATCAAATTGAAGAAAATCAAGAGACTCTGGACTTACAAAATGAAACTTCGCAAGTTGCTAAGACCGAAGCTGAAGATCAAGCGATTACTGCTGCCACCGAGCAAACAGACCCTACTCCTGCTCAAAAAGCACCTGCTAAGACTGAAGTCAAAAAAACAGCTCCCACATTTTCTTCTAAGCCTTTAATCAATCGAGTAACGATTGAAACAAAAAGTTTACTTAAAGTTATTGAAAAACCAAAAGAAGGAGCTACTCAAACCGAGGATACTCCTCCACAGGCAAAACGGGGTGGACCAGTAAAATCCCCTGCTCATTTTGATGGAACGTTAAAAGGCACTACACAAGACCGTGCTGGCGTTAAAATCATTAAAATGACGAAAGAAAACATCGACCAAATGGCCGAGGAAGAAGCCGCACGCAAAAAAGGGCTTGGCAGAGTCGATGGCGTTAAACCTGAAGATGTTCGCCTAGATGATTACCGCAAAAAAGAGATGATTTTTTTACCCAAGAAGAAAAAACTTCCTGTCGGTAAAGTTTTAAAATCTACTCAAATTACAACCCCAAAAGCTCAAAAGCGTGTGGTTGAATTTGTAGAGGCAATCACAGCGAAAGAACTAGCTGCTCAACTTGGAATTAAATCCTCTGATGTGATTAAAAAACTCATGAGCATGGGACAAATGGCTACCCTAAATGATTCTCTTGATTTTGATACTGCTTCATTAATTTGTACGGAGTATCAGTATGAAGCAAAAAATATTGCTTTCAAAGAAGAAGCCGTTCTCGAGTCAGCAGAAGATGCCGAAGAAGATTTAGTGACAAGACCACCAATCATCACCGTTATGGGTCACGTTGACCACGGGAAAACTTCGCTATTAGACGCGATTCGTGAAACATCTGTGGTGGATGGTGAGGCAGGAGGAATCACTCAACACATTGGTGCATACACTATTGAAAAAAATGGCCACAAAATGACCTTCATCGATACTCCAGGTCACGAAGCTTTTACGATGATGCGTGCACGTGGTGCAACAGTAACTGACATTGTCATCTTAGTTGTCGCAGCTGATGACGGTCCAATGCCACAAACATTGGAAGCACTCGGGCATGCAAAAGCAGCTAAAGTGCCAATCATTGTGGCTGTTAATAAAATTGATAAACCTGGAGCAACCCCAGACAAAGTGAAACAAGTTTTAGCAGAACATGATTTACTTGCTGAGGACTGGGGCGGAGAAACAATGTTTATAGGCGTTTCTGCTCTTCAAAGAACAAACCTTGATCAATTGCTCGAAGCAATTTTACTAAATACAGAAATATTGGAACTCAAAGCCAATCCAAATGCAAAAGCACGTGGAACAGTTTTAGAGTCTCGCATCGAAAAAGGCCGTGGACCAGTTGTAAGCATTCTCATTAAGAGAGGAACTCTCAAGATCGGCGACAACGTCGTTGCAGGACTTAACCAGGGACGCGTAAAAGCTTTAACTGATCATACTGGAAAATTGATTGATGAAGTATTGCCTGGAATGGCAGCGGAAATTTTAGGCTTCGATGGAAATCCAAATCCAGGCGAACAAGTCGATGCTGTCGAAAACGAAATTGCAGCCAGAAAAATCATTAGTCACCGGCAAGAACAAGAACGCATTAAAAAATCAACAAAGACTGCAAAAATGTCTTTAGATGATTTATTCGCAAAAGTTGAAGCGGGCGAAACAAAAGACTTAAATGTGATTTTAAAAGCTGATGTAGGCGGATCTGTAGAAGCCGTTAAAGACAGTCTAGAAAAACTCTCGACAGATAAAGTAAAAGTTAAAGTCATTTATGCGGGTACAGGCGGAATTACGGAGAATGACGTTCTTCTTTCGACTGCTTCAAGTGGAATTATCTTAGGCTTTAATGTTCGCCCAGAAACAAAAGCACGTTCACTTGCCGAATCAGAGCAAGTTGAAATTAAATGCTATAATATTATTTACGAACTTTTGGATGACGTGAAAAAAGCTATGGCCGGATTACTCGACAAGAAAAAAATCGAGAAATTTTTGGGTCGAGCAGAAGTCAGACAAACATTTTCTGTACCCAAACTTGGAACCATTGCTGGATCTTCAGTTATTGATGGAAAAATTACAAGAAACGCAAACGTTCGTCTATTGAGAGATAGTCGCATTGTTTTTGAAGGCAAGCTTGCAAGCTTAAAACGTTTTAAAGACGACGCAAAAGAAGTAGCAACAGGCTACGAGTGCGGTATTGGAATTGAAAGCTACAATGACCTTAAAGTTGGTGACATCATCGAGGCCTATGAAATCGAACTCATTACACAGGAATTATAATTAATGCAGGCAATACGAATTGCAAAAATCGAAGCTCTTGTAAAACAAGAACTCACTGTAAAAATCAGGGATTTAAAAGACCCGCGAATTTCTGCGATTAATATTAATAACGTAAAAATGACCTCCGATGGATCCCAATTAACTGTGTTTTTTACTCTTTTTGGAGAAAGCCTTTCACACGATAAAGACTACAGTAAAGAAATCAAAGACACTCTTGGGGGACTCGCCTCTTCTACTCCCTTTTTGAAAAAGCATTTAGCAAAATGCTTATCCATCAGACATGTTCCAAATTTACTATTTAAATATGACCGAGGACTTCAAAATGCGATTCGAGTTGAAGAGCTTCTTAAACAACTCGAAAAGGAAAAAAAGAGTACCTCGGATCATGCAAACTAATGCCCCTTCAGGCGCTTTATTAATCAACAAACATCCTGGATGCACCTCTTTTGATATTGTAAGGGAAATTAAATCTCTATTTAAAAAGTATATCAGCCCTAATCCAAAAGATTGGCCAAAAATTGGACATGCAGGAACTTTGGATCCTTTTGCTTCAGGACTTTTAGTTGTCCTAATCGGAAAAGGAGTAAAACTTTCTCAATATTTTTTGTCTTCACAAAAAACATATACGGCAAAAATGCACTTTGGCGTCAGCAATCAAGCTGGAGACCATAGTGAACCCATCACGGCACACTCTCAAAACATTCCAAGCAATTTGGAGCTCTTAAATGCTACAGCAAAAAACTGGCTGCAGCGAAGCAATTACCTACAGACACCCCCGATGCATTC
>Ga0066639_10004085_pt1 | contig 12493 bp, 12 predicted proteins | sample CryGeyCG2114_010_2_FD_59504 | JGI IMG/M metagenome (GOLD analysis project Ga0066639, IMG submission 59504) | Groundwater microbial communities from aquifer - Crystal Geyser CG10_big_fil_rev_8/21/14_0.10 | ecosystem: Environmental > Aquatic > Deep subsurface > Groundwater | place: USA: Utah...
AAACTTGATCACCCGAAAGTATGCCAGCCCTTTCCGCTGGTGTACCCTTAAGAGGACTAACGACTGTTAAGACATCATCTTTTACATCAATCTCCATTCCTACTCCGCCGAAGTTTCCACTTATATTTTCTTCAAAAAATGTGGATTCCTTTGGGGGTAAAAAGCTTGTGTAAGGGTCGCCCAATGAACTAGCTAGTCCTTGAATTGCTCCCCATATCTTGTCTTGTGTCAGGACGTTGTCATTGTCAACATATTTTTCATTGATGATATTCCATGCTTTCCAAAAGCTACCAAAGTCCGAAATGGTGGTAGTACCCAGTGGCTCCATATTATCAAGCTCGATAATCCTATCTGGTCCATAGGCCCGATTTTCTGCAACAATCATACCTCCAAAAAAAGTAGCAATTGGTAACCCAATTATCAAGAGACTTAATATTATTTTAGAGGTAGCACTTTTCATTATTAATTGCGTAATGGTAATTATCGCAAAGTAATTTTGTGTGGGCAAGTTCAAATGACATTTGATAGACAGATTTGATAGAATATAGGGAATGATTAATCGGTTCAAGCACAAAAAATTAACCTGGGTGGATCTAGAATCTCCTTCTGAATCCGAACTAGAAAATATTATTTTAGAATTTAGTCTTACCCCCCCTGTTGCGGAAGAATTGCGTAGGCCTAGTTTGAAACCTAAAGTAGATTTATATAAGAATTTTATTTATCTCATTCTTCATTTCCCCGCTTTCCGGCACAGCCACGTAAGCCAATCTAATCAAGAGGTTGATTTTGTCATTGGGAAGAATTTTCTTATTACCGTTCATTATGACGTTATCGACCCAATACATAAATTTTCTAAGGAATTTGAAGTCGAAAGTATCTTAGACAAAGGGGATTCTCCTAGGCACGCTGGCTTTGTTTTCTTCCGCTTAATCAAGAAGCTCTATAAATCTTTAGAGCATGAGCTAGAATTTATTGGGAGTGAATTGGACGAGGTTGAAGACAGAATTTTTCATGGTAAAGAAAAAGAGGTCGTTAAAGATATTTCCGAGATTAGTCGCGACTTACTCAATTTCAAACAAGCCACAAGCGCACACCAAGAAGTCCTAGAGTCGTTTGCCTTTGCCGCCAAGAGTTTGTTTGGTAAAGATTTTGAGTACTGTACATCTGTCATTGTGAATGAATATTATAAAATTTCTAAGACAGTCTCTCATCACAGAGAGTCTCTTTTGGAGCTTCGTGATACAAATAACTCTCTTTTAAGCACAAAACAAAACGAAGCGATGAAAGTTCTAGCTATTATGGCTTTTGTAACCTTCCCCCTTTCTCTGGTTGCTACGATTTTCGGCATGAATACCGTTTACTTACCTATTGTCGGCACAAAGGGAGATTTTTGGATTGTAATGGGTTTTATGGGTTTTTTGACTCTTCTATTCTTCTATTTCTTCAAAAAGAAGAGGTGGTTGTAGCGAAAGCCCCCACCCCGACAGTTGTCGAAGCGAGGGCTAAAGACGCTCCTCTCCTTGGAGCGCAGGAACTTTGTTCAACATCTCACGAAGAAACTCCACCATCTCTGTCGTTTCTGGAAAAAAACAATGTCGAGGTCTGACTTGGACGCATCCATAGGGATACCCGGTGGTGGGTCATCATTCATTCCGGCTACCCACAGGTCAATCCATAACTCCTCTCGTACTTTTTCGATTGTTTCTGTGAATACACCCCATAACCTCTGGTAGTTCTTGGGGTCTATTTCTTCGAGCTTTATGAGCCTAACCCTAATCCTTCTAAGGGTAAGCTCAAGTTCTCCAAGGCTGATTAATTCCACACCCGACCTCCTTGTGTTGTTTCTATCAGAAAGCCTAAAGTTTTTGAGATTTTTGTCAATGTTTTTTACTTTCAACTTTAGGCCATTAATCTTATACTTAACTTATGCTCAAGCTAAAAAACACCCTTTCAGGGAAAATCGAAGAATTCAAACCATTAGAAAATGGGCAAGTTAAAATGTATAACTGTGGTCCGACTGTATATAACTTTGCTCATATTGGTAACCTCAGAGCTTATGTTTTTGCGGACATTTTAAAAAAAGTTCTTAAATATAATGGCTACGAAGTAACTCAGGTTATAAATATAACTGATGTAGGGCATCTAAGTGATGATGGGCTTGATAAAATTGAAGAGCAAGCAAAAAAAGAAGGCAAAGATACAAAAAGTCTTTCAGATTTTTATACAAAAAAATTCCTAGAGGATTTGGAGTTTTTAAATATAGACACAAACGATACAATTTTTCCTCGAGCATCAGAACATATAAATGAGCAAATTGCTCTCATAGAAACATTGGAGAGAAGGGGCTATACGTACAGAACTTCCATGGGAGTATATTTTAATACGGCCGAATTTTCTAATTATGGGAAGTTGGGTAATATCAAGATCACGGACCTTAAAGAAGGTGCAAGAGTTGAGAAAAATCCAGAGAAAAAGAATCCATCAGACTTTGCTCTTTGGAAATTTCCGAAAGATGGAGAGAAAAGACAGCAAGAGTGGGACTCCCCTTGGGGCCGAGGTTTTCCTGGTTGGCACATAGAATGTAGCGCAATGAGCATGAAATATTTGGGGGAAACATTTGATATTCACACAGGTGGAATTGACCACATTCCAATTCATCACAATAATGAAATCGCCCAATCAGAAAGTGCGACAGGCAAGCCATTTGTAAACTTTTGGCTTCATAATGCCTTCCTGAATATCAAAGGCGACAAAATAGCGAAGTCTGTCGGAAACAGTATTACCCTAGACCATCTCATAAAAAAAGGTTTTAATCCCCTCTCCTATCGCTACTGGCTTTTAACAGCCTCTTATAGCACACCAATTAACTTTACTATTGAGGCTCAGAGCGGTGCCCAAAATGCCTACTTAAGACTTAAAGAAAATGTCTCCGAGCTCCCTGATGGAGGAGAGGTTGATGAGAACTATCGGGCTCTTTTTAAGGGCTTTGTTAATGATGATTTAGATACACCCAGGGCTTTGGCTCTAGTTTGGGATTTATTGAAGGACGAAGAAATTTCTCCAGAGGACAAAAAAGCTACCATCATACAGTTTGATAAAATTTTGGGATTAGAACTTTCCAAAGACAATGCCTTAGAGGTTCCCCATAGTGTAAAAAATCTGGTTAAAAAAAGAGAAAAATCTCGGGAAGAAGAGAACTGGGAAGAATCAGACAAACTAAGAGACGAGATAGAAAAACTGGGTTTTTTGTTGAAAGACACCTCTTCAGGGACAAAAATTTATCCTAAATGAGAATAAAAAAAAGAGCCCAGGGAGAGAAGAAGGCGATCAACACTCCCCGGGCTCGCAAGGCCAAACTCGAAACATCTCCACTCTCCTGGAGGTGGCGGAGGCTTTGATGTTCTTGGGCTTTAAAACGCGGGTGGCTTATGTGTCTTAAAGTCCAAACAAAGCTTTCTGCAGAACCCCTAGTTCGGCTGAAAGGCTTGTCAGAGTATGGCCGAGGTCATTTCTAAGGTAAAATGTAGCACTAAACTACTTATCCACCAAGTGAACACAGCTTCCCAACACTTTCAATGCCGAGACGAATTTTCTTTATGTTAAAATCTGCCTATGGCAAAAGGTGAAAATTTTAATAAGGGTTTGAGAGTCCCTCCACAAAATATAGATGCTGAGAAAGCCCTCCTGGGCTCTATTATGCTTCGACCCGAAGCGATGAATGAAATTTCAGACATTATTCTTCCACAGCATTTTTACCTAGATAAACACAAGATAATTTACGAAATAATGTTTGGACTTTTTGTAAAAACTGAGCCAATCGATCTCCTCTCCGTCACAACAAAACTAAAAGAAAAAAAGAAAATTGATAACATTGGTGGTTCTTCGTATTTGACTGAATTAGTCGATGCGGTCCCCTCTTCTACAAACGTAAAGCACTACGCCAAGATCGTTCAAAAAAAATCAACCATGCGTTCTCTAATTGAAGCGGCAGACGAGATAAGCAGTTTGGGCTACGAAGACGATGCCGAGCTTGATATCGCTCTCGATAAAGCAGAAAAAAGAATTTTTGAGATCACTAGTGCTCCAATGAGTCATAAATTTGTCGAGTTAAAAAACATATTGTCTGAAGCGTGGGAAAGGATCGATACTCTGCATAATACAAAAGGAGGTTTGCGGGGTGTTCCATCAGGTTTTAAACGGTTAGACAATCTTCTTTCGGGTTTCCAAAAATCTGACTTGGTAATTTTAGCGGCAAGACCATCAATGGGTAAAACTGCTCTTGCTCTAGACATTGCTCGGCAGGCTGCGGTTCACCACAATGTTCCTGTTGGTATTTTCTCTCTTGAAATGAGTTCGGGACAACTGGTTGACAGAATGTTGGCCGCCGAATCTAAAGTCGATGGTTGGAAATTGAGGACTGGAGGATTAAAGGCAGACCATGAATTCTCGGCTATCCAGGATTCTCTCGAGCGACTTTCAAAGGCTCCTATCTATATAGACGATATGCCTGGAAACAATATTATTCGAATGAGAAGTATTGCCAGACGCTTGAAGAGTGAAAAAGGTCTCGGGCTCCTTCTTGTGGATTATCTACAGCTAATGCTTCCAATAGACTCTAGAAAGAGCGACTCTATGGTCCAACAAGTTACTGAAATTTCTCGGTCACTGAAGAACCTTGCTCGAGAGTTAGATGTGCCAGTTATTGCACTTTCACAGCTTTCTCGTGCAGTTGAAAGTCGTGGTGGCAAACCTCGTCTTTCTGACCTTCGAGATTCTGGTTCAATTGAGCAGGATGCCGACGTTGTGATGTTCATCCATCGAGACGATAAATATAATGAATCTTCCGACAAACCAAATATTGCAGAAATTATGGTTCAAAAACACAGAAATGGTCCTGTCGGTAACTGCGAGCTTTACTTTGATGAAAAGAGAGCTTCGTTTGTTGAAATTGACACACATTTTGGTGATTTTGAAAGTACTGACGAATCGAAAAATACACCTGGAGTTGAGATTGAAGAAGACGGAGGATTCTAAAACATCATGTCATCTATTGAGAAACTAACAGAGATTTTTACCAAATTCCCCGGCATTGGTCCTAGACAGGCAAAGCGCTTTGTCTTATTTTTACTGACAAAGGATAGATATTTCTTAGAAGATATTTCAAGAACCATTCTTTCACTAAAGAAAAATATAAAGGTTTGTAAATTTTGCCAGAGATTTTATCAAAGTGAATACAATGACGTTTCTTTTTGCAAAATTTGTTCAGACAAAAGCAGAGAAAGTAGTCTTTTAATGATAGTGGAAAAAGATGCAGATTTAGATAATATTGAAAGAACCAATGTTTACAATGGAAAATATTTTGTTCTTGGGGGTGTTGTCCCTATTCTAGAGGCGCATCCAGAGAATATTGTGCGTACAGAGGAGCTCCTGACTCTTTTACGAGAGGAGATAAAGAATAATGGGTTGAAGGAAGTCATTATTGCTACAAGCGTTAATCCCGAAGGAGATAATACACTTTCATATTTGAACGGTTTGTTGAAAGAGTTTGCCAAGGATAGTTTAAAAATCTCAACTATGGGGAGAGGCCTTTCTACGGGAACAGAGCTTGAGTATTCCGATTCTGATACCTTAAGGGCAGCATTAGAAAATAGGCACTAAAACGCCGGAAGACCCCATTGGGGTCTTACTTAGTCTTGGGTCTATGCCCCGATCGAGGGTCTTAAGAGAATCTTCCACACTGCGGATTCTATATACCCAGAAGACCTAGGCTTGTACTATCCCGTGAGAAATCTGGTGTATTGTGGGATTTCTCGCAGGTCCTGAGATAGGATACTAGAGATTAAACTATTGTCATGTGGATAAAATAAAATTCTGAGAACAGTTCTCAGAATTTTATTATTTAATAGATTCTATTTTGACTTGGAAGAATGGCTGTTGGTGCCCGCGCTTTTTAAAGTATCTACTTTTGGCTTTGTATTTGATAACCTCAACTTTTTTTGCCTTGCCAATTTCCTCAATTATTGCACTCACCTTCATTCCCTTTAAAAAAGGGGTTCCAATTTGAGTCTTTTTCCCATCATCATGTAGGAGAACTTCTTCAAAAGAAACTTTGTCGCCAACAGCAAATTCTTTATCAGATTTAATTTTCTCAATTTTAAGAGAGTCTCCTTCCGAGACCTTGTATTGCTTCCCTCCCGTTTTTATTACTGCAAATGTCATATTTTTATTACTCGGTAATATTACAGCTTTTTATTTAAAAATCAATCAAATTCCAATTTAAAATAATGGAAGCCCCTTCGCTTTCGCTAAGGGGCTTCGGGGTATCGGGCTTTCTTAGCCCTTTCCGCCCTCACAGGCGTCCGTGGGCCTTATGGGCCCGAGAGCCTTCACGGTGGCTCTGGTAGTCTCAAAACTCAAGACCTCGCCGGTCTCTAGGTCGGAGACGACCTTGGTGGTACACGACACCACCGCTTCCATCCCCGGTTGGAGCCAACCAGAGCATCCGTGGGGAGCGGGAACCGCTTCCCATCTCTTGATGCGGAACTTGATTCCTCCCTCGGTCATGTCCAAGGGACAATAGTTCCGCCAGTTGAGAGAAGTGTCCCCAGCCATTGGCCTGGAGGCGAGAAGCACCAGGGCTGGCTGCCACATGGCGCGTTCCTCGACAAAGCCTCTCATAGACCACCTGAAGGTCTCGGTCAAGGTGTCGTATTCAGGCCCGCGCTCTGCGGGCTCGAGGACCACCTCCACGTTCGGGTCGCTCTTCCACAGGGCGACCAACTGGTTGATATCGGTAGCCACACTATAGTCCAGCGTGGCCATCTGCGCCGTCGCCATACTGGCGACGGCGCAGACGATGATCAGAACGAAAAGAGTCAAAAACCGCTTACCCAAGGGTAGCCTCCCTAATGTTGCGACAACGATATGTCGTCGCGTGTGAATGAATCCTCAAGTATATTAAAACACGTACACAAACCTGTCAAATACGTAGTCTATAATAAAAAACGAGGCCCCACTGGAAGGGCCACGTTTTTAGCCTCCAATTTTAGCTCTTTTGTGGGGCTATTGTGGACGGGCTCGCTCGATCACCACTGTGGGAGTAAGAATCAGACGCGTCTCCCCTTCCAGACTGATTATGGTAACCACATCACTCAGGAAGAATGTTGCGAAGGCTGTCTCGTCGGCGTTTGTCACCTGAAACTGTCCTTTTCCGAGGTCTCGGCATCTCCCCATCATCTCGACCTCATCGAGACCCTTAGGGTAAGTTACTCCAAAAAGTTGTATGGAAACAACACCGTTTGGTATTCTTTGCACGACACTCTCCTCGTTTGAGCTTTTCTGTTTCCAAACTAATATATTTGAAAGCGCTTGTCTACATTGGTGATATAATTAATTTAATTAATAATTAAATTTAAAAATTATGTTAGACAATCATCTATACGATCTTTTAATCCAGCTCGTTCAAGAAAACAAGAGTCTTTGGAGGATAAAAAATGAATACCTAAAAAATGCCGAGGGCCACGAAGAGGAGGTTATTTTTTGGGAAAAAATGACGAAAGATAAAGAGGCACACATTGAAGAGCTTGCCTCTCTTGTAAAAAAACATCTTTAATTTTAAATACTGACGCGCTTTGAAGCCAAGCTCATTAAAAGGCTTGCTACTGCTGCAATTACGAAGGTCGCAGTAACTCCAAACAATCCAATGACAGAAATTGCGACGAGAAGAAGAAGGCCCTTTCCCAGTAAGAGCGAGGATTCTTTAAGAACTGTAAATTCGTCGACAAAGTGACCGTTGTCTGCTGCTTGGTCATATACAGTTGAGTCAAAAGAGACTTGGTTTACCACCTTCCCAAAGTTATGGTATGTGTGTGAGAGGAAAATTCCTGTTCCGGTTTCAACAAAGATTTTTATAAGCCAACCCGAAGTATAAAAAATAGAACCCATATTTAATACCTTTTTTTCTCCTAGTCTATCCACGGCACCCCCCACAGCAAATCTTAAGATTATTAAAGCCACAATGGTGAGAGTTGTAATTGCCCCGACAAACAAATAGTCCCCTTTGAGTAGAACAAAAATAAAGATTGGCCAGATTATAGTCCCTACTCCATCTTGCACTCCATTTGCGAAATTAGAGACAACAGTAGTCCTTGTTTTTTTACTGAAAAATTCTTTGATAAGTTTAAAAAAACTCCAAGTATATCTTTCTTTAGTCTCTTTCATAAAGAAAAGTGGGACAATTGACAGAAAGATAAGAACGGTTGCAACTAAAAAGAGAATCTCATAACCCTCTCTGGCCAGGATAAAGCCTCCAATGATTGGCAGAACTGCCATAATCCCTTCAGAGATGTTTGACAGAGCAGCAATTTGCTTTCCCCTATTCTTCTGACTTGTAAATTCTGCAAATTCCACATGATACGGAATCCAATAAAACATTTTATAAATAATGAGACCAAGACAGAACATCAACAGGTAAAGGAAGGGGTTGTCGTTCCACATAAAAAGAGCATATGTTGTAAGCGCCAAGAAAAGAGTTGCAATCATCATGAGTTTCTTCATCCCTATAAGATAGATAAATTTTGCTCCTAGGTGGGTTGTGAAAAAGAAAATTAAATAGAGAATTCCAAAGAGAAGTAAGACATCTTTAAGGGAATTTCCAAATTTTTCAAAAAAGAAAATAACGCCAAAGACGCCATAAATACCTATGCCAATCTGGGATAGAAGCCTATTTAAATATAGGTAGATGACATTACTTGAAAAACTGACGTTCTGGTAGTCAAAAAGCCTTAATTTCATGTAAAAATTATATCATTGTTTCTCTTGATTTCTCCCCCTCTCTCTATTAGGCTTTACCCTATGGATACTGATGAGAAAAAGATAGACGAAGTACTCTCTCGTGGCGTGGTTGATGCGATTGAGAAGGAACATATTAAGGAGAGAATGTTAAAGGGAGAAAAGCTCCGAATAAAACTTGGTATTGATCCAACTAGCCCTGACCTTCACATTGGCCATGGCTCAACTGTAAAAAAACTTCGAGAGTTTCAGGCTCTGGGACATCAAATTGTTCTTATCATTGGCGACGGGACGGCTCGCATAGGTGATACTTCTGACAAGGCTACTGGCAGGGAGGTCTTAAGTCTAGGTAGCATAGAAACAAACAAAGAAAAATACTTGGATCAAATTGGTAAAGTTTTAAATTTGGATGATGTTGAAGTTCGACACAATAGCGAGTGGATAGACAAGCTAACCGCAATGGATTGGGTTGAATTGGCTTCCCTCTTCACTCTTCAACAGATGGTAGAAAGAGAAAATTTTGCATTAAGAATGAAAGACGGCAAGCCTGTTGGTTTTCAAGAAACGCTCTACCCTCTTTTGCAAGGATATGACTCAGTTGCTATTAAAGCTGATGTAGAGATTGGGGGGACGGACCAACTTTTTAATCTTTTGGCTGGGAGAAAAATACAGAAACATTTTGGCTTAGAATCTCAAGATGTTATGACTCTATCTCTTTTAGCAGGGACTGATGGCAGAAAGATGAGTAAGAGTTGGGGCAATGTCATTATGATAAACGAGGCTCCAATAGAAAAATACGGGAAGGTCATGCGTATTCCCGACCAACTTATTCCTATATATATGGAAAGTGCAACAGAAATTCCGATGGAGAGGGTAAATGTAGTCCGAGAGGCTATTGAGGATGGTAAAGGAAATCCAATGGAGTTTAAGAAAGAATTAGCTTTTTCTATTGTGGAGCTTTATGACGGAGTGGATGCCGCAAGGACCTCTCAAGATCATTTTGAAAATACTGTCCAGGGAGATGAAATTCCAGAGACTATTCCGGTTGTAGATGTTGAAGCAGGAGAAATGGATTTGAAAGATTTTTTTGGTCTTCTCATCAAGGCCAATTTAATAAAGAGTAAATCTGAGGGACAAAGATTGTTGGAGCAAAATGCAATAATCATAGACAATGACCGACTAAGCGAAAATCCAAAAGTCACTTTTACAAAAGACGTAGTAGTGAAGGTTGGTAAAAGAAGGTTCCTCGAGGTTAAGGTTAAATAAAAGGTATTCACCGCGGGACTTGCCCTAGAGCCATGTTGTGTTCGCGTCATTCACACGCTCCTCGCTCGTCGAAATAAAAGCGTAAACCTTATGTTTCGACGTCGACTCGAACGTCGTGAACGAGAGGGCTCGTTCACACGCTCCTCGCTCGTCGAAATAATATTAGAAGAATAGAGCTATTGAATACTAAAGAATTCGAATAACGCCTTAATTCCAGCTAGATTCTTCTCCCACTCAATCCTTTCGTGCGTTGAAAGCTCTACTGTAATAGCTGGTATTTCAATTGATGCTAGCCACCCCTCTGCATCTCCGGTGATTTCATAGGCATCAAATGAATCAACTGCCTGATAGCCAGAGGCTGTAGAGTAGGCATTCATGATATCAATCGTCTCTGGTAAAATTCCATCTTCACACTCCGAGGCATAAACAGCGCTCGCTTGGCTATGCCAAAAGATCACAGCTTTGGGTTTTTTTTCTAAAACGTAATCACGAATAGCTCGGGTCTCTGGCTCGGAAAAAGCTTCTGTTCCAGCACTAACTACATTTCCTCGCCACATGCTTTCTGGTTTCCATTTACAATCAAAATTGCGGTTCAAGTCTACTTCATTTGCATTAAACCTCCCTGGTTCTTTCGGAGTATCGGTCTGAACATCACCAAAGATGAATTCCCCTTCTTTCCCAATTACTTTATATAGCCCGTCAGGGTTTGCTGACGGAATTACAGAGATAGTAAGGCTCGCTGGGATTAACTCCGGCCTTGTCTCCAGGTAGTTCATAAATGTATAGGCGAGGAGAACGCTATTCCATTCATATCCACCATGTATTCCTCCAACAAACAATATATGTGTGTCGCCATTTCCAAAGGTGAATGCTTCAATAGCGCGTCCCTCAACAGAGTTTCCAATTATTGTATGGACTGGCAGACCTTCCTCCGGGATCGGTTCCACGGGCCGACTGTTAAGGAAAAAAAACAAACCAATGCCAAAAACCGCTACAACAATAATTACGATAAAAATACGCTTCGAAAGAGAAGGCATTATTTTGCGTAGTGTTTGAGAATTGCTTCTATCCCTGCTTTGTTTTTTGTCCACTCGGTGTCCGTGTGTGTAGTCAGGAGGACGCTAATTGCTGGAATTTTTACTTTAGCTAGCCAATTTACCATATCTCCGGTAATAGAATAGAAATCAAAACTTTGATAGGCCTTATACAGAGAGGCCTTCGCATAAATGTCGGTCAAGGTAGTTGTTTCGGGCAAAATACCATCATGACAGCTTGAAGCGAAAACTCCGCCAGCAGAGCTGTACCAAACCACAACCGCTTGTGGTTTACTTTTCTCTATATAGTTTTTTATAGCTTGGCTTTCTGGCTCAGAGAATATTTTCTCTCCCCCACTTACTGTCGTATTCTGCCAAGTGCCCTCTGCTTTCCAGTCGCAATCAAAGTTTCTATTTAGATCAACTTTGTTGGCGTTGAATCGTCCTGAAGTTTTGACTGCCTCCGATGATGACACATCTGATTTAGAGAACGGAATGGTGCTAGTGCTTACTACTTTAGCCAGTCCGTCTGGATTGAGTACAGGAACAACAGTTACTTTAATATTTTCAGGAACAACTTCCGGATTTGTTTTTAAATATTCTATTAATTCATATGCTACGAGCGCTGTGTTCCAAGAGTATCCGCCGTGAATACCACCTACGAATAAAATTTCTGTGTCTCCCGTCCCAAAATGGTATTCAATAATGTCTCGGCCCTCTCCAGATTTTCCTATAACTGACTCCCCCTTATCCTCGATGACAACAGGAACTTCGAGTGTGGTTGTTGCCGTGTTTTCTGCGTCCCCTTCGGGGTTTGCGCTTTTTGAATAATTAGATTTAATAAATAAAAAGCCTACTATGATAAGAACAATTACTAAGATAAAAATGATGATATTTTTCATAATGTGACTATTATACCACGTGTCTTGTTAGACGAAATAAAGCTAAAAAATTGACTTAATCGTAATATTCTGCTATAATTTATATATGAAACTGACTAAATTTGAACAATCAGGTTTTGTTTTAGAAACAGCCGGAGGCCTGAAGATAGGTTGGGATATCGGGAGGATGACTCCGATGGAGAAGATTCTAGGGCTAGAGCTTGATGCTTTCTTGGCCTCTCATATCCATGCTGATCATTTTTCGCCAGAGCATATAAATACACTGTCACCAAAGAGACTCTATCTGAATTCAGAGTGCAAGGATAGCGAAGAGGGTCAAAAGGTAAAGCAAGAAGCGGAGATTGTGAAGGCGGGTGATGAGATAGATATTTCCGGGGTCAAACTCAGATTCTTTGAGGTTGACCACGGACCGAATGTTAATCATCCAAAAGAGAATATGGGGTTTTTGCTAGAAGCAGACGGAGAGAAACTTTATTTTGCCGGAGATATGTTTAATCCTTC
>Ga0066639_10004091_pt1 | contig 12489 bp, 12 predicted proteins | sample CryGeyCG2114_010_2_FD_59504 | JGI IMG/M metagenome (GOLD analysis project Ga0066639, IMG submission 59504) | Groundwater microbial communities from aquifer - Crystal Geyser CG10_big_fil_rev_8/21/14_0.10 | ecosystem: Environmental > Aquatic > Deep subsurface > Groundwater | place: USA: Utah...
AATTACCGTTAGAAGAACTCCAAACACTGGGAGAAAAAGGGAAGGGACGTAGGGAAGAGGAAGACGCCAAGGAAATAGAAGCACTCCGCAAAAAGCATCACGTAACGTAAAAGGAAGTTCAAAAACACCTACTGAGATATCTACGTAGATATCTCAGTAGGTGTTTTTTCTAGAACGCAAAAACCGCCTGAAGGCGGTCTCGATAAATTGGGTGATACTTTATGTGTGCATGATTCGCTTTTATTTATTGCTGCGAATCCTCAAGAATCCCAAAGGTGGTTTTTGCTAGTGTTGTGTCTCGTGCTAGTACTGAGAAGAGCTCTTCTCGTGCAATGTTTTGTATACGGTTACATCGCGCTTACAAACATTGCTTGAACTTTGGAGTTGTGTGTGAACTTTGTTTTAGCGCACGGAAACACGAAAGAACAGAAATGTACTCTATGTACTTATTGTACGTAATGAACAGTTCTATCGGACATTATACACCTCTTAAAGGACATATAAAAGACATTGTGGATAATGTCCTTTATAGATGTCCTTTATACAAAATGTCCTTAAGAATATGTCCGTTATACTCAGACTTCTAGATCCACAGAAACGGGGCAGTGGTCGGAACCAAAAATATCTTCATGAATGGACGCATGTTGTACTGCGTCTTCCAGTTCTTCACTCACAAATACATAATCAATACGCCACCCCACGTTTCGTGAACGTGCACCACCCCAAGGACTCCACCACGTGTAGTGCCCAGACTCCTTGAAAAACATACGAAACGAGTCTATAAACCCCTCTTCAATAAAGTTATCAATACCTTCGCGTTCTTCTGCTGTGAAACCTTTATTCCCTTCGTTTTCCTTTGGGCGTGCGAGATCTAGCGGAGTGTGCGCCACATTAAAGTCACCGCACACCACCACTGGTTTTTTACTTTGTAATGTTACACAGTGTTCGAGAAACGCTGGATCCCATTCTTTATGTCGTAGTTCAAGCCGTGAAAGGTCATCTTTGGTGTTTGGAGTGTACACAGTTACCACAAAGAACTCAGGAAATTCGGCAGTAATAACACGTCCTTCTCTATTCGACTCACCGTGGTGGTCATGATTTAAGTTATGTTTCTCAGTTATCTCGTTAGCAATACCGTATGAAACACTAAGTGGTTCTCGTTTTGAGTACAGCGCGGTGCCACTGTATCCTTTTTTTGTTTGCGACGGGTTAAACACACTGTGAAACCCTTGCACATGCAACACATCGTCAGGTAGCTGGTCTTCTTGTGCTTTTATTTCTTGTAAGCACAAAATGTCCGGCTTTAATGTAAACACGTCGCCCCAATGTCCTTTACGATGTACTGCGCGCAAACCATTCACGTTCCATGAAACTATTCTCATATCAAGCATGCTAGCACATTGCTAAAAAATATATAAAAAAGTGAGCCGAGGATTTTCACGTCCTCGGCTCTTCTTTCTCAGCTAAAAGCTAAGTAAGTGGGGGCAGGGCTCGAAACTAGTCGAACCCAAAAATGTAGTCGCAGGTCATACATCGAGGCCCAACCTGGTGCATGGCCATACTTCGGTGTACTTTGTTTCCGCTACGCATAGCGAACCTCTTTACTCAAAACGGGCCAGTAGTTTGGAGTGACAGCAGAGCTGTCGTTTCACCTTGCAAACCCCCTTAGTCCAAGGTGCTCCATACTCAACATACATGCACAATATGCTTCTCGCAACGGTGTATAACTTTTACTTATTTTTGTTGTGAAACTTACTGTGAATGTCGCGAAGGTGCTTGTCGGTAACGTGCGTGTACACCTGAGTTGTTGCGATATTTGCGTGCCCTAAGAGAGCCTGCACACTTCGTATGTCGGCACCATTTTGTAGCAGGTCAGTTGCGAAACTGTGTCGGACGACATGGGGCGTCACTTTCTTTGTAATCCCCGCACGTGTTGCGTACTGTTTCACCATGCGTTCAACACTGCGAGAGGTAAGTCGTAATTCATTGCGGTCGCCAGCGTTGCGTCCCATGTTTATAAACAACGCTTCATCCAAATCTTTCCGTGCATCAAGATACTTCTGAACTGCTTTTTTTGCTTCAGGAGAGAAGAACACAACGCGCACTTTATCTCCTTTCCCACGAACCGACATTTCATCTTTCGATAAATCGATATCACTATTTAATGAAGCAAGTTCGGAAACACGTAGCCCAGTTGAGAATAATAATTGCAGCATGGCATTGTCTCGCAATGCTCGCAGCTTCTCGTTTTCATCATCCGTTTCAGCGTACGCTTTCATAGGAGCGGCAAGAAGACGATTAAGTTCTGCTCGGGTAATGAGATCAAGGTCACGCTGGGGAACTTTTGCCAACTCAATAAGTTCAGGGGAGAGGCTCGTAACTTTTCGCTTTCGCAAAAACTTTAAAAACGCACGGAGTGCAATAAGGTAGTAATTCTGCGTTCGTCGTTTTAACGTGTCGCCACTTCCATTTACTGCAATTTGCCGATTAAGCCATAACCGAAATTCGCGCACTTTTGCTTCAGTGATATCTTTTGGCTCTTTTACTTTCGCCTGTGTGAAAAATCGTACGAGGTATCGGTCGTAGTTTTCAACTGTTTTGACCGCTCGTCCACGTTCAATTTCTAAATATTCAAGAAATTCTTGTTTAAAATTCTCTAACGAGGAGCTCATATGCCTTATAGTATCACGCATACATGGTTCTCTACTGAGATATCTACTGAGATATCTCAGTAGATACGCTTAATTATTAAGGACTGCCCTTGCTTGTGTGGAATAGGGACCACTTATGCTGAGGGTTGCCAATAGATATAAAGTGTGCTATATTTGATGAACGTCCAGATATGTTGCCTAGTGCAGCAATTACTGGGCATATTTTTTGTATATATCATGCTTACAAAACGACAAAAAGTTAACGCATTAAAAAAGACCCAACGTCACGAAGGTGATACTGGTTCTCCAGAGGCTCAAGTAGCCGTTTTGAGTAAACGTATCGACGAACTCGCTGCGCACCTCAAAAAGAACCACAAAGACAATCACTCTCGCCGTGGTCTTCTTCAAATGGTTGCAGATCGTCGCAAGCACCTTAAGTACCTTGAGAGCAAGGATACTAAGGCGTACGGTAAGCTCATCAAAGCGCTCGGCTTAAAGAAATAATTTTTTCATAAAAAATAATTCTCCTATAAAAGTGCGTTTCGACGCACTTTTTGCGTTCTCTGTTTAGAGTCGTGTATGATACATACAACACGGTCGAATTTTTTATTAAATATAGTTTTTAAAACAATTTTTATGTCAGTTATTAAACATAAAGAACAACGTGTTGGGGTCTTTATCGACACCCAAAACCTATACCATAGCGCGAAAAACCTATACAAAGCCAAAGTAGACTTTGGTAATGTATTAAAGGAGTGTGTTTCAGGACGAGAGCTCGTCCGAGCGCGCGCGTATGTGGTTACCACCGAATCTGGTGAGGAACAAAGTTTCTTCGAAGCCATGCAGAAGCTTGGTATCGAAATTCGTACCAAAGATTTGCAAATCTTTTTTGGTGGAGCAAAGAAAGCCGACTGGGACGTAGGAATGGCAATTGATGCTGTATCTATGGCTCCAAAGCTTGATGCTATCGTCCTTGCAACAGGGGATGGCGACTTTATTCCACTTGTAGAATACCTACAACGCAGCCAAGGTTGCCAAGTAGAGGTTATCAGCTTCGGTAAATCTTCATCTTCAAAACTTCGTGAAGTCTGTGACGACTTTACCGATATGGATGACGACCCAAAGAAATATCTCATTGCCCATCGCAACTGGAAGATTCCAGGAATTACAGGGTAATCAGTTCAATAAAAACAGTCCGCCGTATGGCGGACTGTTTTTATATGTTTTATCCGTGCCGAATATTTGCCACAAGTTCTGGGAACGATTCTTCGTTGAAAAAATGCCCCCTATTATCAAATATACACATACTCGCTTTGGGTAGTGCCTTTTTAAATTTGGCAGCATCTGCAACTGGAACAATTTCATCATCTTGTGAGTGATATATGTATATTTTTTCTGTCTGTACAGAAATATTTTCAAGTGATCCCGAAAGAGTAAAGTCACCCTCGCCAAAACAACCTGATACTAGGTGAAGCTGACTAAGATAAATGGGGAGGGTATTTTCTGACAAATATTTAGCAAGGAAGTTTGCACCAAGCGAATACCCAATGAGAATATCTCCATTGTTCAAAAATGGGACAAACTTTTCAAACCACATACTCCACTCATCATAATGAGCGTTCATATGATTTGGCATACGAGGAGCTGCAAAAGCAAATTCTCCCACAAGAACCTCCCGTAGGTCATCTTTCCATTTTCTTCTCTTAGTATCTTGCCTAAAAGGATTCTCGACTGATTCAGTTTTCCAGTATTCCATCATTGCTTCGCGCGTTGCGAATGAATCTCCACCGTGAATAAACAGAATCTGCTTCATACCAAGAGTGTACCACGCGTTTGAGTTCGGTTGGAAATTTGTTAGAGTTCAAAGCAGTTATAAAGTAATCGTGGTGTTTAAATACCCAGTGATACACATGAGTTACGAGAAACATTTGTGTAGTACTGCAATTTGAACATCACTACAACGTAATATGCAAAAAAAAGAATATTCGATTGAGGTTGGAGGTAAAACACTTACTGCTTCGTTCACTGATTTAGCAGACCAAGCTAACGGTTCTGTGATGTTACGCTACGGCAACACCGCCGTTATGGCGACTGCCGTTATGGGAGGAGAAAAACAAGGCCAAGATTGGTTTCCGCTCTCAGTTGAATTCGAAGAAAAGTTCTATGCGGCTGGGGTGATTCTTGGTAGTCGATTCCAACGTCGTGAAGGGCGCCCCTCAGAAGAGGCTGTTCTTTCAGCACGTGTTGTCGACCGCACGATTCGTCCGTTATTCGACCAGTCATTGCGCCGTGATATTCAAGTCATTGTTACCGTGCTTGCAATCGACGACGAAGACCCAGATGTCCTTGGAGTTATCGCGGCGTCGCTTGCACTTGGCACATCTGACATTCCGTGGGGAGGACCAGTGAGCGCAGTACGTATCGGAAAGGTTCGGGAAAACGGAGACCTTATCATCAACCCTTCATACAAACAACGAACAGTGGAAGTAGAAATGCTCGACTTGTTTGCGTGTGGTAAGGATGGAAACGTAAACATGATTGAAATTGGTGCGCGTGAAATGCCAGAGGAACAGCTTACCGCAGGCCTAGAAGCCGCTGTTGAAGTACATAATGCGATTCAAGCATGGCAGCAGACTATAATTTCAGATATTGGTAAGGAAAAGCAGGTCATTCCTACTCGCCAGACCAGTCCAGAACTTATTGCGCTGTTTGAAAAAGAAATCTCACCAAAAATGAGTGAGTACGTGTTTGGTGAGCAAGGTGCCTACGCACTCAAGAGCGAGTGGATGATTGTTGCGAAAGAACAATATCCAGAAGAATCTGCAGATGCAGGAGATTACTTTGAGGCTCAAGTAGACGCATTCGTGCACGTAGAGGCAATCAAGAATGACCGCCGCCAAGATGGGCGAAAGATGGACGAGATTCGCGCTCTGTACGCACAAGCAGGTGGTGTGTCTGACCTTATTCACGGAACTGGTATCTTCTACCGTGGTGGTACACACGTACTCTCAGCGCTCACCCTTGGTAGCCCTGACGATGCACAGCTTATTGATACTATCGAGACACAGGACGGGAAGAAGCGGTACATGCACCAGTACAACTTCCCACCATTCTCTGTTGGGGAAACAGGACGCGTAGGAGGCTTTAACCGTCGCATGATAGGGCACGGTGCACTTGCTGAAAAAGCACTTATCCCAGTCCTGCCAAGTAAATCAGACTTCCCGTATACCATTCGTATTGTTTCAGAAACTATGGCAAGTAATGGTTCGAGTTCTCAGGCGAGTGTCTGCGGCTCAACACTCGCACTTATGGATGCTGGTGTTCCAATTACACGTCCTGTTGCAGGTATTGCTATGGGAATGATGAGTGACGCGGAGGGGAACTACAAAATACTTACCGACATTCAAGGTCCAGAAGACCACTTTGGTGACATGGACTTCAAAGTTGCAGGAACCATTGAAGGTGTTACTGCGGTACAGATGGACGTTAAGGTATCTGGAGTTCCTGTTCCGGTTCTTACTGAAGCATTCGCGCAAGCAAAGAAAGCACGTATGCAGATTATGGATGTGATGCTCCAAGCTATTGATAAGCCTCGAGCAGATATAAATCCTCGCGCACCAAAGATTATTTCACTCATGGTAAAGGAGAGTCAGATTGGTCTTATCATCGGCCCAGGAGGAAAAACTATTAATGGCATTAAAGACCAAACTGGATGTACAGAAATAAGCATAGAAGATGATGGTTCTGTGTACATCACGGGGCGAAATGGCACCGCAGAAGAAGCGGCACGAATGATTCAAGAGCTTACACATGAATATGTAGCGGGAGAACGTTTTAACGGTGTAGTTACCCGCATTATGGACTTTGGTGCATTCGTAAAGATTGGCACAAACACTGAAGGGCTCGTACATATTTCTGAACTTGCCCCTTTCCGCGTAAACAATGTTACGGACGTCGTTGCAGAAGGAGAGACTGTTCCTGTTATAATCAAAGAGATTGATGAGAAGAAGCGCATTAATCTTTCAATAAAAGACGCGGACCCAGAGTTCGCATCAAAGAAGGGTGTTGCGCCAGCAGCATCACGTGAACATCATGCCAACGAATCCAAACCAAAACACCACACCGACCGATAACGAATCTAGCACCCCACAGAGGGTGCAAGAGGAAAACGTTCCGACACGTGACGACGCTACTTCGTCAGAGACACTAAATGCACGCCCACCAGAAAACAGGGAGCGAAATGAGGCAGTGGTACGCACTTTCAAAGACGACATTCAGCACCTCGTGCGAAACCAAAAGCTGTCTATGACACACATCGCAGCGGCCGAAAGTGACAGACGAGGAAGAGAGGAACCGCGTGCAAAAAAAGAAATCGAACCAAATAAGACGCCTATCATTATAGGTCTTACGGTTTTGTTTATAACCATAGCCATCGTCTTTGGACTTGGTTTCTATTACATTCAGCAACGAAATAGTGGGGCAACGCCTATAACTCAAATTGACCCTCCAATCATCCTTACTCAAGCGCGGCAAAGTGTAGACATTACAGATCTGGGTGCGCGTCTCATTATTGAGTCGCTCGCAACCATACGGCGCACCACATTTGCCTCACTTGGCTCCGTTGTGGAACTCTACTTGACTCGAGTAGTTAAGACTTCAGAAACAGACTCGACTCTCATACACGTAACCTCAACCGACTTCCTTAACCTTATCGAAGCACATGTGTCACAGGCTTTCAAACAAAGCTTGAATCCGAAGTATATTTTGGGAATCCACACTATCGATGAGAACGTTCCCTTCTTGGTTCTCACTACAAACTCGTATGGACATTCATTTTCGGGAATGCTCGCATGGGAAAAGTATATCGAGGAGGATCTTCTTCCCTTATTCAGTCCGAACGCGGAATTCGTAAAGCCCGCAACTGCCGAAGGTGACAATGCATTTACTGATGATGTGGTCGAAAATCTCGACGTTCGCATATTGCATGACTCTACAGGAAAGGTGCGAATACTGTACGCATTCGTTAATCGTACATCAGTGATTATTACTACTGATGTACGAACACTCATCGAAATTGCTAATAGATTACGGGCTCAATAAGCTTTTTGGGGGCTCCCTCTAAAACATGTTGCAGAAATGCAAAATAGTGTATAGTAGTCGCACTATGGTAGATACAAAGACAATCACAAAATTAAAAGAGCGCTTGGAACAAGAGCTTGCAACGCTTGAGATAAAACTTGCTGATATTGGCAAGCTTGATCCAGCTAATGCTGCAGATTGGACAGGAACCAGTGGTAACTACGAAACAGGTACCGCGGATTCAGCAGTCCTTGCTGACCGTTTTGAAGAAAGAAGTACAAACGATGGAATCGTGACCGAATTAGAAGGGCAATACAACCATATCAAAGATGCACTTGAGCGAATTCAGGCAGGGACTTATGGTACCTGTTCAGTGTGTGGGACAAAAATTCTTCCTGCGCGTCTTGAAGCAAACCCAGCTGCGAGTACGTGTATTGAACACACAGACTAATACTTTTTGAAATAAAAATGATAAACGGCTCACCTAGGTGAGCCGTTTATTGTTATATACACACAGTACTGTTCAAAGAAAAGAACCTGCGAGTATACTGAAAATATGTCCTTTGCATCGCTCTTTAGTGCCCAAACATCTCTTTTAGAAGCACACCTTGTCCGTATTGAGATAGACCTCTCGAAAGGTCTCCATGCATTTTCTGTTGTAGGGCTGCCAGACAAAGCGGTTGAAGAGTCACGAGATAGAGTGAGTGCCGCGATTAAGAACGCCGACTTTGCAAAAAGTGCGGCGTTCAAAGCACCCAAGCACAATAATATGAAAATTGTTGTGTCCCTTGCGCCGGCTGATTTAAAAAAGGAAGGGCCACTTTTTGATGTCCCTATTGCACTTGCGTATCTCTACGCAAGTGGAGAGTTGGAGGTTGATTTAGAAAAGAAATTATTCTTTGGCGAGTTATCACTCGATGGAAAAGTACGTTCGACTTCTGGCGTGCTTCCGCTTGTTCAAAAGGCGTACAAAGAGGGTTTCGAGGAAGTATTTGTGCCCGCAGAAAATGCGCAGGAGGCTGGCCTTATACAAGACATAGATATTTTTCCTGTCACTGATTTGACCCAACTGGTAAACCACTTACGTGGCACAGAACGTATCGAGCCTTATGTCCGAGAGAATATAGCAGTGATAGCTTCTAAGGAGCAGCATCTTGAATCTATAAAAGGGCAAGATCATGCTAAACGCGGACTCATTATTGCTGCCTCAGGCGGCCACAACATTGCATTATATGGACCTCCAGGAACTGGGAAAACTATGCTCGCAAAAGCATTGTGTTCATTGCTCCCGCCGCTTTCTCACCCGACAGCGCTGGAAGTTACTGGTATACATTCAATCGCTGGAACACTTACTGAGCCACTGATGGCACATCCACCATTACGGAGCCCGCACCATACCGCAAGCTACGTCTCACTTGTAGGTGGTGGCACAACACCGCGTCCTGGGGAAGTGACCCTCGCACACAGAGGGGTACTTTTCTTAGATGAGTTCCCAGAATTCGATACGCGGGTTATCAATGCACTCCGTCAACCACTCGAAGATAAGGTTGTTTCAATTACTCGTGCAAAAGGCTCTGCAACATTTCCATCCGATTTTATTTTAATTGCCGCACTAAACCCGTGCCCGTGCGGATACTATGGGAGTAATAAGTGCACCTGTACGCCTGCGACATTGCATCGGTACCAGCAAAAAATTTCTGGACCAATAATGGACCGCATTGATATGTGGATTGAAGTTGGCGCGATAGAACACAGTAAACTTCTCGAGAAGCCTACTAACACAGGCGAATCAGACAAAGCGCGAAGTACTGTTTTGAAAGCACGAGAAAAACAATTTGCACGTTTCAAAGTACCTGAACGTCTTAATAGCGGGATGTCGCCAGCGGGCCTTTCGCACCATGCAACACTATCGGAAAGTTGTGCAAACATCTTGAACACCGCCGCAGAGAAGATGAGTCTTTCACCACGTGCGTACCATCGCTGTATTAAACTTGCTCGTACCATCGCCGACTTAGAAGATGCTACGGATATTCAAGAAAATCATATACTCGAAGCGCTCCAATACCGACCGAAGAAGGAATTTTAATATTCTATTTACTTAGCACTGCTTTTGCGTACAATCGAATACGGGCAACAACCTTGGAAGGAGGTGATGAGATGTTCTTGAGGAAGGACATGCCTGAATTCATTGACGCCGTTGATTCGGTTGAACGTGAATTCTCGTGCCGTGTAGACCGTGAACGCGCATTCCGAATCATCCAAACGATTTATACTATTCGAAAGGATGAGAAAGGGGACGCATTCCGAGCACTCTGGGACCAAGCGATTAAAAGACACTTTGTTACTGAACCTGAGAAAGTCAGGGAGTACCAACTTGTTATCGGTCGGTACTTTAATGCTCGCTCGGTGAACGCACGAAAAGGCTATACAAAAACCAAAGAAGCCCAGCATTCTTTCCCTCGCATTGTCGGCAAGCCAACGACGACACAGGTTACCATTGAGATGGAGAACGGGATGTCGGTTACCTTTCGAGGAAATCCGGCTGCTCACCACCTCTCTTGGGACGATGTGTCCGAAGTAAGTAGCCACCCAGCGCTTCTTACTGGCGAACTCGCCGATGCGAAAAAGATTGCTCTTGCCTGCATGAACGATAGACGTGCAGAAGCATCATAAATACCGGAGAGTACCTCGCGTACTTTCCGGTATTGTTTTTAGGCGTATACTACAACTATGTTACAAGACCAACAAAAAGCGGTACACGATTTGGTCAAAGAGTACGAACCGCCATACTGGCCACCACTTTCACAGTTTGCGCGCCTGAGTGAAGAAGTAGGGGAGGTAGCACGTCTTCTAAACCACATGTACGGCTTAAAACCTAAGAAAGCAGAGGAAGCCGCTCAAGAACTTGGTGGAGAATTGGCCGATGTACTCTTTACTGTTATTTGTTTGGCTAACGCTCACAATATCGACCTTGATAAAGAATTTGGAAAAGCCCTCGACAAACTCCGCATCCGCGACAAGGATAGATTTGTTAAGAAATAGAAATCGCGCAGCTTTAATTTAAATCAATTTTAAAATAAGTGCATAGCGAGGCGCTCAAACAAAATTAAAGAAGCCCTACTGAGAAGTAGGGTGACTGCAATTTTGTGCGGAGCAACAAAGCTAGATGTAACAGAAAAGTAAAAATTCTCATTAGACAGAGTGCAGTTCTAGGAGCGCAAGCAAAAACGCCCGAGCCGTATTGAACATACGGTGAGGGCGTTTTTGTGTAAGTGCGACAACGAAATGTGCCTGTCTTATGAGAATTTAGCTCTCTGCAAAAATAAGATGCAGAACGAGGCGCGCAAGAAAATTAAAAGAGCCGTACTAACTGTACGGTGATTGAAAATTTTTGACGCGCAACAAAGTTATGCGCTTATTTTTGCAAAGAGCGCTAGAATGGATTCTTTGCACCACGAACCTCAAAGTGCACATGCGCCCCCGTCGAACGCCCCGTCGAACCAACGTATCCAATAACCTGACCCTGAACAACAGATTGGTTACTAAACACGATGTCTTTACTCATATGGGCATAGAGTGTCTGTGTCCCATTTGGGTGCGCAATAACAACATAATTTCCGTACCCTCCGTTGTATCCTCCATTGTTTTTTGAAACGATAACGGTTCCCGATGCTGATGCAAGAATAGGGGTTCCGTTTGGTGCAGCAAGGTCAACCGCATTATATCCATGAATACCTTGCGTCTTCATACCTCCCACAATAGGACGTAGGTAGTAGCCACTATATGTCGGCACTCCTGCTGTTCCTCGAGGGGCACTCGTAGTTGTAGTGTATCGACTTTGTGCAACTTTAACTTCTGCCTTTGGTGTAGCAAGTTCGCCATCAGGAATGATGACTTCTGTTCCCGCAGCAAGATTTTCATCCGCACCATACCCATTGTATGCAACTGCCTCTTCAAGGTCTCCACCATTTTTCTCTACAATATCTCGTAGTGACCCACCCTTTTTAACGGTGTACTTAATTCCGGTAACCGGCAAAATGACCAGCTCCTGTCCGGGTTGAATAGACTCGCCTTTCGCAATGTCGTTGCCCCAACGAATGGTATTTATAGAAACATTGAACATTGTTGCGATGTCACCAAGAGTATCTCCTGGGCGCACAATGTAGATGCTGATTTGACCGTGATTTGAAAACAAAGAGTCATCAGCTACGTCAGCCAATGAACCAGCAGGGCCCGAAGCGGGAAGGAGAGCGGAATCATTAACAATGGTTATATCTCCACCTCCTTTAGAAGGATTCGGGTCAATATTCTTTGCAGCAGTAAGAAGGGGAATGGTTTGTGAATTGTACGCAGTTTGTGTGGTATACGCCAATGTTGGGGAAAATACAGCAATAACATCACTAAAGAACCCGGCATGGACCCCAGTTGGAACCGCTATTGATACCAATATAAAGACGGATACGGCATTACGCCACATCGTGAATGGTATATGTGTCATCTGAATCTTTACGCGTGTGCGTAAATGTGGTTCAGAATCCTGATCGGAAGATATAATAAGCCTAATTGTGCGCCCATAGCATACGCTACGAGGTAGGGTCCCATAACAGCACAATACCCTACATTACACTGTACCTATTGGCAAAAACTGCGCAATAGTCCCTCCATACTACTGTGGATAGGGTAGGAGTCAAGGACTTTTCAGTACTGCTCCAGAGCATGCTATAGTGCCGCTAGCATGAAAAATTTCGAGTTAAATCCA
>Ga0066639_10004097_pt1 | contig 12485 bp, 13 predicted proteins | sample CryGeyCG2114_010_2_FD_59504 | JGI IMG/M metagenome (GOLD analysis project Ga0066639, IMG submission 59504) | Groundwater microbial communities from aquifer - Crystal Geyser CG10_big_fil_rev_8/21/14_0.10 | ecosystem: Environmental > Aquatic > Deep subsurface > Groundwater | place: USA: Utah...
AGAATAACGAGAAGCGGCCTCAATCACAGCCCGGTATCCCGCAATATTAGCTTGAGACGATAAGACGTCCATTGATTGAGCCCGTGATATTCTCGGAATTCGCTCAAGTGCTAGAATACTAATTTTGGCGGCACACGCGGCCCGAAAATAATCAGACTCGATTCCCGAAAACAATGAAACCAAAACCATACCTGGATTGAGTTTGGGGAGCTCCGATTTTGAAATTGGATGGATACTATGCATGGCATCACAGCCGTACAAAATACCGCGCTCGACCGTTTTCACACCAACGGCTTGATAATCTTCATCAGAAAACAGCGCCATCTCGCCGGCACCTGTTTCGAGAAATACTTCGCTGCCTTCACGCACGAATCGAGAAGCAATATCGGGAGTTATCGCAACGCGGCTTTCGCCCTGCTGTGACTCTTTTGGAATTCCAATTTTCATTCGGATCAGTTAAACCTGTTTTCACTGAAAAAATCAAGAAAGGGACGTCATGTCGAAACCAATCATCATTGAATCAGTATTTGCTCGAGAGCTAATCGATTCACGTGGCTTTCCAACCGTTGAAGTAGAAATCGCAGCTAGGCGATCCGATGGAACTTCTCCCACAATCCGCACGACCGCGATGGTGCCTTCCGGTGCCTCTACGGGGGATGGCGAGGCTCTTGAGTTGAGGGACGGCGATCGGACCCGATTTCATGGCAAGGGCGTGCTGCATGCCGTTGAAAACGTAAATAAGAAGATTGCTCCGTCATTGCGCAATCAGGAATTTGCCAGACAAACCATTTTAGACGATCACTTAATTGAATTGGACGGAACACCCAACAAGTCAGGGCTTGGGGCAAACGCAATTTTAGGAGTAAGTTTGGCCTACGCTAGAGCCGAGGCGATGGCATATAACACTCCCCTCTATAGCAATATTGCTTCTAATTTTGAATCGAACGGAACCACTCTCCCGGTTCCATTAATGAATGTGATAAATGGCGGTGCCCACGCCGACAATGAACTTGCCATTCAAGAATTTATGATCGTACCCGCTGGGTTTTCGAGTTTCCGAGATGCCCTAAGGGCAGGTTGTGAAATTTTTCATACACTAAAGAAAATAATTCACGCTCAAGGACTCTCAACAAATGTAGGAGATGAGGGTGGTTTTGCGCCTAATTTTCACGGTGAAAACCTACATGAACAGGCATTAAGTGTTTTAGTCCGCGCGATCAAAGACTCCGGATATAAACCCGGCAAGGATGTATTTCTAGCTTTGGACTCTGCTTCAAGCGAGTTCTCAAAAAAAGAAAAACCCGGTTCGGAGATCCTTTATAATTTTGAAGGTTCACTTCGAACATCGTTAGAAATGATTGAAATTTACTCGAAATGGATAAATGCCTACCCGATCTTATCCATAGAAGATGGTCTTTCTGAGCATGACTGGAACGGATGGAAACTAATCACCGAGAAACTCGGTAGCAAATGCCAATTGGTTGGTGACGATCTATTTGTCACAAATTCAAATTTATTAAAAAAAGGAATTGAAAATGAAACCGCAAATTCAATTCTTATAAAGCCAAATCAGATTGGAACCGTCACTGAAACTCTTGAAACAGTTAAAATGGCACAGAAATCAGGCTACACAGCAGTGACTTCTCATCGAAGCGGCGAAACCGAAGACACCTTTATAGCCGACCTCGCCGTTGGAACCGATTGCGGCCAAATTAAAACTGGATCAGCCTCCCGAACGGATCGGATTGCAAAATACAATCAATTGCTTAGAATAGAAGAGAGGCTCGGTTCACAAGCAAAGTTCGCCGGACTAGAGGGATTTGGAAAATTAAAAAGAAACTAGACTTGCATCAAAAAAAGAAAAAACCTGTTTGGTGTCGAAATCGATTTTGGGTTGCTGTTTTTATCGTTTGGCTCGCCTTCATTTCGGGTATCAAATCTGAGACGCCGGGAATCCTGCAGGCCATTCGGTTGAAACGGTACCTCAGCGATCAAAAGAACTCCCTCATTGCTCTTGAGAGCCAAATCGCAAGCTCTAATGCTGAAATAACTAAGCTTCGAAACGATGACGCGTATCAGGAAGCTGAAATTAGACGCCTTCTTGGTTATACAAAAAAGGGCGAGCTCGTATTTGAATTCAAGTAAAAGGCAAAACAAACCAATATAGTCCACTAATTTGAACTCGCTTTGACACATGCCGATGTTTCATTCAAAATATAATTAGGAGCGTACATCTCGCTCATGTCCGAATTATGGAGGATAAATCGACAATATGGCATTTGGAAAAGTTAAGTGGTTCAACGAATCAAAGGGATTTGGATTTATTGAAACCATCGATGGCAGGGATGTCTTTGTTCACTACAGCGCAATCAGCTCAATTGGCGGCTTCAAAACCCTGCTCGAGGGACAAGCGGTCGAATTTGACATGTACGACGGGACGAAAGGCCCACAAGCTCAGAATGTACTAACGGTCGATTAGAATTGAAAAACCCGTATGGGTTAATCTAGAATAATCAGATGGACAAAACTATTTTTCCGACCGCGCGAGCAGGTATGCTTCTGATTTTGGCTTTTTTTTCGAACCCATCAAAAGCCGAAGAGAACCCATTGTTTTTTCATACTCACTTATTGCCGAGTCCATACACAGTGCAGGCGGGATATCTATCCTACGGTACAACCATCGCATACGGAATCACTGACCAAGTTCAGGTCAGCACAAATGTGTTAAAAGATTTTTATCAAATCTATAACGTCGACGTAAAGTTAGCATTGGCTGATTATCAGGACTTTGCGACTGCCCTTACTCTTGGATACGAAACCTTCAATTACAAAAATATCAGCTCATCGAATCCAGACCTATCGGTTTCATCGGTGAAACCCGGATTTATTGTCGCAATTTCCGTGAGCGATCCGGTTGCCATCTACTTTGGAGGAAGCTGGAGCGTCAGTCAGACTCGATTTTTAGGAAGCGGAGTCGAAATTTCAGGATTACTTCACGGAATCCTCACCCAAACCGACATTGCCTGGCGATATCAAGACATTGATGAAAACGGCCACGCCAATGTATTAGCCGCGGGAGCCACCTATGACGTTGTTTACAAGACTTTTGGTGTTGGATTGAGCCACCATTGGCCCGGCTTTCACTTAGGCGCCCATTACTACCCGAATGCAACTGAAGGTAAAATTCAGCCGATACTAACAGGTGGCGGCGGTATACAATTCTAATTCGTCAGAATCTCTTTCGAGTTAATTTCATCTTTAAACTTCCGAACCCAACGTCCCAATATTTCTCGACTATTGATTTCAGCGTTTAATTTTTTTAACACCATGAATACTCCGGAAATTTTTCGATCCAATGATATATTTTCTTTCGGTGGCAAACGAAACCTAAAATCTTTTGCTATTCCTTTTGCCTTATCAATAACCCGATCTGGCAAATCAGTATTTCCCCAGTGATATTCTCCCGCTGCGCTTAAATACCGAGAGCCCACTGCGGATACATTTTTTCGGTCACTAAATGGCTCGCCCAATAGGCCACATACTGTTGAAAAATGATTCAAAAATATTTCGTCTCCGACTTCAGTCGCCATCCCAAAATCAATCGCCGCACTATTAAGGGCTTCGGTATCGTTATCGTAAATAGCCGCTATCAATTTCTTATAATTCAACAAAAAACTTTCGGGATATTCTCTGACTGCTCCAAAATCGAAAAGAATCCAACGGTCGGATGACTCACCTAATGAAACTGCATAATTTCCAAAATGAGTATCAGTTTGCACAAAACCAAAATCAAAAATTTCTCTAAAATATAAATCCAGAAAGGACTCAGCCAGCCGATTTTTCCGAACCTGAGACAACCCAAGGACTTCGTTCGAATCTAAAGCAAATCCATCCTCAAACGTGGTCGCCAAAATGAATTCAGATGAAAACCTTGAGTCAGGAATTGGCACTATATATCGCGAATCATCACTAATTGCATTTCGATATCTCTCGGTAAGCAAAAATTCACTTTTATAATCTATCTCTTGATGCAACAAGGATCGCAGCTCCCCAAAGATCAAATCAATTTTTTCTCTAGAAAAATCAGCAGGAAACAATTTTGCTACCTTAAATAGTGAGCGCAGCATTTTCAGATCCTGATCAATCGCTTCCTTTACTTTTGGATATTGAATTTTAAGTACAATCTCCATTCCTGTAGAATTGACATGAGCTCGATGCACCTGACCAAGAGACGCTGCGCCAATACATTTTTGATCTATTTTCAGATCATTAATATCGTCGACACTCATTCTCGAATTGATAATCTTCTCAATCTCACTCCAGACGAGTGGCGCAGAATCCTTTTGCAGAGTCTTTAAGATTGCGTTAACTTCTTTTGGAAAAAAATACTCCCCATAAATCGACAGTATTTGACCCGTTTTCATAATCGAGCCCTTTAGCTTTTCCATTTCGCTTACAATCGAAATCGCCTGCGACGCTAATAACTCCTCGGCCTTTTTTTTGAAACGTTCTGAATCGCTTAATACTTTTTGAATTCGAAAGGCTGCAGCTTTTCCGCCCACAGTCGCCGTGACTCTTGCTAGAGATAGGCCTCTTGACATGAGTCCAGATTTAATCTTTTTAATGCTTTTTCTAGTGTCGGGCATTTTCGAATGTTAACACGCCGTCGCTGTCAATTTTGAAATTATTTTACCAAAGTCAGTCTGAAGCGTTTCGGCAAAATCAACTTCTTCTACGGTAGTTAATTTTTTTGTAAATCCGACCCAATCACCATGGCAATGATTGAATAGTTGATCAAATTCTGCCTTACCTACGCCATAGGTTCGAAATTGTGTAAGGCTTGCGTTATTGATTTGGGCATCTTTCCGATCCAATTTTATTTTTAGTTCGGAAATCCATTTATCTTTTAGCTCAAACTTTTCTTGGTCCGAATTTGTTCCATCGTACAAATTCTTCAACCGAAAATACAGATCTCTAAACAACTGACCATTTTTTTCACTACGAACCATGTAACTTTGGTAATCTTCTAATTCCTTTGAAGACTCACCAAAACGGTCCTTCAGGTAAACAGAAGTCGTTCTATCTGCAATGTAACTTGCAGCACTTTCATTGAAATAGCTTTGTCCATTGACATAAAATGTTGCGTGTACTGATTCATGTATTAGAACGTTGACTAAATAGCCAAACGCTCCGTCTCCATCCAAAAGCATTGAAGACATGATCGGATCCCTAAACCAACCCAGCGTAGAATAGGCCCGAGCTCCGCGAACATACACGTCCAAACCTTCCTCAGATAGCCGCTTGCCATGCTCATTTGCGTCTACCTCTGAAAAATATCCGATATAATTAAAAGTTCCCACAATTGGAAAGGACCATTGCCGCGCTTTAAATTTGAGTTTCTCAGACGCGGTGACAACGTAGTTTGCATACTCTCTATTGAGCTGAACATAGTCCCTATAATTAGGTGTCTTTTTAAGACCAATACGCTTTGTAAAATCGATTACATTCTTTACTTCGCCGAGTAGCATTTTAATCCGCTGAGGGGTTCGTTCATCTTCAACAACGTCTGTAATTGGTTTCGCTAAGTTAGTAATGGCGAGCTGACCTCTTCCTGCCTGATAGAAATAATAGACAGAACTACAACCAGATAAAATACTTAGAAAACCAGCCGCGATTGTCAGCCCTATAGAGTTATAAAATTTTTTCATATCAGTTAAAATAGAGACTCGTGCCGAAACTCACAACAAAATTATCGCTCCAAGTGGCGAAATCAAATCCAGACAGATAAGTGGTCCCCTGCATTATTACTCCGAGCTGTTCGCTAACTCTGATTTTTAGCCCAAGAGTTCCCACCCCGGTTAAACTACCGGTACTCACTTCCTCTTCTGGTCCTAGATAGTAGGAGCGATTGAGACGTCGATTCAACTGTCCGCCTCCAATTTTAAAAAATGGCTGGAAAACCACCTCGCGTCCCAATACAAACTGCACCCAACTCAAACTCGTAATTTGATCTTCGGTCAACGTGGTATAAAAGTTTGGAATATGAAGTTTTTCAACTGCGGTAGTATAGCCGACTTCAACACCCGATCGACTATTGAAGTGGTATGCAAAGCTCGCTCCCCAGCTCCGTCTCCAAGAAAAGCTTCCCTCTTCATAATTTGATTTATTAAACATGAAATTTCCGGAAAGTTCAAAAATACCGGCGCCTGCGTCGGTCGCGGCTAAAAATGGCAGTAGTATGAGTAAAAAAATCCTTTTCACGGTATTCTATCTTCCTTAATGAGTAACGCGTATCTCAGATAGCTCCCTTAAGAGTCTTTCAATTTCGTCATTGTCGCGTTTACTCTGTTTAAACTTGTTCTTTGATCTGTCTTCAACAATAAGTTTTGCTTGTGCTCCTCGATTTTTAAGTCGATTTGGAAAAAGAATATCTTCTCCTTCAGGTGCGCCGCCAACTATTTTTTTTACGATCGCTTTTTCGGCATTTTCATCTTCGTCTTTTGGGCTGTGACGCATATATGTGACATCAGCAGACTTTTCAGGTGGTGCCGATGCAATTTTTCGTCCTGCCTTTTCATTTTGAAATGTCCGAAATTGGTCTAAAAACACTGCATACTTTTGAGTTCGTCTCGCCTTTGCCGTTGCGATTACCGCACGTTTCTCATTTGAATCAATTTCCAATTCATCTAAAATCCTAGTTAAACTCACTGGAGAGGCTGCCAACGGAACTGACGGAAATATTCTCCTGGAGTAGAAACCCAAGCGCGACGCGGCTCCATCCGGAACCTCCATTTTCATTTCGCTATTAAACCGATTAACTATTTTGTGCTTTCCCTTTAAGCTTACCAACTGAGTATCGTTTTCTTTCGAAACGTAAAGGACCAATGCTTTTCCTGGATTAATGTCTATTTTGGAATTTGCGGTGACAATCTGAGTTTGTCGACCTTCAGCTCGCTGATCAATTAGAAGCTTACCTTTGAAGAGAACAAGGTGTGCGGCATGGCCATTACCTTTGTATGCGTCACTGAAAATTTCCAAATACGAGTTAGGCCCTACTCGCACAATCGCATCGGAGCTGTAATGCCATAACTCGGCCCAGCCGTCTTCAACCGCCATCCAAGCCCCACAAGGAATTTCCTTATTTAACTGGGTTTCCAAAAAGCCGGATCGATCTGAATTAAGCATTTCAATATCACCCTGAAACTTAAGAAGCCTTCCGCATGCCACTGGCTGCGTATCTGCCGGACTCTTTTCTCCGCAATATGCCGTATTTTCGCCCGCGAGGAGAATCCCCGTAAAAACTAAGCTGCAATAGATAGCAATTGCTTTAGTGGTGCGAGTCATGTCCATGACTTTCTGGTTCCTGGTGATGTACACCTGGATCGGTATGTGCGCCGGGCTCCGCGTGCGCTGCTGGTTTTTCTGCTGGATGAGCTGCTGCTGCCGGTTTCCTATTTTCTATAACGACCGGTTCGTCAGATGCTGGATTCCTCGAATTAACTTCTATTTCTTTTCCAGTATAACCAACCTGATTGATCCATCTCGCTTCAGGAGACTTGCGATGATAATCGACGAGTTCCTTTAGCATTTCTTGTGATTTATGCTGCTCGCCTTTTTTTTGAAAGGTGAGTGCTTTTAGAAGTCGGGCCTGTGCATGGTATTTAAAGTCTTTTTCAGTGTTACCTGGTATTTTTAAGACTTTGTCAGCATAATCTATCGCAAAGTTAAAGTGTCGAAGATTGTACCAGCTCAAAGCGGTCAATAGGTAATTGGGCCCTGTTTTAAAGTTGTCGTTGTTATACAGACCAGTCAAGTAGGTCATAATGACCGCAGCTTTTTCATAGTCTTCCATCTGATAATAACTTGAAGCATGAGACTTTAATTGGTTAAAACTAAGATGATCGGGAGGTCGATAATTAATACTAGCCAAAACGCGACCAACCTTTGATCCAGTTTCTTCAGTCAGCCGCAATTCCATCGTTTCTGTTTTGCTTTTAGCAATCGTTTCTTCGCATTGAAATCGATTCTGCTCTGCCACGTGTTGTAGGTTCTCAACCTCAAGCATTAATTGAATATTTTTCTGATGGGCTCGCTTAAGCTCATCCATACTCGCTTGAACATCACGTGCGCATGCGAGAATCGTTTTTGCCTTAAACAAATCACCAAAATCTAATTTTTCCCAATCACAATCGACTTTCTCAGCGCTGGCAGTGGAACCTGCCTTCGCATGAGTTTTTTCGTGGTTTCCCTCTAAACCTTCTCCATGATGATCACTTGATTCCGATGTGGGAGACCGACCATGTTCGTCGGCGTGACTGCTTTCGGCGCTTGATTGGGCATGAGCTTGATCATGATGAGCGTCGGTCTCAGGATCGCCTTTCGATAGAATGATGGCTGCCGTTACGCCAAGAAGAGCCGCAGTAATCCCCGCGCCCGCAAACATAATTAGCTTTTTGAAGTCTCGCTTTGGAGACTCTTTTTCAGCCTGGTCTGATTTTTTCTCTTCTGAAGCTTCAGTCATCTCTTCAGTCTCTTCGGGCAGTTGCCATCAGGTCTTAAGAAAAAATGTATACAAACTAGACAGTCGCCTGGGTTTTAAAAGACTTAAATTAACTATTTAAGTTGATACAGAGCGACCCTAAGACTTAAGTATCTATTATTATAGATTTATTTTTTATACTCGATGAGTCATTTTTGGCACCCCCCTTGCGATAGATATATTACGCAGAGAACCATTTGATTTAATAGCGAGGACAGAGCGAGATGTTGCGAAGAGTACTGCGAAGAAAAATAGTTACGGATAAGGGCGTCAAAAATCCTTTAACGCTGCTGATGGCAATTGCGTTTGGCCTTATGGCATTCTCTTTTTCCGGATGTGGACGCCAAGGATTCCGAAAAGCCACGCTTGAATTTCACCAAACGGCGCCCGGGCATTTTGAAATCCCAGCGAAAGTCGATATCGTATTGGCGATGGACGATAGTGCCTCTATGACCCAAGCTTTTACCGAAGTTTCAAGTCAGTTGCCTAAATTTCTAAGTGATCTTGAGGCCAAAAACTGGGATTATCACTTTATCACCACGCCACTGGGAACCACCCGATCAATCGATGAAATCCTTGTCTCCAAATATGATGGAAATTGGGCTTCATTAGGCAAGTGGAAGTCCCCTTACCCGGGTGCAAACCCAGCCCTATTATCAATTCCAAATTTTTTATTTACCGCTGCCGAGCCAAGTGCTTACGGCGGATTTCTAACATTAGATGATATTCGGCAAGACGGCAAAGAAGCCGGAATCGATACGATTTTTACCACATTAGACGTCGAGGCCGCTGGCACCGGTTTTATGAGGCCCGATGCAATGACCGTAGTTTTAATTATCAGCACTGGAAATGACGATTCTGGAGTTCGATACTGCAAACGGCAAGACCAATCGATTGTACCTTGTGGAGCAGACACCAGTCACTACAATGCGATGGGCGATCCCTACTGTATTTGGGAAGATGGATCATCACACGCCGGTGGTTGCGAAGTTTACGATACAAGAACAAGTAGCTATTCAAGTTTAAAAACAGATCTAGAATCATTCGTTGCACTCGGCGATACAACTAACTTAAGAGTTTATTCCGCAGTTCCAACAGCAAATCGCGCTAATTGTCGCGACTACGGCTACGTTAAAAGTGGATCTAGATATCAAAATCTGGCGTCAAGCTTTGGCGGAGTCACCTACCCACTATGTTCAACTCCCATATCCGAAGTTTTGTCGGGAATGTCGAATCACTTGAAAAATATTAAGCTGGGCTTCCGTATGCGCTACCTAGTGATGGCCGAAGAGCCAGACGTGAGCACAATCGAAGTAACACGAAATCGAAATGGTAACACTGAAACCATTCCTCAAAGCGACTCAAATGGATGGAGCTACGTTGGATACATGGATGGTGTAGCAGCTATCGAGTACCCTACCCCAATGAACTATGTTTCTGGATACCTAATCCGACTTAATGGTGACGCGGTATTGGTCGGTGACGATAGTGCCGACGTTCAATACAAACCACTCGCTGGCGAAGACGAAGCCTCTTAATCAAAAAGTAAAGGTAACCACAATGAATTTTAGAAAACTTATTTTGATTGGTTTAATTTTCTCACTATACTCATTGACTGAAAACTCAAATGCCGAATTAGTTACGCCTATTCCGATCGCCGGATTTGATTTAACCAAACAAAGGCCCTCTAGCTTTTCCGCTGGCGAATTTTTCAATGGAAGCATCAGCGACATCGAGTTATACGAAGATACTCGATTTAAGTTAACAAAATAGACTCCTTGCCCCTATAGGCGCCACTGGATTTAGAATTTCCTTACTTTCAGCGGAACTAAAAAAGCTATCGTCGAAGATGCAAATGTAATAGCCAGAGGCTCGAAAGGCCGTTTACAGCAAAAAGCGGACTAATGATTGAGTTTATTTACTTATAAAAAAACCGATTGTCAGTACAACAACAAGCCATTTTTCAAATAGCGTCGGCACTTTAAATCAATCGCTGATACTTCTTCGCTGTCTTTTTCACGGTCTTTTTCGCTATCTTTTTCAATCATATGAAGCGTTCCAGGAAGAACCGTATTCGGCTTAACTGGATCAAGATACGAAAAATCAACATTGACAATAAGTCGCTTCAAGCGAGAAAGCGCCGCGCCCAGTACATCCGAGTCGTTTACGAAGGTTGATAGAGCCTCAGGAGATGCGTAATCAATTCTAGCTACATAGGTTGCCGACTGATTCACCAATTCTCTTCCACGGGCATTAAAAACTGCGATTGTTTTATCGCCATGAGGTCGAGTCTGATCCGATAATACCATCACGGCAACATTTCGAGTGCCACGTTCAGGTTTTGTCTGATGATAGACCTTGACGCGTAACGACTTATCGATAGAATCGCAGACAAAGCCATCGGCAAAGGAACCTGAACTGAACAATCCCATTAAAACGCAGAGCGAAGAAAATACGTGAAGTACCCTGAATTTAAATACCCTATTGAAAAATTTTCTTATTCTATATCCGCTCATGCTCTACCCTCCCGTGGGAATTCTATGTCATAGCGAACTAAATCAAGGTTTCATAATACATATAAAGAAATTTAATATTGTAAAACTGAATAACAACTGATACCAAGTGCGTCATGTTAGATCAAATCCAATGGGAACTATCAGTACTGAGTAGGTGTGTGAACTATAAAAACCTATCGGGAGCATCGCCACAAGTAGGACTCAGTCAGCCGCAGCTTTCCCGAATCATAGGTAAGCTGGAACGCGAGCTCGGCATTACGCTTTTGGATCGAGAGGCAAAAAGAAAATCCTCCTGGACGCCAACGGCTTTTGAATTGGCCCAAATTTACCACGACTCTATTCAATCATTTGAACGAAAGCTAAAACTCGTGATTGAGGACTCGGTCCCTAAACACGTGAAAATTGGATGCCTCGAGGGCTTCATGGATCTGGGATTACAAGTCGCCCACACAATAATTAAAAATACAGAAGTCAAAACACTGGAACTCAATGTATATGACCTTCATGTTCTAGAAGGGCAGTTCCTTTCCGCTGAGCTAGATTTAGTATTCTCCGCGCGAGAACCCGGAAAAAGAAAGTATTCTCATATTCGAAAACTCGGTGTCCAATCGTTTACGGAGATTGACACCGATCCTAAACTGTTAGTTTTAAGCTCATTCCAGTATGCGAAAGACCACTATAAAAAGGCAATGAATGATCATGACCATCAATATTTTGTAAGCAACTCACTTGAGGTGAGAAGAAGATGGCTGAACACCTACCAAGGCAGCGGTAATTTACCGGCGCCTGTAAAAAAATCGCTACCGGCCAAACAAATTACCAATGAGGTTTTAATGATCGCCTTAGACGACTTACATGAATCGATCTGGAAAGTCTGCAAAGGTTTTCAAATCGCCTGAATATCTATTAAAACAGGAACACTGTCCGCCTTTACCCCATTCAATGATAGTCGCACGCTTTTAATAAGGCAGCGACTCGGTGTATTTTTGGCGCAATAAAAAACGGTTCCTTCCAAAACGTAGCGTCCATGCTCTTTCATTTCCGGCAGAGTTAATTTACCCGTTTTTTTTAAATCGTCGCGAGACCAAGTAAATAATGTCCTTCCGTCTAACTTCAAAAAAAACTGTGTAGGAGCTTTTTCATTCACCCCCCAACCATCCGCAAACTTAATCTCGATTTGATCACCCGATCGAACATTGTATTCATCCGGATAAATTTCCAAATTCGGAAGATTTGAAGGCACGCCAGATTGCTCTTTCTTAGAGTCCAGAAAGCATCCGGAAATGGCTATGCCGCATAAAATCAATGCCAATGTCGGCCACAAAAACGGTATTCGATTGGTCCTTTTTATCATCACGATTCTAGTCTATAACTTTCCCAAGATGTGTCCAGTCTCCAAAAATAACATCAACCAAGAAATCAAAAATATT
>Ga0066639_10004099_pt1 | contig 12483 bp, 17 predicted proteins | sample CryGeyCG2114_010_2_FD_59504 | JGI IMG/M metagenome (GOLD analysis project Ga0066639, IMG submission 59504) | Groundwater microbial communities from aquifer - Crystal Geyser CG10_big_fil_rev_8/21/14_0.10 | ecosystem: Environmental > Aquatic > Deep subsurface > Groundwater | place: USA: Utah...
CTTACCTTTAAAGCCGAACACGACAATAAAAAACCCGCTGTTTCGTAAGGTAAACGGCGGGATTTTTATTGTATATTTGTAAAATTTGCAGTTCCTACCTACCAGTAGGAAGGCGTATTATTAAACACTTGCTCCACACTTTTTGCAAAGACGAGATTTTGATGCACGGGTTGTTTTCTTGCAAGTAGAGCAAACCACCATAACATTAGAGACATCAATCGGTTTAGGGATTTCGGCAATTTGTCCTTTTTCTCCTTGTCTTTTTGGCTTAAGATGTCTTTTTACGATATTTACATTCTCCACGACAACTCTTCCCTCTTTTGGAGAAACATGAACAACCTTACCGATTTTTCCTCGATCTTTTCCTGCAATTATTTTTACGTTGTCATTTGTTTTTATGTTCATGGTAGTAAATTTTAAGTTTTAAATTATAAATTTTAATTGAATTTTAAATTATTTAATGTTTAAAACATTTTAAATTTTGACTTGGTTTAAAATTTAAAATTTGTTATTTAAAATTTGGTTTATAACACTTCTGGTGCAAGCGAAACTATCTTCTGGTATCCAGCCTCTCCTATCTCTCTTGGAAACGGTCCGAACATACGTCCTCCTTTCGGCTCTTTCTTTTTAGGATCAACTATTACCCCAGCATTTTCATCAAATCTTATATATGAGCCGTCTTTTCTCCTAAAAGCCTGTTTTTGTCTTACAATCAAAACTTTAACGACATCTTTCTTTTTGATTTGCTTTCTTGGTTCAGCTATTTTTACTGAGGCGACAACAACATCACCGATACGAGCATACCGTCTTTTGCTTCCTCCCAACACCTTAATAACCATAAGCTTCTTAGCTCCAGTGTTGTCGGCTCCTTTTAACATTGTTTGTACTTGAATCATAATGTGTTCGCTTTGCTCGCTTAATTTCTAATTTCTAATTCACCTAATTTCTAATAAAATGTCTAGTTATTTAATGCTTAATGTTTAAAAGTTTGGGATTTCAAGCATTCAGTTATCTGAATTTTTATTGGAAATTAGATGAATTATGGTTTTTAAATTTATTTTAAATTTTATTTAAAACACGAAAATGTTTATCTTTCGAAATCGGACTGCATTCCTCTATTATTACTTTATCACCTGTCTTATATTCATTACTCTCATCATGCGCTTTGTATTTCTTATTGCTAGTCACGTACTTTCTATATTTTGGATGTTTTTTGTAACCACTAACAACAACCGTCACAGTCTTGTCTGCTACATCTGAAACTATTTTTCCTGTTAATTTTTTTGCTGACATAATATTTAATATAATGCTAATCTATAAATTGCGAACCTTCCGCTTATTCGTTTTATTTGTAATTTGCATTGTTAGCATTACATTTGCTGATTGGCACATTCTACCTACTTACTATTTTTGTCTTCATTGGCATCTTTGTTCCAGCCTTTCTTAAAGCCTCTTTTGCGACCTCTTCGGTAACCCCATCAATTTCAAATAATATTGTCCCAGGTCTTACACAAGCTACATATCCCTTCGGATCACCTTTACCTTTACCCATACCAACTTCTGCAGCTTTCTGAGTCCATGGAGTGTCTGGAAAAATTCTGATCCATATTTTCCCTGTTTTCTTAATGAGACGAGTCATAACCTTTCTAGAAGCTTCAATCTGGTTTGATTTAATCCTATATATCTCCATAGCTTTCAATCCGTAAGAACCAAACGCCAAAGATGCTCCTCTCGTGGCAACAAGAGGCTTCTTATCATTTCTTCGCATTTTCTGCCATTTTCTATATTTTACTTTCTTTGGGAATAACATAATATGAATTAATCTTTTTTAACGAATTTCTCTCCTCTATAAATCCACACCTTAACACCAATCACACCATAAGGCAAGTTGGCTCTCTCTTTAACAAAATCAATATCTGATCTTAAGGTCTGCAATGGAATTCTCCCTCTTCTTAACCATTCTTTTCTACTCATCTCTGCCCCGCCCAATCGTCCACTCAAAGCTATTTTGATACCTTGGACATCTTTATTGGCCATCGCCTTCTCTATCGTTTGTTTTAAAACTCTCCTGAAAGGCATTCTCTTTTCTAATCCTTCTATAACCATCTGAGAGATAATACGAGCGTGAGACTCGGGTGAACGGATTTCTTCAATAGTTAGTTTAAGTTCTTTAGGAATTTCAGCTTTAATCTTATTCAAAAACTTTATAATCCCAGCTTTTAATTTGTCAGCTCCTTCCCCTTGTCGTCCAATAATAAATCCGGGTCTTGAAGTTTTAATGATTACTCTTAATAAACTGTGAGTTCTTTCTATTTCAATACTATCCACATACATACCTTTGGTTTGTTTGAACAACCACTCTCTCAGCAAAACATCTGCTTTAAGTAGATGTCTATATTTTGGCATGTTAAACATACGAGATTTCCAATCATATCCCGGCATAATGCCCAATCTAAAACCATATGGATGTACTGTTTTTGACATAATACTAATTACAAATTTTACTAAATATACTGATTACAAATTTTTACGAATTATACAGTTTTATTTGTACGTTCATATCAATTTGTATTTCGTAGTTTTTTATTTTTCCTTTTCCGATAATTTTACACTTATATGACTTGTTCTCTTCATAATCTGATGAGCCATTCCCCTCCATTTAGGTCTCCATCTTTTTAACACTCTACCTTCATCTACTCTTATCTCACTTACATATAAATCTGATTCTTCAGTAGTTTTAGAGTTACTCTTAGCATTTGCAGCAGCAGATTTTAAAAGCTTGGCAATAATCGGAGCAGATTTTTTTTCTGCAAATTTCAACTGAGCCAAAGCGTCATCAATTTTTCTCCCACGCACCAAATCAGCGACCAAGCGAACTTTTCTTGGAGAAACTCTTAAGTGACTTAATTTTGCTTTTGATTCAATCATAATTATATAATACTAATCTACAAATTTCATTCCAATCTACAAATTGCGGATATTTGCAATTTACATTATCGGCATTACATTTGCTAATTGGTATTGTGTTATTTACTTTTCTTCGCCTGCTCAAGGGCTTTCTGCATTTTACCTCCATGTTTTGTAAATTTCCTCGTTAAACTAAATTCGCCTAATCTATGCCCTACCATATCTTCTGTTACTTTCACATCTGTATGAGTCCTACCATTATGTACGCCAAATGTATATCCAATCATTTCTGGAGAAATTTGAGAAGCTCTCGCCCAAGTCTTAATAACCACACCGTCTTCCGGTTTGCTCCTAGATAATTTCTCTAACAATTTTGCGTCCACATATGGACCTTTTTTAAGACTTCTTGACATGATGGTTTAATTAATACTTTTATTTCTTCTTTTTTCTCTTTCTTCTACTAACAATAAAAATGTTTGAATATTTCTTTGGTGTTCTCGTTTTAACACCCCTTACACCTTTACCCCATTTATTTTTAGGTCTTCTCATTCCTGCCCCCTGTCTACCTTCTCCACCTCCAAATGGATGGTCGCAAGGGTTCATAGCAGAACCTCTAACTGTTGGTCTTTTACCCAACCATCGAGATCTACCTGCTTTACCTCCAACAATAAGTCTATACTCATCATTTGATACATTTCCAATACTTGCCCATGCGTTATTAGAAATCTTTCTTACTTCCCCTGAAGAAAGTTTTACACTAGCATAACCTTTATCATGAGCCAATACCTCAGCGTAGTTACCAGCAGATCTGATTAACTTCGCACCAGAGTCTGGTTTCAATTCAACATTATAAATAAAAGTGCTTGATGGAATTTTTCCTAATGGCAATCTGTTCCCTGGTTTAATGTCAGCGTTTTCTGAAACTATAATCTTGTCACCAACTTTAACGTTTGAAGGAGCAAGAATATACCTTTTCTCTCCATCAGCATATGTTACCAAAGCAATAAATCCAGATCTGTTCGGATCATACTCTACCGTGTTAACAGTCGCAGGGATGTCTTTCTTGTTATACTTAAAATCAATTTCTCGGTAAAGCCTTTTTGCACCGCCACCTCTATGCCGAGAAGTGATTCTTCCTTGAGAATTTCTACCCTTAGATCTCTTGAATCCATGTGTCAAACTTTTTTCAGGTTCTGTCGCAGTCAAAAGCTTACGATAGTCTAATCCTACCATATGCCTTCTTGATGCAGTTGTCGGTTTAAATCTTTTCATATCTATTATGTGCTGATCTTGTCTCCTTTCTTTAGGAACACCATTGCTTTCTTAAATCCAGGTTTATTCCTCTTTCTTCCACGCACTGATCGTTTTTTAGATGGTACGTTTATGATATTTACTCTGACAGGTTTAACTCCATACTTCTCCTTGATTTCCTGCTCAATCATTTTCTTATTTGCAGCAACTCTAACCCTAAAAACATAAGCACTATTTTCAGCGTTCTTAAGATCAGTAGCTTTTTCCGTAACGTGAACTTTAATTATAACCTTTCTCTCTTTTTTGATATCAACAGATTCAGTTTTTTTCGCTTCTTTCTTAACACCCTTAACAACCACAGCTTTCTTGGCTGACTTTGTATCTTCTTCTTTCTTATCTCCTTTCTTTAAATTAAACATTCTGTTGATTTTAACTACTTAGAACAAAATAAATTACCCTATATAAGGGTACTCAAATTTTCTATTAAAGTAGGTATATGCTATCAATATAAGGAAAAAAAGTCAATGGCTATAAGCCCCTAATTTTAAAACGTCAATATTTCTGGCTTAATCAAGAAGATTAAACCTAAAATGACCATTAGGATTCCACCAATTAGGCGAGAAAAACGGGTGTATTTATCGTTCATTAAGAAAAATTCCATTGAAAAACCAGCTATAGCAAGGACGATAAGATCATCTAGCAGATAGAAAAAAGTGTACAAAGCTATATACCCATAATATTTCCATGTCGGCAACAAATATCCTGCCAAAGTCTTAGTAAATACGACAGGAATCCCCAGAGAACACATAAGCTCAACAAGATTTACCGAAAAAGCAATCCCAGCCACTCCCAACAACATAGCAGGCAAAGAAACTATCTTCATAACTTCCTCCATTTTTTTTGTTATTTTTACTTGCTGTTCTGGAGTTGAGACCTCACAGACATTGGGTTTGTGTGTAAAAAATTCTTTAAGAGAAATATATCCAGCTACTAACGCAACGACACCAATAACAATCTGTATCGCCTGAAGATAGCCAACAAAAACAAAAGCATTTAACCAAGCTGACATAAACAAGAAATAAGAAACTGCGGAGACACCGATAAAAGTACCGCCGACTAGCCATATCTTCTTCCTAGAGCCAGTGTTTATAAGTAGAGTGAGTAAAACAAACAATGCCCACATTGAACAAGGATTAAAGCCATCTAATGTCCCTAAAATTACTGTTAAAACAGGTAAAGACAATTTCTTTAAATTAATTGTTCCGATTAAAGGTAATTCAAAAGTATCAAAATCAGATATGATACCAACATCTTCACCCATGGCTTTTTTAACCATGTTACGAATGATTACTCCATGGCTTTCGGCATTATCAAATCCGATATGGTAATCGCTACCAATAATAGTAAAAGGCACTGCAGGATTATTGACCCCCATTCTATCAGCTATTTTCAAAAACGCTTTCCTGTTAGTCTCATTGTGCCAAGTTTCAAATTCTTTTATTTCTAAATTTGGTATTTCCTCTTTTAGGTCTTTAAGAAATTCTCGTTCGTCCTTACAATGAGGACACTCTTCCCCGTGGAACAAATAAAGAATAGGGTTATCACTACTCGCAACAATTCTAGCTTCTGCATCTGTGATGCTTTCAGCAACAACCACCGACTCTGCGGAGACAGGACTAGTAAGAAAAACAGAGCCAATTAAAAGCCCGAATAAAAACAAAAATGATGTAAATTTCTTTAACATGTTGAGTAATTATATCAAAAAAACAACCTCACTGCTAGTGAGATTATTTCCAAACTGCTAGAGTTTCTTTTGGGGTTGGGATAACTATGTATTTGTAGTTTAGGAGATCTAAAATGTTTAGGTTTCTTGCTTCTGAGATTTGCATTCCAGGAATGTTTTTGAAACTTCTTTTGGTCTCAGCGTTCCTTTCACCCAAAGCTAAAATAGCTTTATTCTTCCTCTTTGTAGCCAATCTTTCAAAACCTTCAACTTTAGAAATATTCTTTATTACAGCTGCGGCTTCTTTTGTCTTAGCATCTTTTATATCAGCGTTATCTAAAAAAATAATTTCGTTATCACGCAATTTCTGAGAGATTACAGTATAGAAAGCTTTTTTAGCCATCTTTTTGTTAATTTTCTTTTCAAAATTTCTGTCCTTTGTAGGACCAAAAGTGACACCACCACCAATCCAAATCGGCGACCTTCTTGAACCATGTCTAGCACGGCCAGTTCCTTTCTGGCGCCAAGGTTTTTTACCAGTACCAGCAACATCCCCCCTCCCTTTAGTATGAGCAATAGGGGCTCTTTTGTTAGACATCATAGAAACACTTACTTGGTGAACCAAGTCAGCGTTCCAAGGCAAACCAAAAACTGTCTCAGATAGTTCTAAGTCCCCGGCTTTCTTTCCTTCTTGATTATATATTACTGTTTTCATGTTTTTAATTATCCACGAATTTCTAGAAGTGTTCCTTTTCTTCCTGGGATTGCTCCAGAAATATAAATCTTGTTTTTTTCTGCATCAATCCTAATTACTTTAAGGTTTTTAACTGTAATTCTATCTGAGCCCATCCTCCCGGCCATCCTTAGTCCCTTAAAAACTCTCTGCATCCCTCCTGCACCGATTGAACCTGGCTCTCTCTCTGAGTGTTTTTGCCCATGTGTCCTTCGTCCGCCAGCAAAACCATGTCTTTTGACAACCCCTTGGAAACCTTTTCCTTTAGAAATACCACTGACAGCAACGACATCGCCTTCTGTAAAAGTTGAAACATCAAGTTTGCTACCAACTTCTAAATTTCCATCAACTGCCTTAAATTCCCTTAGCCATTTAAACAAACCAAGATCTTTCATGCTCCCTTTTTGGGCTTTTTTGATATTTTTCTCGTTTCTATCTCCAAAACCAAACTGCACAGATTCATAGCCATCTTTGTCTTTTGTTTTTACTTGAACAGCCGTCATCGGGCCAGCAGAAATAACAGTAACAGGTGTAACAATACCCTCGTCATTAAAGATCTGCGTCATATTCTGTTTTGTTCCAAGTAATACTTTCATATCAATATTTAAATTATACCTATGCCATCTTAACTTCAACGTCTACTCCTGCCGGAAGATTAAGGCTTGTAAGGGCTTCTATAATCTTTGGGTTAGGGTTTATAATGTCAATAAGTCTTTTATGGACTCTCATTTCAAACTGCTCTCTTGCATCTTTATTAACAAAAGAAGATCTATTAACCGTATGCTTCTTGATTTCCGTAGGCAATGGAGTAGGACCGTGAACAACTGCATCAAATCTTTTAGCAGTGCTTACGATTTGTTTGATACTCGCGTCTAAAACTCTATGCTCATATGCACGGACACGAATTCTCAATTTTTGTTGTTCTTCTTTTTTCTTTGGCATGTTTTTATATAAACTCCATTAAGAGTAACACTAGGTTATCATAAATCCTTTATTTTGCAACCCCATACTTCCGCTTGTTCTCCCGAGAGAAAAACAAGCGGACAAAAGAGTAACAATTTTAGAACAGATTCTTATGCAATAACTTTTGTTACAACACCAGCACCAACAGTTCTACCTCCTTCACGAATAGCAAATTTAAGCTTTTCTTCAAGAGCAACCTTAGCGATAAGCTTAACTTTGAAAGTAGCAGTATCCCCAGGCATCACCATTTCAGTTCCTTCAGCTAATGTAACTCCACCAGTAACATCAGTTGTTCTAATATAGAACTGAGGTTTGTATCCATTCATAAATGGAGTATGACGTCCGCCTTCATCTTTTCCAAGAATATAAACTTCAGCTTCAAATTCATCATGAGGAGTTACAGTTCCAGGCTTACCTAAAACTTGTCCTCTTTCAATATCTTCTTTCTTGATACCTCTTACAAGAATACCAGCATTATCCCCTGCCATACCTGAATCAAGAGATTTGTTGAACATTTCAATTCCAGTAACAGTAGTTTTTACAGTATCCTTAAGACCTACAATTTCTACTTCTTCTCCAACTTTAACAACACCTCTTTCTATACGTCCTGTTACAACAGTTCCACGACCTTCAATAGAAAAAATATCTTCTACGGGCATAAGAAACGGCTTGTCGGTATCACGAACAGGCTCAGGGATATACTCATCTAAATACTTAGCAAGCTCTAAAATAGGTTTAGCAGCCTCGTCTTCAGCTGATGTTACTTCTAAAGCCTTAAGAGCTGATCCCCTAACAACTGGAGTTTCTGCTCCAGGGTACTCATACTTAGTAAGAAGTTCTCTAATTTCTTCTTCAACTAAGTCAACCATGTCTGGGTCGTCAACAATATCTACTTTGTTCAAGAAAACAATAATTGAAGGAACACCAACCTGACGAGCCAACAAAATATGTTCTCTTGTTTGAGGCATAGCACCATCGGTAGCAGCAACAACTAAAACAGCACCATCCATTTGAGCAGCACCAGTAATCATGTTTTTGATGTAATCAGCATGACCTGGAGCATCAATGTGGGCATAATGACGCTTTGCCGTTTCGTATTCACTGTGACTAAGGGCGATAGTAATACCTCTCTCTCTCTCTTCAGGAGCGTTATCTATTTGAGAAACATCCTTTAGCGTAACCTTGTTACCAGCAAGATTAAGAACATGCAAAATAGCTGCTGTTAAAGTTGTTTTTCCGTGGTCAACATGACCGATTGTTCCCACATTCAAGTGTGGTTTTTCTCTATTAAATACTTCTGCCATAACTTTTTGCTAACTACCCGAAATATATACCAATTCCTAAGCAATTAACCTAATTTAAATAATAATTACTAATTTAAAAAATTGATCCAAAAGATCAAAATTACAATAAAAAAACGTAAAAATACGCAGTACACTTATCTTAATGAAATAAAGGGAAAAGTCAAGACCATTGCACTATGCACCCTATCGAATAATGGAGTTAATTCCTATTTTTTTATTTTGCTCTTCAATTTTTCCAAAACATTTTTCAACTCCTCTGGCAATTCTACTTCAAAATTCATTTTCTTTCCATTTGGATGAGTAAATGTTATTTTTTGCGCGTGTAAAAAATGTCTTTTAAGGCCAAAAAGCTGTTTGTCCTTTAAATGTCCATAAAGGACATCCCCCACTATAGGATGTCCGATATACTCAAAGTGGACTCTAATTTGGTGGGTTCTCCCTGTCTCTGGAAAAACTTCCACAAGAGCAAAAGATCCACAGTTATCCACACCAGAAATAGAACCATGGATATCTATAAATTTTTCTACAACACGATAACGAGTAACAGCCTCTCGAGCGAATCCAGAAACTTTACGATTCTTCATTGTTCCAATAACACTCCCCTTAACATTCTTAACAAAAACTTCACGAGGCAAACAAGCTTTTTTCCGAAAGTCTATTTTGCTTTTTCCTATTTGACAGTCGATAATTCCAGCAGACTCTTTAATTGTTCCACAAACCAAAGCAATATATTTCTTCTCAATTTCATGTCCCTGAAATTGCTCTTTTAAAAAGCCAAAAACTGTTTGTGTTTTGGCGACCAAAAGAACTCCGGAAGTATCTCTATCCAAACGATGGACAATCCCTGAACGATCTTCTTCGGGTAAGGGCTTCCCAAATTCTAGAGAGCTATCACCCACTCCTTTAATCTCGGGGTACTTTTCTAAAATCCAGTTAACTAAAGTTTCCCCTTTTGTATTCTTTCCACCATGGACGAGCAAACCCGCCGGTTTATTCACAACCAGAATATCATCGTCTTCATAAATTATTTTTATCTTTTGCATTAGTTTTTTATCCGCTTCCTTAGCTTATACAGTAAATACCAAAACGGTCGTGCAACTATATCATAAAAATCAGAATATACCATTAGTTCACCCCCAAACTTCTTTTTGAAGATTGAGAGATTTTTCCAACTTTTATAAATTTTCCCGTCTTTAGAAACACCGCCAAAATTGTACCATTTGTGTCCCATCTTCTTAGCTTCTACCATTGCCCCCCATTGAATCAAATATGAAGGCATTAAATTTCTGTGTTCTTCTGTCGATCCTCCAAAAAGAAAATAGGCAGTATCTCCTGCCGAGAGAATAAAATTCATCGCTAAAATCTTTTCCTCTCTGCCCGTCATGTCTTTTTTTGAGATGGCAGGATATTTTGCAATAACAAGAAAAGATTTCTTTCTTGCCCGTTCTATTGAAATAGAATTAAGGTCTCCCTCTTTTTCCGCCAGCTCAAACCATTTTTGGTAATACTCTTTCGGGTGCAAATAAAAACCATCCCGCTTAGAGGTTTTTTCCATAATCTCATAAAAAGACTCTAGATTATTATTTAGACTTTCTGTGATTCCAATTTTGACTCCTTTCTTCTCAGCCAACCGAACATTATATCGAGTTTTCTGATGCATCTCTTTTAAGATATCTTCCTCGCTCTTCTCTAGATTAACTCTCCATTCATACTTCGGCTGAAAAGTCGCCGCATGATAAGTATAGAGAGGCGATTTACACAAATTGGGAGTTCGGCTCCCAAGTGAGCCGAGAGGACTTGCCTCTAGGTGACTATCAAGTAAATCAAATCTTAGAAAAACGCTCGCCTCTTCTTTTGCAATACCGAGAAGTTTTTTATTTAGCTCTTTTAGAAAATCTTCACTACTAGCCAATTCTTTTTCAATAACAGGACCATGAGGAATATACAAATAATTTTTACCAAACGGCATATCGTATTTAACAACCTGGAAAAACCCAACAACGTCGTTACTGTTATCATCGTTGTTGTTTTTACTTTCTCCCTTTTTTTCTTTTCTTATCTCAAATCGCCGAACTTTTCTCCCCATCCCCTTTTGTAATTCTCCATACAAAAAACTCTGTGTGAAAGGCAAACCCAATTCTGGACTAAGCAAGGTTTGGGCTGAGGTCTCTTCTTTTGTGATTTCATTGAATTGATACATTACTTAAAGTTTAGCCAATTTAAGAAATTACAGCAAATGAGTCAAAGAAAAACATCGGCCGAAACCGATGTCCTTTAATCTTCCCCTGCCAACTGCCCACAAGCAGCTTTGATTTTTTCTCCGAAACGAAAACGTTGAGTTACGGAGATGCCATCTTTTTCTAGGATTTCTCTGAATTGTTTAATTCTCTCTGGAGAAGATGGATTGAAAACATCTGTTTGATTATATGGGATTAAATTTACTAAATAGAGTTTCTTTTTCATTAAACCCGCTAACTCATTAGCGTGTTCGCCTGAATCATTTACACCATCAATCATAATATATTCAAACATAACTTTCCTGTTTGTTTTTACGAGATATTCATCAACCGCTTTCAAAACATTTTTCAAAGGATATTTTTTATTTACTGGCATGAGCTTAGAGCGAAGCTCGTCGTTGGAAGCATGAAGAGATATTGCAAGATTCGCTTGTAAATTTTCACCTGCAAGTTTTTTAATTCCCTCAACAATTCCACTCGTTGAAACAGAGATACTTCTTGCGCCAATCTCCATACCATCTTTACTATTCAAAAGTCTTATTGCTTCCATTACATTTTCATAATTTAAAAACGGCTCCCCCATTCCCATAAAAACAACATTGTCCACTCGCTCATTTTTATCCTTCAATTTACGAGCAAAAAACAAAACTTGCTCAATAATTTCCCAGACGGTTAGATTCCTTTTAAAGCCCGATTTTCCTGTAGTACAAAACTTACAACCCAAAGAACAGCCAACCTGAGAAGACACACAAACGGTGTTTCTTCTACGCCCACCACCATTTTTATCTGGATGAGACATCAAAACAGTTTCAATTTTTAAGCCGTCATCTAAAACCAGGAGGATCTTTGTTGTATTTTTGCTTTCTTGAATATTTTCAGTTTTTATATCAAGCGGACATTTTTCATTCAATTCTTTTTGTAAAACCAAAGGCAAAGTCTTTGCCTCGCTCCAATTTTCAACCAATTCCCCAAAAACGGCCAACTTCGCCTGTTTAAGACGATAAGACGACTGCTTTTCCAAAACCTTTTCTAATAAATCCAAATTCATTGTTTAATACTAACGAATTTAAAAATTAAGAGCAAATTATTACAACACACTCCCTTTCTAAAACAGCCCCCGAAGGACTCCCCTTCGGGAATTAGTTAATGTGTTATAAATGTACCAACGGAAATACAAATAACTACACGCTTTTAATTTGCCTCTTTGTGGTGTATAAATATATGATACGGAGGCGTCGCATAGTGGCCGAGTGCGCTCGCTTGGAAAGCGGGTATACTGAAAGGTATCGGAGGTTCGAATCCTCTCGCCTCCGCCAAAATTGAAAATCGGAATCGGAAGCCGAAATGGGGTCGGCACGAAGTGCC
>Ga0066639_10004101_pt1 | contig 12481 bp, 12 predicted proteins | sample CryGeyCG2114_010_2_FD_59504 | JGI IMG/M metagenome (GOLD analysis project Ga0066639, IMG submission 59504) | Groundwater microbial communities from aquifer - Crystal Geyser CG10_big_fil_rev_8/21/14_0.10 | ecosystem: Environmental > Aquatic > Deep subsurface > Groundwater | place: USA: Utah...
GTAGAATCCTAAAAACTTAATCTTATGTCCCCTAACAACATTTATGTGGGGCAGTTTACACTTTTTCCGAGCCGACTATCTAAGCCTTCTTAAACTTGATTTTCTTAGAAGCGAAACCCAAACAACAAAAGCCGTTTGTAATCCAACATACAATGTTACCCCTGTTGTTCCTCCGCTTGAAAAACCATAAGAGTGCAATCCCACTCCGAGGATAAAATTAACTCCATACCAAGCCATGAGAACACTTACAAACGAGAGTACGCTCAAAACTGCAAAATTAAATGGAGACACCCAACCAGTAAATCGCCCATGAAGAACTGCAAGATAAACTAAAAGCGCAATCAATGCCCAAGTTTCTTTAGGATCCCACCCCCAAAAACGGCCCCAAGAATAATCCGCCCAAACACCACCCAAAATCGTTCCTGCCGCAAGAAGAACCACTCCAAACTGTATAGAGCGATAAGATAATTGATTAATAATTGTTATTTTTTTTAATCCATCAGCTTCGGTAATTTTTCCAATAGCTTGCTGCCAAAATCTAAAAAGTGCAATATTACCTAAACCCAAACTCAATGCAAAAGCCGCATAACCTAATGTGATACTCAATACATGAATCGTTAACCAAAAATTACTTCTTAGTACTGGCACCAAAGGTTGAATAGAAGGATCCATAATCGCAGGAGCTGCATGTGCAGCATACAGACAGGCACCACTTACAAATGTTCCTGCAGCCAAAACGACTTTTTGCTTATGTAATTTAAAAATAATAAGAGCAAATACAAGTATCCCAAAGGAAACCCACACAACTGACTCATACATATTGCTCACAGGAGGTCTGCCAGCAATATAAATGCGTGCAGCAAAACCTAAAACATGAGTAAAAAAACCAAACCCCGTTAATCCCCAAGCAATTTTCGTAAAAACACTTTCTTTATTTGTTACTGCTTGAGCGCCTATCCAAAAAAATGCTGCAAACAAATAAAATAAAAAGGCTAATCCAAATAAATCTGACTTAATGTAAAAATATTCGACCTTTAACTTAGCAGGACTCGAAGTATCCCAATCTTTAACTTGTTCAGTAATTGCCAAATTTAAAGCTTGTGCTGATTCTTCAAAGTGACCTTTATCACCATCATAATAGGATTTTAAAGTTTCAATAAATCTAGATCGAATGATGCTTTCCTCTGGTGGGGCATCTAAAATTGCACCCCAAGGTTTTTCACTATCTGCTTCTGGTACTATCGTCCAAGCTTGACCTTGCGTAAGTGATCTAAAAAAAGTCAGTTTTTCTAAAAGTCTTTTTAATTCTTGTTCGCGAGGTTCAGGTTGAGAATGCACAGATTGCATAACTTGCTTTGTTTCACCCGTTTCATCACCAGCTAAGCTTTGCGCATATTGAGAAAGCAAGTTGTTTTCAAGCAACTCTTTAGGTGAAAAAACAGAACGGCTTTCATCAAGAAGTAATTGCCTAAGAAGCTCTTTGTTTGAAACTTTAATAAACGCTTCTTCTTCCCAATAAAATGGATAAGCAATCCATGAAAACAATAATTCAAGTGGATCCCAGTCTTTAAAATTTGTTTTTCCTGTAATCAATAAAACCGAATCTTGAGCAAAGGCCAAAAGCGGTTTTATTCGACCTCCGGTTTGAATTGGAACTTTACCTAATTGGCTAAATGAAAATCCACTTGGATGTGCAACGAATTTAGTCTCCTCAGCAAAAGAAGGTATGCACAAATTGAAGCAAAACAATAAAAATAAAATTTTATTCATCATATCCTCATTTCAAAATTTTTATCTTTCGACGTAAAAAAAGTAAAACTGCTCCCACCACAATGAGCAATGAGCCGATGTACTTTAAAACACGCCCTGGATCATAATTTACAGACAAAATAGACGTCACAGGTCTAGGACTTTCAGGGACATAACTCGCTTGATAAAAAGTATAACCCTTCCAGTCTAGAGGTTCATTCATGCTAATGACAATTGGATCTGAAGGAGCATCATGATCTTCAATAGTAACCTGAGATTGATAAGTTGCTGGTTGTCTTGAACCCTTATAGTGAGTCATTTCAAAACGATTTAGCTTAAGAGCAAAAGGCAAAATCAATCGTTTATAATTGTAATTCACACGATAGTCTTTTCCATTTTGTCTAAATACAGCTTGGTCTCCTATTCCTAACCAAATTCGAGTAGTATCACCCGTAAGAGATCTGAGCTCAATAGCAGAGGGAGGTGCCTTGTCTCCATATTGAATTTTTGAACGGACATAGCGTATATCATTTGCGGCATGAGGAATATATTTTTCAATATTGATTTTCATCCCCATCCAATTTGGATCAATTTCAGAGCCCTCTATTTTTTGAGAAACTTTAATCAAACCTTTTGCAGTTTTTCCACTACGTGAATGCGCTTGATATTGAAAATTACCTTTTTGGTTTATACGAAATTCAAAAACTGAATCTTGTTTTAAGTTTGTTTTTGTCAGATCCGAAAACGGATATCCTTCTGGCAATAAAATAAAACGTGCAGGCCCCACAGGTGCAATACTCCAAGCAGGATCGCCCCCCCAAATCCAAAACACTTCATTTGCATTCATTGGACCACCCTTAAGCCGCAACTTAAAGGCAGGAGATTTTTTTAAACCTTCGTCTTGTTCAGGTTCGATCGACTTAAAATCATACTGAGGTTCAGCATGCGCAATCCAATTTGATATTTCTAAATCAAATGCTTTAATTTTTTGTGGATTATAACTCAAGTGCGGAGGCGTCCATCGCACAGGTTCTAAATACATTGAATCCTGATAACTCAACGTTAAAATCTCTTCTTCAAAATTAATCTGTGAAGCACTTTCTCCTTCAGAAACTCTCAAACTTCCATCAACCCCAAAAGTTTGAGTAAGCCAAGATCCATACAGTAAAATTAAAATACCTAAATGAGCCGTTAAAAAAGGAATGTGTTTTTTTTCCCATGGCCAACGACTTAAAGCCACAAAGAGTATGTTTAGTCCAAATAGGAGCAACAAACCTTTAAACCAAATTGCGTGATAAACTAAAAAAGATGCGGTCCTTGTATCATAATAGGACTCCAAGAAAGTTCCACACGCCAAAGAGGCTGCTATGAATAAAATCACCATGACTGCAAAACGCAGTGAAATCATGACCTTAAATATTGTATCTAAAATGACTTTCATCAGGCTTAAAGCGAGTTTAAACCCAAATATGTTTTAACATCAATGTGATAATGGAGGAAGTTCAGTAGCAATGACTGTACTTTTATCCTCTGTCGCAAGACCGATAGGAAGAGTCGGAACACCAGCCAATGCTAAAACACGCTTTTGCACGAATGCTTCACACTCTAGTAAACTTTTAGGCAATTGGTCAGCTAATATTTTTTCATCAATAATGCGGTCATAGGAGCCTTTTCTAAAAAAGCCTGCATTACGACCAACTGCAAAGCGAGCCATTCTTCTGAGTTTTCTAGAGTAAAACAGTCCTTGTCTTTGTCTTGGCCCTGTAAAATCAATAAGTAAATCTACTTTATCTGGGCACGCAAGGCCCATTCCAATACCAGAGGTTGATTTAAAGAAAACAGCCGCATCTGGATAAGAAAATAATATTTTCTGTGTTAATGCATAAACATCAAATGTCATTGCACGCGAAGAAAGTACAACCAAAACAGTTTGCACTCCAGAAAACCGATTTTCCTGTATGCGAATACGATCTTCTAATAAGTTTAAATAGTAATGAGAATCGTAACCTTGACTCTTCTCGGATCTTTCTTTAGTTTTTAACATCGTCTTTAAGGTCCTATTGGCTTGTTTACATGCATTTTGATCGATTCACAGTCAAAAGGAAAGTAATTTTTGCGAAACAAAATTTGAATGGGAGAATTAAAATGGATAAAAAAGTTGCAGTCATCTTATGCGGGTCTGGTTTTCTAGATGGAAGTGAAATTAGAGAATCTGTCGCAACCCTTTGGGCGTTGAGTCATAGCGGAGCAAGTGTAGAAATTTTTTGTCCCGAAGGACCCCAACACCACGTTGTGAATTGCTTAACTGGAGAAGAATCTACAAACGAAAAACGAGAAATGCTCACTGAAGCTGCTCGAATTGCACGCGGTCAAATAAAACCCCTATCTGATCTCAATGCATCTCAATTTGATGCTCTTATTTTACCAGGTGGGTTTGGAGCTGCAAAAAATCTTTGTGACTTTGCCTTCAAAGGATCCAGCGGAAGCGTAATTTCTGAATTAAAAAAAGTGTTAAACGATTTTTTCGACTCTAAAAAACCAATTGGAGCGATTTGTATTGCTCCTACAATTTTGGCTCTCCATTTTAAAGATAAAAAACTTGAACTAACCGTAGGCGAGCCCTCTGAGGCGTCGCAAGAAATTGAAAAACTAGGCCATAAACACATTGTAAAACCAGTAGATACTTGCCATGTAGATTTGAATAATAAAATTGTAAGTACACCTGCCTATATGTATGCAAATGCAAAACTAGCTGATTTATTTAAAGGAGTGGAAGCACTCACTAAAGAAGTCTTAAAATTATGCCTCTAGTGTTTTAAAATAGTATTTTTAGATCTTTTTTTTAAGTAGCTTAAGAATAGCCTCAACATGTCCATTAACTTTAACTTTTTCAAAAGCTTCGATCACTTTTCCTTTTGAATCGATCACAAAAGTAGATCGGACAATTCCCATAAATTTTTTTCCATACAGGGACTTCTCTTGCCAAACACCATATTTTTCACAGACTTTTCCATACTCATCTGAAAGGAGCAGAAATGGGAAATCATATTTTTGCTTAAATTTTTGGTGTTTTTCGATAGAATCGCGGCTCACTCCTAAAATGACAGCATTTAGTTTCTTAAACTGCTGATGAGACTCTCCAAATTCACAACTTTCTTGCGTACATCCAGGAGTAAGATCTTTAGGATAAAAATACAAAACGACTGTTTTTCCTAAATAATCTTTAAGTGAAGCTTTTTTACCTTCATCCGAAGGCAATGAAAAGCTTGGAGCTTTTTTGCCAACTAGTGCGCGCATCTCTCAATCAACCGAAACTATGCGGTTGTAGAAGTTTGTGCATTGCTTGCAGAAGGCTTTGTACGAGCTGCTTTTTTAGTAGTAACTTTTTTTGATTTTGTTTTTACTTTTTTAGATGCTGTTTTTTTATTAACGTTCTTTAAAAGCTTCTCAAATTCTTTTTTTTGAACTCCAATGTATTTTTGAACTTTTTTCAATTCACCAGGAATTTGTTTTTGAAATTTTTCTAAAGATTTTTTTTCTTTATTAATAAATGCCTTTACGCGACTCAGATCAGATGAAATCAATTTTTTAATCTCTTTACCTTGAGTCTCTGCATATTTACGTGCGTCTTCAATCCAAGTTTTATTTTGAATCACGCCTTGAAAATGTTTTTGCGCTGACTTGAGTTGATTTAAAATACGATTCAAATCAGATTTTTTAACTTTCGATGTTTTGTTTTGTGTATTTGATGTGCTCATAAAACCTTCTTTCAATTTCCAATATTTTTCAGTAACAATTTAGATCACTCCGCCCCTCTAAACTATATAGAGCAACTTGGAGAATAAACCCTTGATCGGCTTTTATAATTTTTATCTTTAAAAATCAAGAAAACTCCGGTTTTTTCCAGACTTTAGTCACCGGAACTCGTCTACCCATTCCAAATGCTTTGGGACCAAGCTTAAACACTGGTGCCGCTTGGATACGCTTAAACTCATTATTTTCAACTCGAGTTAGTGTTTCAATAACCCAGTTTTTTTGTCCAGTCACCGCATACTTAGCCTTAACCTCATCAATAGATAGATTTTTTTCCAAATAATCCTCTAACAATGCATCTAATTTATCATAAGGTGGCAAGGTATCCTGATCAGTTTGGTTTGGTCTTAGCTCCGCAGAAGGTGCTTTATCAATTGAGTTTTTAGGAATAATTCCGCCATAAAACTCATTAAGATAATGGGCTAATTGATAAACCTTCGTTTTAAACAAATCACCAATTGGAGCAATGGCCCCAACCATATCGCCATAAAGTGTGCAATAACCTGTTGCAAGTTCGGATTTATTTCCAGTAGTGATGACCAACGCATTTTGCTCATTTGCCAAAGTCATTAAAATCAGCCCTCGAATTCTAGCTTGTAGATTTTCCTCTGCTACTTCAGCTAAATTCTTTCCAATACCGGCCAACTCACGCACAAAATTTGTAAATAAAAATTTAATTGGCTTTACTTCAAAACGGATTTTTAACCGATTTGCCAACTCTTCTGCATCTTCCAAACTATGTGAAGACGAATACAACCCAGGCATCGCAACACCCAAGACATTTTCAGCTCCAAGCGCATTAACAGCCAGGGTAGCCACAACTGCTGAGTCAATGCCTCCGCTTAAACCAATCACTGCTTTTTTAAATTTATTTTTAGAAAAATAATCAGAAATCCCTAGAATCAACCCTCTTCTTAAAGCCTCTTCTTCGCTAACGGATTGCTGAGTTTTCGTTTCCTTTAAATTAATCCACTTTTTAACTTCAAGGTCAAAAACCCCACAAGATTCTTCAAACACAGGCAACTGTCCCAACACTTTTCCATCAGGGCCTGCAATAAAAGAAGCTCCATCAAATAGAATTTCATCCGTTGCCCCTACTTGATTGACATAAACCAAGGGAATCTTAAGACGGCTTGCAATCGAGCAATGCAATCCTTCTCGATGTGCCCTCTTGTTCCACTCGTATGGACTAGCCGCCAACGAAAGCACCATTTGCACTTTTTGTTCAATAAACGAGTCTATCGGATCTTTAGCGTAAGTACTTTTGCGGTTTTTAAAATCCCCAAACCAGAGGTCTTCACAAATCCCTATTCCAATAGGCACTCCATCACAGACCCAAGCTTTTATTTTTTCTGCAGACTCAAAATACCTAGCCTCATCAAAAACATCATACGTGGGAAGCAAGGTCTTAGCCTGCGTTAAAACGACTTCACCTTTTTCTAAAACATATGCTTGGTTGAGAGCTTTTTTACCAATCCCTTTAGTGTTTTGTGCCACTCCTCCAACAATCAAAGCACAATTTGAATTTTTAGTTTTTGATTTTAAAAATTCAATTGCTCGATCGCTACGTTCAAAAATTTCAGGACGCTCCACAAGATCATGTGGGGGATAACCACAAACACCTAGCTCAGGGGTAATTAAAAAACGAGCTCCATTGCGAGAAGAGGTTTCGTACGCTTCTAATATTTTTTTAGTGTTTTGCTCAAAGTCACCCACAACCGGATTGGTTTGGGCAATTGCTAATTTTAATTTCATCACCCCTACTTATAAAGGAGTCAACTAGGGTTGGAAATTAAAAACGTTCTTGAAGTTCGACTTTATCAAAAAAATAAGCAATTTCACGATCAGCAGAATTCGCACTGTCTGAACCATGAACCGCATTGGCTTCAATGCTATCTGCAAAATCTTTTCGAAGAGTACCTGGAGCTGCTTTTGCAGGATCAGTTGCTCCCATAATCTCTCGATTAAGAAGAACTGCATTTTCACCTTCTAACACAAGCAACAATACTGGTCCTCCGGTCATAAAGTGAATTAAGCTTTGAAAAAATGGGCGGTCTTTGTGTTCAATATAAAATCCTTCAGCTTTTTCACGTGTGAGTTTTGTAAATTTGGCAGCCGCTACACGTAGGCCTTTTTTCTCAAATCTTGAAATAATCTCACCCATCACGTTTTTTTGAACTGCATTGGGTTTAATAATTGAAAAAGTTTTTTCTAGAGCCATTGTACAAATCCTCCGAGTACTGGTGCAAATTAGTCTAAATTATTACCGATTTATTTGAATTATACGTACGCAAAAGGGGTGAAAATAGCAATCAGAAATTACCCCTTAATTGTTCTTATACTCGCGAACTAAATGGACTTTTTACCTTATATATTGGGTTGCCCTTTAAATAGTCTTTGGGCTCAGCTTCTTCTTCATTTAACCACTCAATGACCGCTGCATAGCCTAAACTCTCAGGGTCATGTCTCAAATAACCTCGAACCACATCTAAAACATGAAATCCTCGTTTTAATTGAAAGCTCAATGTTGGGTCAAAAAGTTTTCCCTCAATCACAGAAATAACATATTTTTCAGGGCTAAGCTCATTTGCATATGTGCAATATCCTCTTAATCTTGCTCCTGCTCTGATTCGTAAAAGCTCTAATCTCCGAGTAAGGTTTTCTCTTTCTTTATAAATTTTTTTCCCAACACCTTTTCCTTGTGCTCGAGGTGAAACCATAATTTCAGCCCCATAAAGTGTTCGCCCTAACTCAGGATCATGATTTGTAAATAATCCATAATCGGTAAAGTCTCGCCAAGAGTCATTCATCTCATAATCATTCCAATAGACAATTAAACTCGACGCCATTCCCACAATCGAGCCATCTTCTGCCTCTGCAACAAACTGACCCTCAGGGAAGATTTTTAAATGAGACTCAATTTGATTTAACTGCCATGGAGGGCTATCAACATACACCTCTTCACAGAGCTTTTTAATCTCTGGATAATCCTCAATGCGTGTGTTTCTAATCTCAACGTTCATAGTTTTTCAGTTGCAATTTTATCTAATACGTTTTTGGTATTTCCACTGTCTAGCAAAGGCAAAACGGTGCCCGTTGTGCGAGAATCTTCTATGATTTTTAAATTCATCTCACCAATCACCATTGTCTCTTGATTAGGAATACCTTCTGCTAATACTCCATCGCGTGAAAACGGAAAATCACTTGGAGTCAAAATAGAAGCTTGCCCGTAGTTTAATGAAACAGCAGGCACCATCGGTAATGAGCCCACAGTACTAGATTGAATAACATACATTTGATTTTCAATCGCGCGCGCTTGAGCACAATACCTTACTCTTAAAAAACCCTGACGATCATCTGTGCAACTTGGAGTAATTAAAATATTTGCCCCTTGCCTTGCAATTTCACGCGCGAGCTCAGGAAACTCTACATCGTAACAAATATTAATTCCCACTTTTCCAAAATCTGTTTCAAATACTTTTAAGCGATTTCTTGGAGAAACAAACCACTCATCTTTTTCAAAACGAGTCATGTGAATTTTTCCTTGAACGCCATAATTTCCATTTGGAGAAAAAAAATAACAATCATTATAAACAACACTTGGATCTTCATCAAAAACAGGGATCGTTCCGGCTGCAATATAAATTTTATATTTTTTAGCATAATTGCTCATCATTTCCACAAAACGATCTCTTTGATGAGCAAGGTCTCTTACTTGCTTATGAATCGGTCTATCGACATCATTAAGCGTTAATAATTGAATTGTAAAATACTCGGGAAACACAACTAATCGACACTTATAATCCGCAGCCGTTCCAACAAGACCCTTAACTTGATCTGCAAATTCTTCAAAAGATTGCACAGGCCTAATATAGTACTGTAATGTAGCAACTCGAATTCGTTCAATGATCATTATTTTTCCTTATTTTATTACTTCAAAGATTTCATTTTTAAGAGGAACTTTATATTGCCTTAAGATAAACGATGGAATCAGTGTAGCAACAATAGTGTAAACTATCAACCCAGCAAATAAGCCTTCATTAAGATGAAATTTATTTTTCAAAATTCCTATTAAAACAAGACCAAATATCAGTGTTGGAAAAAGAGCAGTCGCAACAGTTAAGCTTTGCTTTGCACTTTCATTTAACGAATATCTTCTATGAATTACAATCCCAAGCAATCGAAATGGAGCAACCGCCACAAGTAAACCTATTCCAATCGAAAATGCTGTCCATGTAAAATCAGATCGGTTAACCAAAAGTCCTGACTTAAAAAAATAAAAAGGGATAAAAAAAGATGTAAAAACTCGGATTGCATGAAACATTTCTTCAGAAACCATATCCGGCAAATCTTCTTCAAATCGTTGGGCAGCTACACCCACCATGAATGCCCCAACTAAATAATATGTCCCCAACTTCATAGTGATAATTCCACACAAAATTGCAACCATTAATAAAAATCCAAACTCTGATTGTGGTGCATAAGGTGCAATTTTTTTTGCAAAAAACTTAAACACAATTGGAAGTAAAAAAATCATAAATATCAATACCAACAATGAACTTGAAAGCGTTTTCCAGTCTCCTGACTGAATAACAAAAAACAAAATAACAAGTGCTAATAACTCAGACACAATAGATTTAGTTTTGATCCAAAATTTTTTTTCATCTGAAAAGCTAGAATGATTTAATGAATTAATAATAAAACCAGTCGAAGGTGTTACGAGCGTTAACGCAACAAGCAGTGCAGGCCTAATCGATAAATTAAAAATAAAAACAACTAATAAACTCAATAATGCTAAAACACATACACTAATAACAAGATGTTGAAGCAGTACTTTACGATTTGATTTGATTGCTTTGAAATCGACTTCAAGGCCTGCAAATAAAAAAAGTGATACAATCCCTAAAGTTCCAAGTAATTCTACTGTTTTGTCTCCAGTATATCCAAACGCTACACTTGAACCTACTCCCATCAAAAATGCAGATATCCCAACAGGGATACCAATCCGCACTAAAAAGCGCGGAAAAACAAAAAGACAAAAAATTAATATGGGATAAATAAGTTGATTGGTCTCAATAAAATTACTGAATATTTCAAACAATTGGATGAATGCGTCTCCTTTTAATTTTAAAAATCAAACTAACCAATCACTTTTGCTAATGTCGAACCTAAATCTGCTGGACTGTGTGCAACCGTTACACCTGCGGCTTCAAGAGCTGCAAACTTTTCTGCTGCTGTACCTTTTCCACCTGAGATGATCGCTCCAGCGTGGCCCATTCTTCTTCCGGGAGGTGCAGTTGCTCCTCCGATAAAACCAACAACTGGCTTTTTTACGTGTTTTTTAATGTATTCGGCTGCTTCTTCTTCTGCTGTTCCACCAATTTCACCAATCAAAATCATTGAGTGTGTATCTGGATCTGCATTGAATGCCTCAAGTACATCAATAAAGTTTGTTCCATTAACAGGGTCTCCACCAATACCAACACATGTGCTTTGACCAATACCAAGTTGAGTCAGCTGATAAACAGCTTCGTAAGTTAAAGTCCCAGATCGTGAAACCACCCCTACATTACCTGGTTTGTGAATTTGCCCTGGCATAATTCCAATTTTACATTGCCCTGGAGTAATAATTCCTGGGCAATTTGGCCCAATTAATCTGCACTTTTTGCTCGCAACGTATCGTTTTGCCGCAATCATGTCTCTCACAGGAATTCCTTCTGTAATACAAATAATGAGTGGCATACCCGCATCTGCTGCTTCACAAATTGCATCTGCTGCTCCTGGAGGTGGAACAAAAATAACTGAAACATTAGCTCCTGTTTTTTGTACGGCTTCACCAACGCTATCAAAAACTGGAAATCCTTCGTGTGCTTCTCCACCTTTTCCAGGGGTCACTCCGCCCACAACGTTTGTGCCGTAATCTCTACACCCTTTTGCATGAAAGGTCCCTTGCGCTCCTGTAATTCCTTGAACTAAAAGTTTAGTATTTTTATTTACCCAAATGGCCATTTTAATTTTCCTTTACTTAAATTTTATTTAATCGATGAAACAACTTTTTTTGCAGCATCTGCTAAATCATTTGCAGGGATGATTTTTAATCCAGACTGCGACAACAACACTTTACCCTTTTCAACGTTAGTTCCTTCTAATCGAACGACCAAGGGGACCGAAAGATTGATTTCTTTTGCCGCTGCAATGACGCCTTCTGCGATCACGTCACACTTCATAATGCCACCAAAAATATTTACTAAAATCGCTTTTACTTTCGGGTCTTTCAAAATGATTTTGAAAGCATGAGTCACCTTAGCTTGATCAGCTCCCCCGCCCACATCTAAAAAGTTTGCAGGCTCTCCACCGTGAAGTTTAATAATATCCATTGTTGCCATTGCAAGCCCAGCACCATTAACCAAACACCCAATGTTTCCGTCTAACGCAATATAAGCTAAGTCATATTTCGAGGCTTCAACATCTTGGGGGTTTTCCTCTAAAAGATCACGCATTTCTATGATTTCAGGATGTCTAAAAAGAGCATTGTCATCAAAATTTAATTTTGCATCCAACGCAAGAAGCTGTCCTGTTTTAGTAACAATCATCGGGTTAATCTCAACCTGAGAACAATCCATCTCCATAAAGCATTTATAAAGTCCTGCAAAAAACTGAAAAGCCTCTTTAAGCTGTGCTTTTTCTAGCTTAAGTGACTTTGCAATTTTTCTTGCATGAAACGGCATAAATCCCGTGAGTGGGTCTATCGCCACTTTAGAAATTTTTTCAGGATGACTTGCAGCCACTTCTTCGATGTCCATTCCCCCTTCAGTTGAAACCATCATCACCACTTGCGATATGGATCGATCTAAAATTGCACTCACATAACACTCCCGTGCAATATCAGAGCCTTCTTCTAACCAAAGCTTATGAACTT
>Ga0066639_10004103_pt1 | contig 12481 bp, 10 predicted proteins | sample CryGeyCG2114_010_2_FD_59504 | JGI IMG/M metagenome (GOLD analysis project Ga0066639, IMG submission 59504) | Groundwater microbial communities from aquifer - Crystal Geyser CG10_big_fil_rev_8/21/14_0.10 | ecosystem: Environmental > Aquatic > Deep subsurface > Groundwater | place: USA: Utah...
TTTGTGATAAAGCCGTAGTGTAGCAGAAAGAGCATCACTTTTTACCATTTAGCCGTAAAACCTACGTGAGACCAAACCCCTCATAACCATTAAGGTCAAACCCATAGGGTATGTTTGTGGTAAAATGATACTTATGTTTGACTTACGTCCACCGGAGAAGATGCTTGTGGTGATACTTATACTGCTAGCTCTAGGAGAAGGTGTGTTGGTATTTCGCATGTTTGCGCGGATGGAGCAATCAGAGCAAAGCTTGAGTAAAGTTTCTGTAGATATTAGCAATCTAGCTAGTACCACGGCAGCTCTAGCAGCGAAGATAGAGATACTTTCTGGACGCACTGACGATATCGAAAAAGTAGCAGCCGCGGAGATCGCCGGTTTCAAGGAGCGGCTCTTGGCCGAGGCGGCAGGTCGCGAGGCGCTTGAGAGTGCGCTCCATACGGAGAAGCAGTCTAGAGAGCTGTCTGAGATAAAGAGAGCTGCCGATCTACTTCAGCAAAAGATTGAGCTTGAGCAAGGATTGGCGCTCCTGCGCACATCCATCAGTGACTCTATCTCAACAAGTGACTTGGCAAAGATTATCGATACGTGGCAACCGCGCATCGCGGCTGTTTCTTGCAAGTATACAACGGGAACATCCAGGGGGTCAGGTGTACTGATGCGCTTCGATGACGAGACGGCGCAGGGGACGGGTGTCCTCACCAACCGACATGTCCTCATAACCGAATCAGGTCTATCGCCCTCGTCTTGCACCGTCACCCTCCCGGATGTCGGGGCGAGCGCTACCGCGCTTAGAGTAAACGATGATATAGAGGCGGCTTCGAGTGGTCAGGATTTTGGGAGGATAGTATTGCGAGGAGCGTCAAGTGCCTTTACTTCAATCACCGAGACTCCCATTCGTAAGTGCGGTTTCAGGGCCAAAGTTGGAGATAGTGTACTTATACTCGGATATCCATCAATTGGAGCTGAAGAGAGTATGACTGCCACAGATGGTATCATATCAGGATATGATGATGATTATTACGTGACTTCGGCCAAGGTAGAAAAAGGCAACTCGGGTGGCGCCGCCATCCACGTAGCCGAGAACTGCATGCTGGGGATCCCCACCTTTGTGCGCCGTGGCTCCATTGAGTCTTTGGCGCGAATCCTTGATATTCAAGTTATTGAGTAGACAACCCCCGACGAGGTTGTCAGGGGTCTTTGGGCGGCCAGTATTTCTCGACAAAGGTCGCCTTGTGCACGAGGGGGCCGGAATGGGGCCGGAATCAGAATTGAGGGTGACCTCGATACGGTCGCCTCTTTCGATGCGAGCACAGCTCGTGGTGGTGACGTAGAAGATTTCACCAAACCGGTCGAGCAATCGATAGACTGCCCGGTCGCGAAATATCTTGCAATCTTCTACAAGCTCAACCACAAGCCACATCGTGCAAGTGCTCGTTGTCTCGATGGAGCTCGCTATCCAGCGCGCACAGTGGCATGAGAAGTAAAACCAGGCCCCTACAAGCATAAAGCCGGTGAAGATCATTACAAATCTCCTTTCATCTCTACGCAGAATACTAACGCACTCGCAAAATAGGCGCAACAGGTAATTGAATCATGACCCCCTCCAGCATCTAAACCACCCAAATCACACAAAACCGTCTAAATCACCTTATTTTTCTACCCAGGTCCGACCTCATGAGGTCGGACCTGGGTAGAAAGAGCCCCCAAAGCGAGAGGGCCGTGGTGGCTCTTTCGGTTGGGGGCTCTTGGACTCGATTGTCTGTCGGCCTCGATTCTTATTTTGTGATCAGGCGGCCCAGGGCGCCTCAGCTTGTGTGACAGGAATGAGGCGCGGGAACATACGGAGAACCAGTTTTTCCAAGGTGGCCGCATCCGGCCTCTCGTCCGTGCAGCCGGCCCAGACGGCTCCGTAGTCGGAGACCCCAGGTCTCAGCAGATAGCCAAGGCCATTCAGCTTCAGGTGGATCGCTAGCGCGATGATCCGAATGCCCGGGTACTTCTTGGCGAGGGTGCGAATCCCCCGCTCGGTAGCGTGGAAGCAGAGCAAGGTGAGACTGCGCGGCCTCTTGCCGTCGCAGCGCTCCACCATGCGCTCGATTCCTGTCTCGGCACTCACCCCGGTCGCCAGGATGGGATCGACGATGATGCAATCGCGCTCATCGAGATCCGGCACGTAGCCCTTGAGGGTCGGGTCGGTGCGGAGCTTCTTGATAGAGTTCCCCTTGCGCTGCCCGCATACTGTGATTGACGTGTCATCAATCAAGGGGAAGAACTCTCGAAGCCGTCTCAGGAACCGTGGCGAAGCAAACGAGCCGCCACGGACGAGCTCCAGAAGGGTAAGCGCGGGCGGCACGCTGAAGGCGGGTATTGTCGCCGCAATTGGATCCCCCATGCGACCCGGCTCGATGTAGGTCTCATGGGGCATGAACCGCCCCACGAAGGCATCGGCCAGGAGATCTGTCAGCGCTTCGGATGCCGGGGGAAGCTTGGCCCGCAGTGCGAGATAGGGGATGTAGAGAGGGGAGTCTCGGGGCGGCGGCGGCGGATCGGGGACGATGAGCGTGTGCAGCAGGTGTCCTGCTTGTCTCCCCGTCACACTGGGGAACTCGAAGATCGGCTTCTCCTTGCTGCCTCGATTGACCGCCTTCGGTCCGCGCAGCACTACGCTGCCGTTTTTGTACGTGGTCTCTCTAAGATTTATCACGGCCTGACCTCCTGGTGTTCAACTCAACATGGGTTTACACAAAATCAGCCGCGCTCCCACCATGGGGCGCGGTGCATTGTCGAGGAATTAGGGCATCATTTCAGATGCCGACTTTCTAAATAGACATCATATCACATAATACTAAAATCTCAACATCCACGTTTGTATCCCAATGCCTTCAGGTTATGGCGATTCTGACTCGCATTTGCTATCATACCATCATGCTAGATATCAAGTTTATCCGAGAGAATCTGGAGGTTGTCAAGGCGGGCGCCAAGAAAAAGAAGGTGGTCGTGAATGTCGACCGACTGGTTGGTCTTGATGATCAAAGGCGTACCCTGCTCAAGAAAGTAGAGGGTCAACGCGCTCTTCAGAATGAGGTCTCTAAAAAGATAGCGGCCGCGTCAGATTCCATGATGCGTGATGTCCATATCAGAGACATGCAAGGCCTAAAGGCAAACATGCAGCAGGATGAGGAAGAGCTAAAAACGGTTATTGCTGAGTGGCGAGTACTCATGCTCAAGGTTCCCAATGTTCCCGATATGACCGTGCCAGACGGAGACAGCGATGCTGACAATCAGGAGATTCGTGTCTGGGGAGAAAAGCCGCAATTTCCCTTTGCTCCGAAAGATCATACGAAAATAATGCGCGCTTTGGACATGGTAGACTTAGATAGAGGGGCCAAAGTCTCCGGATTTAGAGGATATTTTCTCAAAAATGATGGCGTGCGGCTGTCTTTTGCTATCTGGCAGTATGCACTCGACTTCTTTGGTAAGAGGGGCTTTACCCTCATGATGGCACCATCAGTGGTGAACAAGGAACCATTTGTCGGTACCGGCTTCTTGCCTCAAAGTGAAGAGGATCTCTACAAAACACAGGATGGTGCGTACCTATCAGGCACCGCTGAAGTGCCTACCATGGGTTATCATATGGACGAGGTACTCGACAAGAAGGATCTCCCTAAGCGCTACCTGGTGTTCTCTACCTGTTATCGGCGCGAGGCGGGGGCACACGGCAAGGACGTCAAAGGTCTAATACGGGTTCACGAGTTTTATAAGATAGAGCAGGTTATCCTTGCGGAAGCGAGCCACCAAGTCTCCGTTGAGATGCACGAATGGCTCAATTGCAATACGGAAGAGTTTATACAATCGCTTGGTATTCCGTATCACGTTGTCGTGAATTGTGGCGGAGATCTCGGTCTCGGCCAGGTCAAGAAATACGACATCGAGCTTTGGGTCCCCGGGGAAATGACATATCGAGAAATAAGTTCGGCCTCTTATTTCCACGATTTTCAGACTCGCCGCCTAAATATCCGCTATCGTGACGATGAGGGTAAGCTTCAATATGCTCATTCTCTCAATTCAACCGCTATCCCTACTCCACGCATTTTGGTTTCCCTGGTTGAAAACTTTCAGCAGGAAGATGGCAGCATTGTCATCCCCGAAGTCTTACGTCCGTATATGGGGAAAGATAGCATAAGTAAATAGTTATGGCGCAGACGCGCAAGGATACTCTTCGGGCCGCTCGCTTAGTGCGCGTCAAGCGCCATGGCGTCTTTGTCGGGGTAATTATGGCTCTCTTACTGGTTGCTTTTTTGCTTGTTGTGTATATAGCTCATCTTCCTGTCTATCAACTAAAAAAAGTAAGTGTAGTCGGCGGCACGCTTTCAGACGCTGTTTATGTAGAGGAACAAGTAACCTCGCGTCTCGCCGAGTCCAGATTCCTCTTTTTCCCAAGAAGCAACCGTTACCTAAGCGACTTCGACCAGATTGAAAGAGACCTGCTGGTTGCGGTGCCGAGACTTAGAGAAGTTTCTATCGACGAGTCACCGCGAGGCACGTTGCGTGCCAGGGTTACACAACGAGAGCCCAACTTCTTGTGGACCAGAGCCGGAGCAGATGTATCAGATTACTACTATGTCGACTCCGGTGGATATATTTATGCCAAGGCACCGGCTTTTTCTGGAAACGTTTTCTTTGTCTTTCGGGGAGGGCTCCCTGGGGCAAATCCCATTGGGCGATATGTGTTGCCGAAAGAGCGTCTCGCATGGCTGTCAATTTTGCGTGGGGACTTGTCTCAAATGGGTATTGACGTGATAGAGATGTGGGCCGGCGAGATAAGTGACTATACACTGCAAACCAAGGAAGGATGGCTCATCCATCTTGATGGCAGCCAAGATACCAGTGTCACACTGAACGCTCTCGCTCGGGCGCTAGACATTGCCGTTTATAATCGGGAGCAGGATTCAGATGATATCAAATACACAACCAAGGATCTGGAGTATGTAGATGTTCGCTTCGGCAGCAAGGCCTTCTTTAGGTTTAGAGATTTTAGAGATAGCGACTGAGCGTCAATTGCACACGCTTGACCCAAAATCCACAAAATTTGATACAATATGTTGCATGTCAAATAGATGGTCTCGCTCAATTCTTTTCGCCACGTTGTCGGCAGTTGTTCTGGGCGTCCTGATAGGTGTGCTGGTCTCGTCGCTTGAGGTGGGCGCATCAGACAAAGTGGAATCAGAGGGGGGCAAGAGTCGCTCGCTCGTTTTGGATCTAGATCAGATGCTAGTCATACTTATGGAGGGAGAGCGCGCCGTGGCGGCGCTCCCACTCAGATCCCTCCCTCCGGAGGGATCTCCGTGGTCGATAGCAGATGGCGAACACGCGGTAACAAACAAGGAGAAGACACACACGTCACCTATATCTCGCGGCAGTTATGAAAATGTAATAGGCGTTGGCGGCAATATATTTTTTCACGCGGATAGGGAATCAGTCCGGGACGGTTCACCAAACATTCTGGCCCTATTCAAACAAGATGCGGAGCGACTTTTTTCTTTTGCTGAAGTAGGCACTTTGGTATTGGTGAGGGGTGGAAAGAGTGCTACAGGCGAGCGTTTGCAAGCAGCGGCTCAAAGCGCCGGTCTGTTTGTGCGTCAAATTCTCGCGGGGGGTACACCACCACCGCCAATCAACGCCAAGGCATATATTATTGGCGATCTGGATACCGGTGAGGTGTTGTGGCAAAAGAATGAAGAACAATCTTTACCGATTGCCTCCATTACAAAGTTGATTACCACAATGGTGATGCGCGCTCGCATGGATCCATTGATGGAGACCACTGTATCTTCTCGGGCTCGGGCTACCTACGGTACGCAAGGCAACCTGGAAATCGGGGAAACCCTGAAGGTGGAGGAGCTGCTTTATCCGCTTCTGCTTGAGTCTTCAAACGATGCCGCGGAAGTCATAGCGGAAAGCATGGGGAGGGAGCGCTTTATAGTCGCCATGAATGATGAGGCGTCGAAGCTTGGCCTCAACGCTACGCGCCTTGTTGACCCTAGCGGTTTGTCACCTGAAAATGTCTCTACAGCAAAAGATCTGTTTGCTCTGGCTCGCCACTACTACAAAGACGACAAAGAGACCCTCTCACTGACGACCCTTCTGCAACATAGGGCGGCCGGTCATCGCTGGATCAATCCAAACAAACTAGTGCGTGGGGGAGATGAGCGTTACCTTGGAGGGAAAACCGGCTATATACCGGAAGCGGGACTAACTTCAGTCGCCCTGTTTTCTATTCCCCGTGGCGAGTTCCAAAGAGACAATATTGCTGTTATTCTCCTGCGTAGTGCAAACAGAGACCAGGATTACGCCCGCATCCTAGATCAATTGGCACCCGGAGCTATCTACAACTGGGACAAGAAAACTAATGCTGAGCAAGAGGGAGGCGAGGAAAAGGCACACCTTATATTCGTGGGTGATATCATGATGGATCGCGGTGTAGAGGCAAAGCTAAAGCAAAATCCGTCTTATAGTTATGATGACTTGTTCAACTTTACTCCGCGTCTAAAAACGGCCGATATCGCATTTGGCAACCTTGAGGGTCCCGCTTCTCTCGTTGGTTACGACTTGGGAAACCTCTATTCATTTCGTATGGAGCCAAAAGCCCTGGAAGCACTAGCCACGGCCGGTTTTGACGTCCTATCATTTGCCAACAACCATGTGGGAGACTGGGGCAGGGCTGCTTTTGAGGACACGGTCGTGCGCGCTCGGGCTCTTGGAATGGGGGTCGCAGGGGCGGGGCTCTCAACCTTGGAAGCGCGAGAGCCAATCATTGTCGAGCGTCACGGCATTCGGTTCGGGTATATTGCATTTTCTGACGTTGGACCGGAGTGGCTCACCGGCCCCGACGGACAACCCGCCATGTTATCGACAGCTAACCCTCTTATAAAAACAATTATAGAGCGCGCGGCCCGCCAGGTCGACCACTTGATTGTTTCATATCACTTTGGTGAGGAGTATGAAAAGAGCCCAAACAGGCGACAACGAGATCTAGCGCGTCGCGCCATCAACGCGGGTGCCTCTATCGTAGTCGGGCATCATCCCCATGTCGTGCAGGAGGTGGAGCGGTACAAAGGAGGAGTGATAGCTTACTCCTTAGGAAACTTCATCTTTGATCAGAGCTTCTCAAAAGAAACCATGCAGGGTCTTGCTCTCGAAGTGATCGCTTCAAAGACAGAGATTATCGATGTTCGAGAAAACATCTTCAAGATAAACGACAAGTATCAGCCGGTAATCGAGTAGGACGTTTACGGTAATACTTCAAAACATCATAATCCCGAATCCCGAGCGATATCGGGTTTGGAGTTTTTCTATTGAACCACTTTTATGCACGTGCATAAAAGTGGTTCAATTTGAGTGGAAGTCTCACTCTCGCACTGGCGTTATGGCTACTCCTTCAACCAAATATCCGGTCGCTTAGATCGCATTTCGTAATTGACAGATCTTTAGCAATACTCGCTATGTTCTCTGAGTGGTACTTGCCAAGACCATTGTCCGGCAGAAAAGCCCGGCCAAATATTTGAGACTGCTTTCCCGCTGTTGATAGCAATCGGGCCACAGTCATTGAGTTGCGCTACAATAAATAGCGATGATAACCATACCACTATATTATATTTACTGGCACTACACACTTGCGTTTTCTGATATGGCACGCATGTGGCGCAACCTGCTCTGGTTCGTCTGGCACTTCTTCTCTGTCGGGTTGCTTTTGCACACTCTGATTTCGCCTTGGAAGCGAATGGCAGAAAAACCGACTCCCGGGTTCAACCCGGGGGAAGTCATTAATCGTTTTATAGCCAATGGAATCTTGCGGGTGGTTGGCTTTGTAGCTCGGCTCACTATAATCTTGATGGGCATTGTTTCTGTTGCGGCAACGGTTATGCTCGGGCCGCTCATGTTTTTGTTTTGGCTCTTTGCCCCGTTCATTCTACTGGGGCTTGCCTTGCTAGGTGTCTACTACCTGACCTTCCCTTTATGAAAGACGGCCCGATTGTAATAGGTGCGCGCCTCCGCTCGGTTTTGCAACTGGAGCGCGCCATTTCGCACAAGCTCCGTCATCGTTTACTGGGGCTAGCCGCTTTTCTGACGCTCTTGCTTCTCGCGGTATTCTTGGTCGGTTATCTGGCGCACGGGGCGATAGTATTTTGGATGTCGCGTCTCTTGGGGGCGGTACTCATTGTACTTACGATTTGGCTCTCTTTATTTCTCTTGGAACTCTATTTTCGCTCACACTACTATAACTACACACAAAGTTTTTATACCGCTCTTACGCTTCTATACGATTGTCATGAAAACAAGGATGCGATAACACATTTCCTCTCTCATCCGATTGGGCACTGGCTTCTATTGCGTCTCGGTATCTTGGAGCTCGAGCAGAAAACATATTTAGAATCAAGGATGAACGACAAGACCTCTATTTTTTTGTGTCGTGATTTGGACGCGGCTCATGTAGAAACCCTGTCCTCGCTCCTCTTGGCTCTTTTCGAAAAAGACAACTCGTTCGCAACATTCCTTCGTACCCATGAAATAACGGGGGAGGATATTGTCGGTGCGAGCGAGTGGTATCTCAAAGAAGAAGAGCGAAGTCGGAATTCGGAAAGGTGGTGGTCCCGTGACGGTCTCTCGCGTATTCCCGCTATCGCACGAGACTTTGCCTATGGTCACACCTATATCCTCAACCGTTTCGGCCGAGATCTCTCTACCGAAGCGCTAGTATCAAGCGTTGATCATTCTCTCGAGTCAAGGTCCATCGATTTGGAGCGCTTGCTCCTGGTAATGGAGCGCTCAACCGAGTCCAATGCCCTTTTAGTAGGTGAACAGGGAGCGGGTATGTTCGAGCTAGTGCTGGATTTTGCAAGATTAGTCGCAAGCGGACAGGTCCCCCCACCAATGGATCGGATGCGTGTTGTGTTGTTTGACTCGATGTCCTTTATCGCCTATTCGCGCAAGCGGGCTAGTATTGGGAGCGATTTGTTGAACGTCATGACCGAAGCGGCCGTCGCCGGCAATGTGATACTCGTCATAGAGGAGTTTCCAAACCTCATAGAGAGCGCTCGGCTGGAGGGCACAGATATTATCGCCCTCATGGATCCATTTCTTTCGCGACCGATTCTCCCAATCATCGCCCTCTCAGACGCTGATGGATTCCATGCCTCCCTTGAACAAGATGCATCGCTGATGCGACGCTTTGAAAAGTTGCCTATCCGTGAGCCAAATGAACATGAGGTGACGCTAGCACTGTTTGATGAAGTAAGAATGCGCGAGGCGCACTTTGGACTCTTCTATACGTACCAGGGGCTTCGAGAAATTGCCCAAGGCGCCAAGAGATATTTTCCCGGAGCAGTTCTGCCGGACAAGGCGGTGGACATACTTGAGGAAGTTACGACTTTCGTCTTTCGTGCCGGTGGTACGATGGTGGATCGTGATGAAGTTCTCAAGATTATCGAGAAGAAAACCGGTATACCTCTGGGGAAGATGGCGAGCGGGGAAAAGGAGAAGCTGCTCAATTTGGAGTCTATACTGCACGAGCGAGTCATTGGTCAGGAAGAGGGAATAAGTGCTATCGCACGGACGATGCGCCGCGCTCGTTCCGGGGTAACGAACGAGAAGCGTCCTTTCGGCAGCTTTCTTTTCCTGGGGCCGACCGGTGTGGGGAAGACGGAAACGGCCAAGGCCCTGGCGGCAATATTTTTCGGAAGCGAAGACCGCATGATACGCCTGGATATGTCAGAGTACAACGATGACAATGCGCTCGATCGGTTACTGGGCACGTTTGAAAGCGAGAAACCCGGCGTCCTGTCTTCGCTCCTGAGGGCTAATCCGTATGCAGTTTTGCTTTTGGACGAGCTGGAAAAGGGCTCCAGAGAAGTTCAGCAGCTTTTCTTGCAGATTATAGATGAGGGAGAGTTCAAAGACGCACGTGGTAAGACTGTCAACGCGAGGACAACCTTGATAATCGCGACATCAAACGCTGTTGCAGACTCTATATATTCAATAGTGTTGCGCAAAGAGAAACCGGAAGATCATCGCGAAGAATTGATAGCTGAAATAGTGGAGCGTAACATATTTGCACCTGAGCTTTTGAATCGATTCGACGCAATGGTCTTTTATCGTACCCTAACACAAGCAGAGCTTGGCCAGGTGGCAAATCTTATGCTAAAGAGCTTCGCCGCTCGCCTCAAGAAAAAGGGCTTAACTCTGGTGATAAATGATGTGCTTCTTAGGCATGTCATCAAGCACGGCTATGATCCCAAGTTTGGGGCACGTCCCATGCGCCGGGCAATTCAGGATCGCATTGAGGACCTCATAGCCAGACGACTGATAAGCGGTAATATAAAGCGGGGCGACGTAGTGGCCCTCACTGAGGAGGATCTTGTGTAGGGGCAGGATTCATGGTATCTTCATGTCAATTGGTTCTTGCTAAATATAGAAGACTGGGAGGGGCTTCCCGACTACACTAACAGCCACCTCGCCCCTCTCGGTCTTCGTCATCTCGACATATCAAGGCCGAAGCAATTCGGCCGAGCACTCCTCTGCAAGGAAAGTTATGTGGTGATGAGTTATCTTCACACTAAGGTTCCGTAACTCACATCATATAGCTGTCCCTTGCTCCGGAATCAGTGCTTGCGGGCCACACAGGAAAGGTTTCGTCATCCCAAGACTTCGGCTCTTGGATGCGAAACACTCTCTTCGGTGTGGCCCATCTTTGTAACATCGGCGATGTCGGTGCGTTATCACTGTCAGATTCCTCTTTCATTTCCATACACTCGCCCATGACACCCTCTGGGCACCCCGAAGCTGGTTTGTGCTACAACATGTTGTTTTGCAATCGACGTCTTGCAATTACAACATGTTGTAGCCCACCAGCTTCTTCCTTTTTTTGCTGTATTTGCTGTTTTGTGCCATAATGAAGTGGCTCCAGTGCCTTCGGTAAGTATGCGCCTGTGGCAGGTCTTCATGGTTCGCTCCATGCCTGTTTCAAGTAGCCCTTTCCGCCCACTGGAGCTTTCTTTATCATGGTCAAGGGATTCTGGGGAAATATAAAAAAACCCATCATGGCGCAAGCGCCGATGGCCGATGTTACAGATGTGGCTTTTCGGCGTGTAATAGCGCGGTACGGCAAGCCCGATGTCATGTGGACCGAGTTTGTATCAGTAGAGGGTCTCATGCATCCGATCGGAAGAGAGCGTCTCATGCAGGATCTCGCTTACGACTTGAATGAACGTCCCATCGTGGCTCAAGTTTTCGGCGCCGATCCATCCAAGTTCTACGAAGTAGCCAAACTCTGCAACCAACTCGGCTTTGATGGCATCGACATCAATATGGGCTGTCCGGTGCGGGTGATAAACAAGCAGGGCGCCGGTGCCGATCTTATCAATGATGGAAATCTCGCCGTGGCTATAATAGAAGCCACCAAGCAAGGAGCAGAGGAAGGTGATCGCCCAATTCCTGTCTCTGTCAAAACGCGAGTCGGTTTCAATACACCTTGCGTCTCAGCATGGATACCGAAGTTACTATCTGCCGAGCCGGCCGCCCTTATAATCCACGGGCGCACTGCCAAGGAGATGTCTAAGGTGACCTGCCCGTGGGGGAGAATAAAGGAGGCAAGAGAGATTCGAGACAGAATAGGGAGCAGCACCCTTCTCCTTGGGAACGGAGATGTGCGTAATTTGAGTGAGGCCGAGATGCGTGTCAAGGAGAGCGGCGTGGATGGTGTCATGATAGGGCGGGGCCTGTTCGGCAATCCTTGGATTTTCAATAGGGAACACCCGCGTGAAACCATCCCATTTTCTGAACGTATGGGGGTTCTTCTGGAGCACACACGCCTCTATGACGAGCTCATTTTACCCCACAAGTCATTCGCCGTGATGCGCAAGCATTTCAAAAGTTACACCGAAGGGTACCACGATGCGAAGAACCTGCGCTTGGAGCTAATGGAAGCGGAGAACGCGGATGATGTAGAGGGCATATTGCGTCGTTTTGCTCTCATTTCCTGATAGTGAAGTATGCCAGTGCGGCGGATCTCGGATCAGCTCATCCACAGTTTTTTTGCAAATACTCTACATTGTGATATACTCTCTGGCCTTGCGTGCATTTCGCGGCAAGCCCTTGCTTCGGGGCACGGAGCATGTTTAGTTCTTTCGTTCATGATAGAGAGAGGATGGTCTTTGTGGAGATGCTTCGAGACGCTATGGAGATTCTGCACGATAGGTGCGGATGTGCCAGGATAGTATCCATCCAGGGTAGGGTGTTCCCCCAAAATAGACACAGAACAATCGGGGCGGCTGCCTACGATCAATCAAGCGGCCGGGTTTTCGTCCTCTGGTATGACAGAAAAGTCGCAGAGATCGTTGGCATGACCTTGAATTCGCATTTGGCGTTGCGGGATGTCGAGATGATGGTTGTCGACATCCTCGAGAGCAAGAGATACAAGCTCGTG
>Ga0066639_10004105_pt1 | contig 12479 bp, 12 predicted proteins | sample CryGeyCG2114_010_2_FD_59504 | JGI IMG/M metagenome (GOLD analysis project Ga0066639, IMG submission 59504) | Groundwater microbial communities from aquifer - Crystal Geyser CG10_big_fil_rev_8/21/14_0.10 | ecosystem: Environmental > Aquatic > Deep subsurface > Groundwater | place: USA: Utah...
AAGTATTTTCTGAGTACCTCAATCAACCCTAAGGGTTGCGATTGTTCCTAGAATATGGGTATGCCAATTCAAAATATTAACCCTATTTTATCTGAAATAGAAAATGGACAAGAAAAACTTCTTAAACTTCTTATTTCAATTGCAAGTATTCCGTCTCCGACAGGACAGGAACAAAAAAAAATACAATTTCTAAAAGAAAAATTCCAAAAATATGGAATAAAAAATGTCACAATCGATAGTATAGGTAACTGTATTATACAAATACCTTCAAAATCCACAAATAAAAAGAAAAAAACCATTTTAGCAGTCGCCCATGTTGATACTGCATGTAATCCCGGAGAAAAAGTAAGTATTACAGAAGATGAAAAATATATTTATGGACATGGTATATGTGATAATAGCGCAGGAGTAACAGGACTTTTAACTACAATTGCACTTATCAAGAAACATCATCTTGAATTTCCCCATAACCTTATTTTTGGATTCACAGTTGGCGAAGAGGGGTTAGGTGCAAAAAGAGGGATGAAACAAATCATTAAAGATTATGGAAAACATATTGACGCTGTCATAAATGTCGAAAGTCATCATATCGGAAGAGTAACAAATCAAGCCATTGGACAATACCGCTCTATGCTTTCAATAAAGACAAAAACCGGAGGTCATAGTTTTAGGGATTTTGGTAAACCAAATGCCAATGTCATTCTTTCACAAATAATCAGTGATTTTTCTCATTTTAAATTACCGCAAGTAAAAGGAAAAACTACATGGAATGTTGGACAAATAAAAGGTGAAGGAAGCGTCAATGCTATTCCCATAGATGCATCATGTTTATTTGAAATCCGATCGGAGAATAATGGGTATCTTCAAAAAGCAAAAGAAGAGCTTGAGTCAATTCTTGCAAATTATAGAAAACAATATGCCGATGTGGATATAAATGCTAGTACAACTGCGGAAAATCCGGCTATTAATTTTCCATCAGATCATAAAATTTATAAACTTACTATTAAAGTGCAAAAACAATTAGGAATCGCTCCGAAATTTACAGCAGGTAATACGGACGCAGATGTATCACTGGCAAATGGAATTCCCACAGTAAGCATTGGAACAAGCGAAGGATGGAACACTCATTCGTTAAATGAGTATATAGAAAAAAAAAGTCTACCTCTTGGGGTCAGACAAGTATTTATGGTAATATGCACTTTTGCATCCAGCTTTTAACATGGCTTATATGCAAAAAATTATAAAATCGCAAGATTTTTTTGTTTTTAATAAAAAATCCCATGCATAATCTAAGAGGAAAAGAGCATTTATCGCCACCAATTGCTGAAAGATTAAGTGAAAGAAAAATTGAAGTTGGAGGAGTAACAGTAAAATGCATAGCCTCAAATGTCAGACGCCCCGATGTGCCTTGGAACTCTTATCAACTTGTGCCTGGTAAAGGCATGGAAGGAAATCTAGTTGTTGTGGAGGCAAAAACAAGTTCTGGATTTAGAAATGAAGTTGAAAGTCAAAAAGGAAGAGACGAACGAATATATCAAGGCGATAGATTTGTTGCTGTACTTGCAAACAGACATTCAGGGACATCTGAGTCAGGAGATATTCCTACGGGTGGAATTGACATTTATGAAGAGCAGGAGCTTCATTTGCTCTCCGCTGGAGGAGTCGTTGGTATTAAATCTGGTATTCCTTATGGAGGACAAGAACCACTGGTATTAAAACCGCTTGGATTAGTGGCAGAAAATGGAAAACCTATCGACCTAATTGAATTAAGCGGTGGACATCATGAGACGCTTAATCCATCAGCTCCTATCATTCTGGTGTGTGGAACAAGCGCAGAAGTTGGAAAAACAACGACATCAACAGGACTCATTCGGTCACTTACCGGGCAAGGTATACAAGCTGCAGCAACAAAGTTTTCCGGAACGGGTAGAATGAGAGATATTTTAAGTCTACACGACGCAGGTGCAACCCCATGGCTTGATTTTCCCGATGTTGGTTTGGCGACAACATATACAAGTCCGGAAAGATTTACTAAAGGGATCTATACACTTTTTAACTATGTTAATGCGGGCAATCCTGATATTATCATTGCTGAAGCAGGCGGAGATCCTATTGAAGCAAACGTACCTACATTTTTGCAAGATCCGGAATTAATGAAAAATGTAAAAGCAACGGTTTTAGTTGCGGGTGACGTCATGGGAATGATGGGCTCTATTACGTATCTAAAAAAATATGCTCCTGATATGACAATATTTTTGACAGATCCAAAAGGACGAAACTCAGTAACAACGCGTGAAAGAGTTGCACATGAATTACCAGGATTTATTATATTTAATTCGCTTAATCCGGCAGAGATACAAACCGTAACAAGACATATATTACAAAAGTAATTTTGTGAAAAAAAAACAAAAGAATAAAATCTCAAAATTCACTTCTCGAAGTGAATTTGCGTCAAGCTTTCAAACCGCATGCCGAATTAAAAAATTAAGGGATTTGTTAAAAACAAAAAAGATTGTCAGATTATTGGAAGCACACGATGGATTAACAGGAATTATTGTTGAGAAAACTGAAATTACCAAAGGGAATAAAAAAATTAAATTTGACGGTATTTGGGAAAGCAGCCTTACCGATTCGATTTCAAAAGGAAAACCAGATATCTCCGTTGTTGATGTAACTTCCCGTGTACAAACAATTCATGAAATTCTAGAGGTTACTACAAAACCAATGGTTGTTGATGCAGACAACGGAGGACTCATAGAGCACTTTGGATTTACTGTAAAAACTATGGAACGGATAGGAGTATCTGCTATAGTAATTGAAGATAAAGTCAGCGAGAAAAGAAACTCGCTCTTTAAATCTAATGTTCTTCAAGAACAAGATAATATTGAGCATTTTTGTAAAAAAATTAAATTTGGAAAATCCAGACAAACAACGAAAGATTTTATGATTATCGCAAGAATTGAAAGCCTTATTTTGAAACAGGGTATAGGGGATGCTTTAAAAAGAACGTCAGCATATATCAAAGCAGGATCAGATGGTATTCTTATTCACAGTAAAGAAAAAACGCCAGATGAAATACTTACCTTTTGCAGGGAATATAAAAAGATCTCAAAGACTATTCCATTAGTAGTTGTACCGACTACATACAATGAAATCACAGAATCTGAATTAAATAGAGCAGGTGTGAGCATGGTAATTTACGCTAATCAGTTGTTACGCAGTGCTTACCCTGCAATGAAGCAAACGGCAGAAATGATCTTACGAAACGAACGATCGCTTGAAACAGATAAGACTTGTATACCAATATCAAAACTTCTCCGTCTCATACCATTCTTTGAAGCAGTCTAAATAAAATACTATGAGGGCTAAAGATATTATTTCCGTTTTGGTTCAGGAACAATTAGTATTCCTTACTGGAGTGCCTTGCAGCTATTTGAAAAATTTTTTAGAATTCATAAATACACAAAAGAATCCATTGCAGCATACTAGAGCAACAAGTGAAGGAGAAGCAATCGGTATAGCAACAGGCTACTATTTGATAACAAATAAGGTACCTATTATTTATTTACAAAATTCAGGATTTGGAAATACAATAAATCCATTAACTTCATTGATGGATAAAGAAGTGTATGGTGTCCCAGCAATTCTATTTTTATCCTGGAGAGGTGAACCTGGAACAAAAGACGAACCGCAACATAAAAAAATAGGAAGAATTATGCTTGATCTTTTAAAAGATCTTGAAGTACCATATGATTTTGCGAGTAACAATATCCAAACAACAACGGCAGCAATTAAAAAACTGAAAGCTATAGCAATTCGAGAACAAAAGCCTGTTGCATTGATTTTCCGATCTAGACTTATTGACAAACCGGACTGCATCCGTAAACCAATTATTTCGAATTCTTCTCTTATGAAACGGGAGCAAATCCTTGAAATACTGCTTCCTAAAATTGGAAAGTTTCCAATAGTTACCACAACAGGAAAAACATCAAGGGAGGTATTTGAATTACGAGAAAAATTTCACCAATCACACAAATTTGATTTTTTAACAGTCGGTTCTATGGGATGTGCATCAGGAATAGGATTTGGCATTGCTTTACAAACAAGAAAGAAAGTGTTTGTTATTGATGGAGATGGTGCAGTTCTAATGAAAATGGGAACACTGGGTACAATTGGGTACTATCAACCGAAAAATCTTGTCCACGTCATTATAGACAACAGTGCATATGAGAGCACAGGGGGTCAACCTACAGTTTCAACAAAATTACAGTGGAAAAAACTATTGCAAGGTGTGGGATATGCAGAAATAATTATTATTAAAACAAAAAACCAACTTGAAAAGTTACAATTTGAAAACAGAAGATATCCGCTTGGAATTATTATCTATTCTCAACCTGGCTCACGGTCTGACTTGGGGAGACCAACATTATCTCCGATTGATAATAAAAATGAATTTATGAATTTTCTTGCAAAACAATAACTTTATGTGGATACAGTAAGAAAATACAATATCGACAGATTTTTTTATGGGAATTTGCGGTTAGTATTTTTAAAATGTATAATACCCCCAAATCAAGTATCTTTACGAAATGAATGTAAATGAATTAAACCGCAACGTTATTAATAAAGAAGAAAATCTATCCGCATCTCTACATGTTTCGGATGTTGTTTCCTATACCGGTCGATCCGAACGCATAAAAGGCTTTAGGAGAGTCAAAGAAGCCATTACAGATATTCCAGGCATTCAATCTATTGATCCTGTTATTTTACTGGAACAGGCATATCAGGAATATCAAACAAATGGTGTATCAGATAGCTTGAGGCGTTCTGTGCAGTTTGCTTGGGAATCATTGCAGGGTGATAAATATCCTCTTATAGTCCGCCGCCTTTTCCCCGACAAGACAGGAGAGGCACAATCCGGCCCCCGTAGTGGTAACGTTAAATCAATCGGAGAATTGCTTTCTGAAGTTGAAAAGTTTTATAGATACTACAACCAGCACTATCTTGGTGAGGATGTAATTCCTGAAATTATGATTCACCGTGTAGTAGATGCAGGTAATCCTCCGAAAAGTGAATCCCCTTTCCTTCCTTATGCCGGAGGAGATGTTGTTCATCTGGGTGATGACGAATTTCAAGTACGGGCAACTTATGGTGCCGATGAATCTGTTCAGGGATTTCCTGCTGATGTATGGGATGTAAGATTTAGGGCTGACGGCTCTTTAGAAATTCATCAAACAATCCGTGCGCAAAAAACAGAATCAATTATTCCCGGAACTGACACTTATAAAAAAATTCCTCTCCCTGAGAAATTTCAGGAAGTTCCTGCCTTAAGCAATATTCAAGTGCTTTCCATAACAGAAGCTTGCCGTGCAATAAGCAAATTGCATGGTCCTCACCGTCTTGAGTTTGATGGTACAAATATAAATGGGCAAGAACCGTTGGTCGTTATTGAATCTGCGCCGTTTTCCATCCGGGAAAACCCAAAAGAGGCAATTGCAGACTTTGTTTCCAGCAAAACTAAGCCAATCATAACTTTCCGCTCGGAGCAGGATTTCGACAGCATTCCGGAAAACGAACTTATGTTTGCCCATCTTCCCAATATTTATTTTCAGGGAAACGAAAGACGTGAAGCATTAACCAGACTTTCAATTATTGCAAAGGAAAAAAGGGCAAAATTAGTTGTTTTTGCCGCCGGAAATATTGCCACTCAACATGCAGCCCGTGTACTTATGGACAATGGTCATGCCGTAATCTTTATAGGAAATGAGGAGCTTGAAAATGGAGAAATGATCCGGTTGTTTACAAACAACAACAATCTTGAGTGGGAACGTGAAAACCCAATTGCAGTGCAGGATCACATAAGAGGAAGAGGGGTCGAAAAAGTAGGAGGAAAAACTATTGGACTTCAAAAACTGGAAGCGCATGGATTCAGAACAGCTCCTTATTTTGCCATAGAAACGTCTTTATTCCGACGAATTATTGAAGAAACCGGTGCGGACAGCTTACTGGAGGATGCCGATAATATTACAAATCCCGAAGACATTAAGGATATTTCACAAGCGTTAACAGAGAAAATTCTTTCCTATGATAAAAAACGTATTCCGCAAACAGCAGAAGCGCTTCTTTCTATAGGAGGAGAAAAATTTTCCGTTAGATCTTCCGCAATATGTGAAGACGGGAAATGTTCTTTTGCCGGTATTTTTAAAACACTTCTCAATGTTGCACCAAATGATTTAAACACGGCTATTCTTGAAGTATTAGCATCGGGAGTAAGTGAATATGCTATTAGAATGGGACGGACTTTAGACATTAATCCATCTCAAATGAAAATGTCTGTTATTATACAAAGAATGATTGATGCCAGAAAAGCAGGAACAATTTTTACTAAAGACCATATTTCGGGAAACGAGGATATTATACAAATTGACGCTGTTGCCGGTTTGGGCGAAACAATTGTAGATGGCACTGCAAAAACTCATCAAAGTTTAATCATCGACAAAAAAACCAGAACAATTAAACAGGCAGATATTTATCTAAAAGGAGACGACGTTCTAACGGCAGATGAAACAGCGCAACTTGTAGAGATTGGGCTTAATGTAGAAAATAGTCTAAAGGAAGGTCCGCAAGATATAGAATGGGCACTTGACCGAAAAGGACAAATATTTCTTCTTCAGACAAGACCACTTTGACGATTTTCGCTGCCAAGCAAATGCCCCATTTTATCCTTTTTTGCCTTTAGATCCTTTCTTACTGTCGCATTTGCAGGAGGAGCTTCGCAAGGAATTCTGCCTCTGACTTCTATTCCTAGCTCTGCTAATTGTTTTATTTTATTTGGATTGTTGGTAATCAGTCTTACACTCTTCACGTTCAAATCTCTTAATATGTCTGCTGCGATAGTATAGTCTCTTTGGTCTCTTGGATATCCTGCTTTCTCAAAAGCATCAACCGTATCTATCCCCTCTTCAAGCATGATTTTTAACTGTTTTGTTTTTCCTGCTAATCCATTTCCTCTTCCTTCCTGGTGAAGCCAAATTACCCCTCCAAACCCTTCATTCTCTGCGATTGCAAGAGCCATTTCCATTTGTTCATGACAATCACAATTTGAAGCATGAAATGTTTCTGCTGTTAGACACGAGGAATGTACCCTTATAGGAACATCCTCTCCATCTTTAATTCCTTTTATTACAGCAACATGCTCCTCACCGGTAGTCTTGTCACCATACACATACATTTGAAAAATTGTATTTTTCTCGATAAAAACTGCAGGCTTGTCTCCAGTCTTATCTAATCCAAGACTTACAATTTGTTCTGACGACAGATGCACTGGTATATGTATCCTAACTGGCAATGGACATTCTCCTATCCGTTCCGCCATAGACTCTCCTTTTGCTTTAAGAGTCTCCTTATATGCTTTAATTAATATTCCCGGGTTTTGCCAAAGTGTAGAAAAATTAAATTCTGGTAAGTTACAGTCTTTACCAACCGGTGGCTGTGTTTCTTGATAATTCATGAAGTGAATACTATCACAAGAGACTGGAGTTTACAAATTCTCTTCTGATGATATTAATATTTTCAGATATTTCCTTTGCTTTATCTCTTGCTTTAACAGAAAAATCTTTATCTAAAGAAGCAAAAATAATATCCCTTGAAGCACTGATAATAAGATTATTACCCTTTGAATTTAATCCGTAGACAATATCTTCTAATTTACCGCCTTGAGGTCCAAGACCAACAGCTAATATAATCATTTCGTCACCGCATATCTCCCGGATTTTTTTTAACTGTTTAGGATAGGTTAATCCCGCTTCAATAAAGACGTTTCCACTTTGTACCCATTTTTTATGAATAAGCTCTGCTACATATTCGTAAAGAAACTGGCCATTTTTTAATTCTACTTCCTGAATCTCTGGGGCGGTTGGATTTGAATCGTGACCAGTAATAAAAATTGCTTTGTCTTTGTATTTTTTGTATGGCTCGACTGTATCATAACCAAACCATGGTGTTACTGTAAATGCATCAAATAAAAACTCCTCAAATAATTCTTTTGCCGCAAGCTCTGCGCTTCTTAGCATTTCGCTTCTTTTACAATCGGCAATTATTTGAATAGCCGGATAGTATTTTTTAATATACTGATTCGTTTTTCTTAACGCTTTTAAACCGCTAATTCCATAACCCGCATAGAACACAACATTTATCTTAAAAGCGCTAACAAAATCATAGGTAGAATCAATAATTTCTTTATTGAAATTAAATATTGACTCTTCCAAAGTGCTATTTTTCTTTACTACATCGGGTAATTTTTCGTAGTCGGAATCCAAACCTACACATAATAGACTGTTATTCATTCTTTGAGTGATCTTTTGTACGAAGCTCATATCTTGATTATATGCCATTTTTCAATTTAAATGTAAATTTAAGTGCTAGTTATGTTTGCTTTTACATAAAACTACTTAAATACTCTTCAAAATTTCTCTGCATAAAGTCATTCAGTGCTGGGACATCTACCCCGATAATCCCTACTTCTTTTTTATATTCGTCAAGTATTTTTAATTGTCTTTTCTGCAATTCCAATAAGTCATCTTGTAAAGGTTCTAGCTGCTTAATGCTTCTAATAAATAACTTTAATCCTGCAAGGCGAAGGTTGTCTAACTTATCTTTATTTTCTCTGCTACCTTTTAATGCTTCAACACTTATTTGTTTTAACTGCGGATTTATCCAATCATAAACAAGCCGCATATAAACCGCATTAAGTCCAATACTTGCGTCTTGATATTTGCAATGATAAGTAAGTAAGTCTTCGTCCAGTTTTCCAATTAACCGACGGTTAGTGTCACTTTCAAATTTTTGTACTGTTTCTAAATAAGAAGTAGTATATTGTACTCTTAAAAATCCAAAAGGAGATCCAAGTACTTTTGATAAAAAATTTGTATGAGGCTCCATGAAATCAACCATTTCGGTTAATTCTTCCCACTTTGATAAAGGGTGATAAGGCAAAAACCCCTGTAATACCCCAATACCAAGTTCATCTAACTTCTTAGCAGCCTCCAAGTTTACTTCAGGCGTAACACGTTGTCCTTTATGAAGAATTTGCAGGTGTGAACTGCTATAAGATTCTGCACCCATCCAAACCATAGACAGTCCTGCCTTCTTTGCTTTAAGGAGAAAACTGTCATACTGATCTTGTTTTTCCGGTTCGGGAGAGATAATATGATCTGCCCGCATATTCATCCCAAAAGTCATTGAAGGGTAATCTCTTTTTATTTCGATTAGACCATCTATTATTTGCCGAAAATTGTCCGAGTTTGTACCAACTACTTCTTCGTCTGCAAACTCAAAATAACCTGTGTATCCTAATTTAAGTAAGTCCGATACCTGAGTTAATACATCTTCCGACCTGTATTGTTTCCACTTACCTTGTTCTTCACTCCATGGCCGTAAACAGTACGAACACGCCCCCCAAAAACAACCTTTAGATGCTTCTACTCTCGGATAGTGAAATATCACTTCGCCTTTTTGGGGAATACAATCCTGTTTTGGGTAGTCTTCCGGGGTTTTACCGCTAATAATTTTCTGCTGAGGCTTAATCCCTTGTGTTGAGCATGATTTAACCTCTTCGGCAAAGGATTCTTCGCCCCATCCGGCTACAATTGTCATTGATAGATCAGGGTATTTTTTAAAAAATCTATCTGATAAATAAGTTGGCAGACTGCCTCCCAATATTATATGCGGTCTTTTTTCCGGAGCAAGTTGCCTAAAACGGGTTAATGTTTGATCAAGTGTTTCCAGGGTTCCCTGAGGGGCAGACAAAGCAAGAACATCTGTTTTTTTTGCTGTAATAGAATCTATAATTCCATCGGATACTAAAGCACGTGCAAGTTTTATCCCATGAAGATTTGGCTGAGAACGTGTAACAGCTCCAGATAAACTAAAAAGAGGCAAAGGATAATGTTCATGGCTAAATGGAGTAGTTAAGGCTATACCGGTTATTTCTAATGGATATTGACTCTGTCCATCAACTTCACGACATTCTCCTGTCTTTGTTTGCGATAACATCTCAAATCTATTCATGTTAAAATATTGCAAACCATAATTATATCTGTTTAGATAGATAAATCAAGCATAGACTACTATAAGTCATCGTAGTTTTAAAATATGTTAAAAGAAAAAGACAACAAGGAAGTAGAAAGTCTTGATATTACAGACGATAAAGATAATGTTGTAGGTAAACGGCCAAGATCGGAAATTGAGCTTGGTAAATTTCGTAATGTAAGGGTTGTTGTCGGTTTTTTAGTTAATAGTAATGGAGAATTGTGGATTCCCCGAAGAGCAAGCCACAAAAAAATATTCCCATCATGCCTTGATATGAGTGTTGGAGGATATGTGCTAAGTGGTGAAGATTATGATGATGCTTTTAAACGTGAGCTGAAAGAAGAACTAAATATTGATTCTAATACTGTTCGATATACTAAGTTAGGTAAATTATCACCATATGAAACCCACGTATCTTCATTTACTACTATATACATAGTTTATGCTAATGAAACACCGATGTATAATAGAAACGACTTTTCTGAAGGTTCATGGATGAAACCTGAAGACTTAATTGAAAAAATTAGAAAAGGAGAACCTGCCAAATCTGATCTTCAACCGGTAGTTGAAGCTTTTTTATTATCTCCTCTGCCAAAACCACCCTCGGTTTGAGCCTCATAAAGTTCTGCTGCAATTTTCATCGCAGCAACCTTTTGCTCCAACACTGCTCCTTTTGGAGCTAAGATTTCCAATGTTTTTATAATTTCCGGAGGCGTTGAAGATTCACTTTCGACTGCTTTCATGTTTTCGTAACATAATATAACACAATCTATTCTCGGAAACAATAATTCCCATGACAAGTAATTATTTCATCAAAAACTGGCTGGTTATTTAATTTTGTACACATTAAAAAATCTCATAAGTCATTTTGTCTTAAAAGTCCTTAACTTATACAGGTATTTGCAGGTACCTTGATTTATTTTTTATAATTATATATATTATGAAACATGACTTGCATAATTTATAAGAATTTCTATCTTATTTGTTCTAATCTAAAAGAACGTTAGAAAACCGAGCTTTTGCTCGGTTTTTTTTATTAAAATAATGACCAAGCAAAAAATTATCATAATATCGGTCGGTGGCTCTCTAATAATTCCCAACGGAGGAATCGACACTAAATTTCTTGCAAAGTTTAACAGTTTTATCCGCAAAGAAGTTAAAAAAGGCAAGAGATTTCTGCTTGTAGTCGGAGGCGGAAATATTATGCGTCACTATCGCGATGCTGCAACTACGGTTATCAAAGATGTCACAAATGAAGATTTAGACTGGTTGGCTATCCATGTCACCAGAACAAATGCTCATCTTTTAAGAACAATATTTCATGATATTGCGCATCCAAGAATTATAGAAAATTATGAACACAAACTTAAAAATTGGACCGAACCAATTGCAATCGGTGCAGGCTGGAAACCCGGCTGGTCAACCGATTATGATGCCGTAATCTTGGCAAGAGATTATGGAGTAAAGTTTATAATAAATCTTTCAAATATCGATTGGGTATACGACAAAGATCCTAACAAATATAAAGATGCAAAAAAAATTGAAGAAATTACCTGGGCAGAAATGGAGAAAATAGTAGGGAATAAATGGAAACCGGGACTTAATTCACCTTTTGATCCGCTAGCTACAAAACTTGCCAAAAAATTAAAATTAGTTGTCGCTGTAGCAAACGGAAAGAACTTTAACAATATTAACGAAATAATTAATGGGGGTAAATTCAAAGGTACTGTTATTGTGCCCTGAGTAAATTGCAGGAGTTAAACCTCGATTGAAGTAAACCCAAATCCTTTTCATTTAATAATACGACTGTGCCTATTTTAATCCTTTTTACGCGTTTGCCGCAAACTTTAACGTATCAGGAATATTATCTTGAACAATAAGAATTTTCATAAATGGGGTGATTTCAAAACTTTGAATCCTTTTTTATTTGATGTATTTTTTGATTTCATCTATGAGGTTGCCTGGGGTTACCTGACTTTTTATAAGATAAGCATCTCCTAAAAGAAGCGCTTCTTTCATTTGGTCTGCATTATCAAGATTTGTTAAAAAAACAACTGACTTGTTTGTTTTTGCAGCAGATTCTGTACTTGCTTTTCTTAATATATCAAGTCCGTTCATCTTGGGAAGGACAATGTCCATTAGAACTAAATCCCACCCGCCTTTTACTACCTTATTGTACCCTTCTTCCCCGTCTGCTGCAGTATCCACATCATATCCTTCCTTTTTAAGGATTTCTGCATAAAGTTCTCTTAAATACAAATCGTCTTCAACTACTAAAATTTTAGCAGACATATTTTTTTAAGACTAACACCAAAAAAATAAAAAGTCAAGTTAAAAAAGTACCACGGGTACCAGGTGTACCAAGAGTACCATGAGCAAAAGTATAAAAA
>Ga0066639_10004107_pt1 | contig 12475 bp, 12 predicted proteins | sample CryGeyCG2114_010_2_FD_59504 | JGI IMG/M metagenome (GOLD analysis project Ga0066639, IMG submission 59504) | Groundwater microbial communities from aquifer - Crystal Geyser CG10_big_fil_rev_8/21/14_0.10 | ecosystem: Environmental > Aquatic > Deep subsurface > Groundwater | place: USA: Utah...
TACTGATTTATCTTGTATAGCTCTAATCGTAAACGCAACATCTCTGGCAGTAAACGGAGTGCCATCATGCCACAAAACATCCTCGCGTAATTTAAAACTATATGTTTTTTTATCCTCACTTATTTCATATGATGCTGCCAAATCTCTAACCAATTTTTGGTTCTTATCATACCTCATCAATCCGGAAAAAATTAACTTTACCAAATCAACGTCAACATCGTTTGTAGTGGCAAAGATTGGGTTAACCAATTGCGGAGAACCCATTACCGCTTCTATATATTTACCGCCAACTTTTGGAATTTTTACGGTATTTTTCAAAACAAAATTAAGGCCAAACAATAATACTCCAAATACAAACACTAAGGTGCTAAAGAATACTATTCGTCTTTCCAGTGAAGAAAGAATTTTCTTTATATGACCAAACTGCTTCAAACTAGGAAATCTTCTGCCTTTTACTTTTTTGACTAATTCCAAATCACCTCTGGAAGAAACTAAAGGGCGAGCCCCTTGCTTGTTTTTGAACTTTTTTACCAATCTATCCTTAAATTCTAAAAACACAAGATTAAAACATTAAAATATTAAAATATGAAAACTTACAAACAGTCGATGCTTTCAATGAAGATTAAAGCGTATAATTAAAATTATGAGAAGATATTATATAATAACCAACAAAAGAGAAATCCCAAAGAAAAATACAGACATAACTATGGTTGCTCGGTGCAAAATTTTGTCTAAACCACGTTTTGTACTATATACATTACTTGAACCGCCAAAAGCAGCCCCTAATCCAGCCCCTTTTTGCTGAAGCAATATCACAGCTATCAATATAATTGCCGATATAACCTGTAAAACTGAAAGAATTTGCATAATATTACTTTTTTAACAATTTCTTGAGTATTTTCTATGATTTTCCAACTACTATAAGTATATAGTAATAACCTCAATAAATCAACAGAAATCTACTTGATAAAATACATATTACTATATATAGGTTATTTTGTCAATACACCACCTTCTGACAGCCTTGACACATTGCAGATATAATGATATACTGCCTCCACTTAATTATTTACTCAGGTATATGAAAAAAGACACCCACCCAACAAGTTATCCAACAATTTTTGTTGACACATCATGTGGAGAAGAATTTATAACCAATTCTACTATAAAATCAGACAAAACTCGCACTATAAAAGGTGTCGAATATCAGGTCTGTAATATTGAAATTTCTTCTGCTTCACACCCATTTTATACCGGCAAGCAAATTTTGGTTGACACAGCGCGTCGTGTTGAAAAATTCAAAGAAAAAGCAGCCAAAATCAAAGCTGCGGCTGAGACCAGAAAAGGCAAAAAAGTAAAACGCGCAAAAGCAGCCTCAAAAAAGGCAGACGCCGAAAAAAAGGCCACAAAAAAGAAAGAAAAAAAATAGCCGCCAAAGGCTCAAAAAGCTTACAATGCCTACAAGGCTTGCGAGGCCATTATGATCTTGCAAACTTAATAGGTGGTGTAAGTTTTTTGTTATATATACCAGTAATGATATAATTAATAAACCCAAAATATTTATGCCTTGCAAGCCTTGTAAGCCTTTATGAACAAATACCAAAAAATAATCGATGAATTTATTAATTTAGAACAGGATTTGCACAATCCTGCTATTGTTGGCGACCAAAAGAAATTAAAAACCACTTCACAAAAATACAACCTATTAAAGCCTACCGCCGACAAAATAAAAGAACTGGAAAATATCGACAATCAAATAGGCGAGACCGATGCCTTAATAAGTACCGAGACCGACGCCGAAATGCGCCAACTGGCCGAAGTGGAATTAACACAGCTGCAAGAACAAAAAGAAAAAGTAGAAAAAGAATTGACTATTCTAACTTTGCCAACAGATCCAATGGATAAAAAAGATGTAATAATAGAAATAAGGGCAGGCGCGGGCGGAGACGAAGCGGCTCTTTTTGCCGGAGTGCTGATGCGAATGTATATGAGATATGCCGAAAACAAAGGCTGGAAAACCTCTCTTTTGAGCTCCAACCAAATAGGCATCGGTGGATACAAAGAAGTGATATTTTCTATTAATGGAACGGATGTATACAAAGATATGAAATACGAAATGGGCGTACACCGGGTACAAAGAATTCCCGAAACAGAAAAATCCGGACGAATACACACCTCCACATCAAGCGTAGCCGTACTACCGGAGATAGAGGAAGAAGAATTCAACTTCAGCCCAAACGATTTGCGAATAGACACCTTTTGCGCCGGCGGTCATGGCGGACAAAGTGTAAACACTACTTATAGCGCAGTCCGCATTACGCATATCCCAACCGGAATTGTAGCCCAATGCCAAGACGAAAAATCTCAAATAAAAAACAAAGAAAAAGCAATGGGTGTTTTGCGTGCTCGCGTATACGAGCAAGAGCGGGCAAAAAAACAGGCCGAATTGGACGAAAAAAGAAAAAGCCAAATTGGAACCGGCGACCGAAGTGAAAAGATTCGCACATACAATTTTCCCCAAGACAGAATTACTGATCACAGAATTCATGAAAATTGGAACAATATACAAAAAATCCTAGACGGAAACCTAGCAGACATAATAGAAAAACTTCGCCAAGAAGATTACAAAGCACAAGGACATTAAAACATGAAAACACTAAAACAAATCATTAAAGATAATTTTTCTTTGTTGATTATTCTTGTTATTGCAGCGGTTCTACGCGTCAATTTATTATTTGCCCGCGGTACTTTTTGGTTTGATGAGCAATTTAGTATACATTTTAGCTCAATCCCTTCTTGGAATGAGACAATCAAGTATTGGATACTGGAAACAAACCCTCCCTTGTTCACTTTTTTGCTTAGGTTTTATTTACCATTGATAAACCAGACAAAAGAAGCGACGGTGAGACTGCTTCCTTTGTTTTTTGGTCTTTTGGGCATCGTTTTGTTATATATATTTGCAAAAAAAGTATTCTCAAAAAAGGTCGCCATTTTGAGCGCTCTTTTTTTGAGTCTTTCCAGTTTACACATTATTATAAGCACGGAAACACGGGTTTACTCGCTATTGCTGCTATTAGCCATTGCATCTTGTTTCTTTTTTTATGAAATCACTTTTGAAAAAAAACAATCAAAAATAATTTGGATACTATACACACTGACAAACGTCCTATTGATTTATTCTCACTTGACCGCAGTCTTAATTCCACTCATACAATTTTTAACCCTAACCCTTTTACAACTCAAAAAAGACGAAAAAAACAAATGGTGCATTAGCCAAATTATAAGTACCGCGCTATGGTTGCCATGGTTTATCCCATCTATCATCTCAAAATTAAATATCAACTCAGCCAGCGCTTGGTATTTTAATACCGGTATAGAAAAATCAACCTCCAACATAGTCCACCTACTCATCCTGCCTTTTGTCAGTTCTCTCCAAAAAAACTTGTTGGTAACATTATTTTTAATTCTGCTTTTTGTTGCGTTTTTTGTCTTTATAAGACTTATCAAAAAATCCGAAGGCAAGCAAAAAAATATCCTTCTATTTATTTTATTGTGGGCACTGCTGCCAATACTGCTTAGTTCGCTCTTGGGTGTTTTTGTATCTAAATATGTGATAATTTCTTATCCGGCAATTTATTTATTAGCCGCCATTGTGCTAAACAAATATGCAATGGACAAAAAAAAGTTTGCGGCTATTATAATCGGCATAATAATAATATTACTCCCCCAAAGTATCGAAACATCCGCTTCCACAATATTTTCCTGGAATAAATTCAATAAATACATTCAAGAAAACGAAACAGACAAATCTATTATTTTACTTCCATTTGCAGAAGTCATTTCTTTTGAAGAATATTATAAAGGAAATAGCCCGATAATAGGGCTATACACAAAAGAAGACGATTTCTCGACAGACGAACGCATAGTTAGATATAATTGGAACAAACTAACAACAACAGAAGACGAACTCGCCAACTGGGTATTTTCCAACACAGAAAAAAACAACAATGCCGACAAGATATTTCTTATCCAACACTCAGAAAAAAATGCTATGATTCATGATATTCTTTTCAAATACGGATGGAAATTAAATAACAAACAACGAGCTCCAGGACATTTTGATTATTATTTATTTGAATTTAATGCGCAAAACAATACCACAACTTCTCCAATTAGCGAGCAGACAAATAAATAATTTGGATGCAGAACTTATTCTCTCACACATACTTGGGGAACCTCGCGAGTATATTTTGTCACATCCGGAAAAAAATGTTGACCTCCTGACACAATTAAAATTTAAAAAGTTTTTAAAAAAAAGAGCAAACAACATTCCCCTCGCGTATATCACCGGCCACAAAGAATTTTTTGGATTAGACTTTGTTGTAAATAAACACACCCTAATCCCACGCCCTGACACAGAAATACTAGTCGAAGAGGCAATCAAAACAATTAACAGACAACCAACAACTGGCAAAACATTGCTTGTTGACATAGGGACAGGAAGTGGTTGTATCCCAATTTCAATTTTAAAAACAATTAAAACATTTAGAACATCTAGAACATTTACAGCATTTGCCATTGATATTTCTAAAAAAGCGCTCAAAGTGGCAAAAAGGAATGCAAAGAAACACAATGTTGATATAACCTTTTTGCACGGCAATCTCCTCAAAGCATTAATCTCACACAAACACTTAAACACACAAATACTTAAACATATTTTTATTACGGCGAATCTACCGTATTTGACAGAAGAACAGTACAACTCAGAACCATCTATTCAACACGAGCCAAAATCTGCCCTAATTGCAAAAGATGGTGGCCTTGAATTATACAAAAAATTATTACAACAAATCAAACAACTTTCTACAACCTACAACCTACAACCTACGACCTACCTGGAAATCGATCCATCCCAAAAACAAAAAATCATTACTTTAATAAAAGAAATTTGGCCAAATATACAAGTTGAAATAAACCCAGCACCACTTTTTTTAAAAAAAAAGTGGTGCTGGGTAAAAAAAGACCTTGCCGGACAAGATCGAGTCGTTGTTTTAAAAATTGACAATTAAGCAAATTAGTGTTTAAATAGCTTTACTCCAAAAACAAAAAGGAAGGGGAAAAAATGAGTAAAAAATTACCAAGCAAAACAGAAGCTGCTGTAACAGTAGGCGCGGCAATAACTGTGGCCGCCGTTTCTTCCACTGTTACCATATTGCCCGCTCTGGGTGTCGCCGCTGTATGGCTTACTTACAGAACAGTCAAAAAGCTCAGAAAAATAAATCTGTAACCCCAAATTAGGGGTAAAACCAAAAGCCTCCCGATATTACAACGGGAGGCCTTTATTTTTTATTCCCATTTGAGCTCTTTATCTTCCGGCAAAATCTCCACCCAAATTTTTCCTGCCTGTAGTGGAATTAGATTATTTTCTTCATCATACCACCTTGTCCTGTCTTTTCTACTTTCTTTAAACCATTTACCCTCAATCACCTTTCCATTACGGAAAACCGCCACATCACCGCTGCCAATAGTGCCTATTTCTCTTCGGCCTACCTCATCAATTATTTTTGCGCGAACACGCTGAACTATAATAGTATCGGCGACAATTTCTGCGCCATCCATATCAAATGCCTGATCAGCTCCTTGAAAACGAGTATACTGCTGGGTTGAAGTATTAAATTTCCAAACTACTCTATATGCACCCCAAGAAACCATCGGTACTTCTATTTCTTCTACACAATCCTCCACACACGAAGCCATTTTTTCAAATACCCAGCCATCATAATCTTCTTTTTCATTATATTCACTATAATCTTCATAGGCCTTTTCCCATAATTTATTGGAAGTATAAGTATTGTGCGGTCTATCTCTGCCATTACTTCTCCAAAAATACCAGCCCCTATAAAATTCATTTATATCAAACAAATTATAAATATCAATAAGATCCAATGCGTCCGGAGACCCTCCAACATGCATATACATTGCGTTTCCATATTCACTAACCCAATCCAAATAATACGGACGAGCGCTCCTCACCGGACCAACCTGTTCTATTTTTGTATCAATGGTATATACCGCCATATAACGAGGAATGTTCCCCTCTACCGGGGCCTCATAAACAACATTAGCATCGGCAATCCCGGACAATGGCCAGGCCTCCAAATTATTTTCAACCATAACGGCCACAAGCTCCGGATCCACATACTTTTCTAACTCAACACATACGCCATCTAATTTTCTCTTATAATCACACCCCTTCTCCTCTTCTAATTGCTCCTCCACAAAATCATCAAACAAATCATCATAATTATTTCCAAAAAATGTTTGAGACAAAAACCAACCTAATAATCCCAGAGCAACCAAAAAAACAATAGCAGCCAAAATATAAATATATTTTGGATCATTAAAATTAAATAAATTCTTTAAAATCTTATCTAATTTCTTATTAATTAATTTTTTCTTTTTCATATAGAACACTTTATACAATATATATTACATTATTTTTGTAAACAAAAACAGTCCCGACTAAGTCGGGACTGTTTTAAATATAAATTACTCTTTCTTATCGCTTTGCGCCGGCTTATCTTCTTTTCCTTCACCTTTCTTTTCTTCTTTCTTATCATCTTCTGCAGCCCCAGCCTCTGCGCCATCTTTCTTGCCGCCTTCCACCTCAACATCCGCAATCGTTCCTGTAGAAGTTTCTTCCATAGCCTTGAGCTGATCCTCTGTAAGAGGTGGAACAACTTTGGCAACCACAGTATCAGGATTATCCGTCGCAGTAATTCCCCCCGGCAAAACCAATTCACCAACGTGAACAACATCTTCAAAAGTCTTTAAGATTGATAAATCAAAATCAATACCTCCAACCAAATCCTTAGGCAGACATTTTATATTCAATTCTCTCAAACCTGTAATCAAAGTACCGCCTAATTCTTTTATAGCCGCAGACTCTCCAACATAATTTACAGGCAAAGTGGCAAACATTTCTTTATTCATATTTATAAGCATAAAGTCGGCATGAATAATATTGCCTCTTACCGGGTCAACCTGCACGTCTTGAACCAAAATCTTAGAAGACTCCTTGTTGTCATCAAGGGTCAGGTCTATCAAATTTGATTCACCTGCTTCTTTGTATAATTTCTCAAACACCAAACCGTCAACTGAGACAGACTTTGCTTCTGATCCCGAACCATACAAAACAGCCGGTATTAAACCTTGTTCGCGTATTTTTTCGGATTTTTCTGTTCTTGTTTTTACTGCTATAGAAAATGTCATATTATTTAAGTGTGTTTTAAAATTAATTTTGTAAAACCATTGTCTCGCTGGGTAATATATTTGTGAAAATTAAGCAATTGGTCCTCGCCTATTTTTGGCTTCCTCTTCAAATCTGCCACCTCCGCTGCAGATAAATCAGTTATTATTCCAATAGAATTTGAACCAAATTGGGTGGTCATAATAAGCTGTATTATAGCGCCTTTGCACTTTTTACACGTAACATGAACCAAATGGTTTTCTTTATACTCCTCCAAAACCACTGCCCGGCTTTCCTCATAATGATAGGCGCACAAAGGGCACTCTTTGATTAGTTTCAAACGTTCAAAGATGGAATTAAGTTTTTTATTCATAATGATAAAAAAGTAAAATGATTATAGCAGAAGAGGTCTTAAATGTCAAGCCCATTATATCACTTAACCACTTTACCACCCAACCACTTAATCACTGGCTTAACAACAAAATCTTATTAATTATTTTATATTTTACTATTTTGCAATATTTTTAAAGACATGCTCTTTTGTTGAAAAATAAATACAAGTGGTCAGGTGGTCAGGTGATTGGGTGATTAGGTATCACGATTAACCGTACAATATGTTTTCTTTTTGATTTTCCCAATTTGACCTGGCCACACTCTCCACAATTCCTATCAATAACAAATTAACAATAAGAGAAGACCCACCATAGCTCAAAAATGGCAAAGTCAGCCCCGTTACAGGCAACAAACCGGTGCTTGCCCCTATATTAAATACCACTTGGATAAAAAATAGCAAAGTTATGCCGATAACAACATACGAACCATAGTCATCTCTGCTCTGCCTGGCAATCTTAATCATCCGCAAAAAAATAAGAAAATAAAAAATCAATATAATAAAGGCAACAATAAATCCCAGCTCCTCCGCGACAACAGAAAAAATAAAGTCAGTCTGCGCTTCGGGCAAAAAATGCAATTGGCTTTGTGAACCAAAACCAAGCCCGCGCCCAAAAAAACGACCGGCGCCAATGGCAATAATTGATTGATTAACATTGTACCCAGCGCCCAACGGCTCTTCCTCCGGGTGCAAAAAAACCAACAAGCGATCTCTTTGATAATCTTGAAACAAAAAATTCCAGCCTATCAAAAATGATACTAAAACAATTGATAACAAGGCAAGAATATATTTCTTTTTTACTCCGCTCAATATGAGAGTGCCAAACCATATACCGCCCAATACCAAAGCCGAACCCAAATCAGGCTGAACCAAAATAAGAAGAATCGGCAAAAGCACCACCAAGCCACTCAATACCACAAATTGCAATTTATCAAATCTCCTGCCCTGTTTGCTTATCAAAAATCCAATAATCAAAATCACAGCCAGTTTGGCAAACTCTGCCGGCTGAAAAGAAAATCCCCCAATCCTAAACCATCCGGTAGTCCCTCTAATTGTTTCCCCAAAAAACAATACTCCAACCAACATTAAGACCGACAACACATATACCGGTTTTGATATTGCTTGATAAAAAGCCATATGAAACCGCAGAGCTATCAAAAGAACTCCCAGGCCAATCATCAATGCCAAAAATTGTGTCGGAAAATAAATAAGCTTGTCGCCGCGCGACAAGTCTATACTATATATGGAAGCAAAACTAAAAACCAATAAAACAAACACGAACATCATTAATCTCCAATCATATTGGCGCAAAGATAATAAGTTTGTAAGAATTCTACGCATAAGCCACTACATTATCACTAAACCACAGAGATAATCAAGCATTACAATCCCGGGCTCATATATACTTCATTGTCAAAAAAATTTACAACCGGGATCACCCTAATATTTGTAACTGTTATATTTCCTCCAAAATAACGAAGATCAATTTCTTTCACTTCCGCAGAATTAAACCTATCAATTCTCAAAAATATATAACCAACAGTCTGATTTCCATTCAACAATTCAACATAAAACTCCGGCGCCCAATAACTGTAAGCAGAATCATTATACAAATCAAAAGTAATTGACGGCACCAAAATCCCCGAATCGCTTGGCGTGTTAAAAACAAAATTATCAATTGAAAATCTATTTCTCGCGTCTACATAACCGGAAACATCGGAGATATCGTGAGCGCTAATTGATTTCCAAGAGATTTTATCAATAACGAACTGAACGTTTGATGGAAACTTATTACTATCATGGCCAAACACCGCGACCGGCCGTTTTGACCCGGGCAACACTGCCGAAGTATATTTTTTTGTTTCTTCTCCGGAGTAAGTAAAGTGATATTCAACATTTGCAATCCAGCGTTCATTTGGATTAGCCACTTGAGCAATAAAATCATACATATCTTCCGCGCTGCTAAATGCCCTAACATTGGAAACATTAAGATCCTGCGCTTTGTACGCGCTTTTTAGTTCATCATAATTTTGAAATTGAGCTACTTGCCCAAGCAAGAGTGTTTGTTCGTCTTCCCAATAGCCATATATCAAATAATCCCCCCATTTCCATAGGCTAAACCCAATAGTCAAAACACAAAAAGCAACCAAAACACCAATCCCAATATTTTGGATTAATATTTTATGCTTCAAATACCACACGCCAAACTTCAACTGAACATTTGGAAGTTCGCCGGTTGTGTCAATGTATTTTGAATCTTTGTTTTTGTCTTTTCCTAAAAACATAGAACCACTAATCTTTATCACGAATCCGCACTAATTAATTTTATTATATGTTATGTAATATATGTCACGCATAAATATATTATACATCAAAGAACGTTGTGGGTACAATTTCTTTATGCAAAAATCACCTAAACTAGAATAAAAAAATGTTTAAACGCTTATATTGAAATGTATATACATCGAGCTTCACCGCCCTTGTTTTATAACTCTATTTATGATACAATATTCCTAATTATTATGAATTATAATCTCTGAATTTATGCCAAAAAAACGTGTAGTTAGGGGAAGAATTGAGAAGAAAAAAGCCCCGCCAAAACCAACAAAACAAGCATCTGTTCCCAAAAAAGCAGTCCGCCAGCCGGTAGAAGAAAAAAGCAAAGACAAAGGCGGCTATAGCGCCAAAAATATTACTGTTTTAGAAGGTCTGGAAGCGGTAAGAAAACGTCCCGGAATGTATATTGGATCCACCGGATCAGCCGGACTGCACCATCTAATCTGGGAAGTTATTGACAACGCATTTGACGAGGCGATGGCTGGATATTGTGATCATATTACATTAAAACTCTTGCCCGACCACTGGATAGAAGTAACAGACAACGGCCGTGGTATTCCGGTAGACATGCATCCAATAAAAAAAATAAGCGCGCTTGAATTGGTAATGACTCAACTCCACGCCGGTGGTAAGTTTGGCGATGGCGGATACAAAGTATCCGGCGGTCTTCATGGCGTAGGTGTTTCGGTTGTAAACGCGCTTTCCACCAATGTCAAAGCCACTGTTCACCGAGACGGAAAAATTTGGGAACAAGAATACAAAATAGGAAAACCGGTAAAAAAAGTAAAGGCAATCGGACAAACAAAAACAACCGGAACAACCATTGCTTTCAAAGCCGATGCATCAATTTTTGAAACTCTTGATTTCAAATGGCAAACAATAATTGACCACTTGCGACAACAAGCTTACCTAACAAAAGGCGTCCAAATTGATATCTTAGACGAAAGAAGCAGTGAAGAAAAAACCGAAGACCAAACCACTCAAAAATATTTAAATAAATACAAATTCTATTTTGAAGGCGGAATCGGCAGTTACGTAAAACATCTCAACAAAAACCGCGAAGCCAAACACAGAAATGTTTTTTATGTAGAAAAAAAAGAAAAAGACATTGCTGTTGAAATCGCTTTGCAATATACAGATGATTATTCAGAGTCGCTCCATGCCTTTGCAAACAATATTACAAACCCGGACGGTGGAATGCATGTGGCCGGTTTTCGCACCGCCATGACCAGAACCCTAAACACTTACGCCAGAAACAAAAACATTATAAAAGAAAAAGACGCAAATTTAACCGGCGAAGACGTCCGCGAAGGATTAACCGCAATAATATCAGTAAAAATCCCGGAACCACAATTTGAAGGGCAAACAAAATCAAAACTTGGCAACCCGGAGGTAAAGCCAATTGTTGAGAGCATCTTAGCCGAGAGCTTGATGATATTTTTGGAAGAACACCCAAAAGACGCCGAGGGAATACTTGGCAAATGTCTATTAGCGGCCAGAGCCAGAAATGCCGCGCGCATTGCCCGAGACACAATTTTGCGAAAAGGAGCGTTGGAAGGATTTACTTTGCCGGGCAAACTGGCAGATTGTTCAAGCAGAAACGCCGAAAACTCCGAATTATATATAGTTGAGGGCGACTCCGCGGGCGGAAGTGCGAAGCAAGGGCGCGACCGAAAGACACAAGCCATATTGCCTTTGCGCGGAAAAGTTTTGAATGTTGAGAGAGCCAGATTAGATAGGATTCTAGCAAACAACGAATTAAAATCCTTGATAATCGCACTGGGCACAAACATTGGAGAACAATTTGATATTTCAAAGCTTCGTTATCACCGAATAATAATAATGACCGATGCCGATGTAGACGGTTCGCACATTCGCACGCTTCTTTTGACATTGTTTTTCCGCTACTTCCCGGAACTTATCAATAACGGACATATTCTAATTGCTCAACCCCCTCTTTTTAGCATCAAAAAAGGAAAAGAATACACTTGGTTTTATGATGAAAAAGAATTGGATGATTATAAGAAAAAACACGGTATAAAAGAAGACGACATCCAGCAAGCCGCCGAAGAAACTGACGCAAGCACAAGCGAAGAAACAGAAGAAGTTGAAAAATCATCCAAAACAAAAGGGAAGACAAGCAAACTAAACATCCAAAGATACAAAGGTCTCGGTGAAATGAACCCGGATCAATTGTGGGAAACAACCATGAACCCGGAAAACAGACTGATGAAAGTCGTAACCGTTGAAGATGCCGAAAAAGCAAACGAAATCTTTGATATCCTAATGGGCGCAGAAGTAGCCCCTAGAAAAAAATTCATCCAAACCCACGCAAAGTCAGTAAAGAATTTGGACATATAGCAACCCGCCTATACAAGGTTTTTTAATAAAATCTTAGCTTATTTGAGTTAAGAAAATGGTAAGTTGTGATAAGAAGTGTTGTACGAAATTAAATAATTTTTTTCAAATCTTTTATGAAAATAGGAATAATCGGCTCA
>Ga0066639_10004108_pt1 | contig 12473 bp, 14 predicted proteins | sample CryGeyCG2114_010_2_FD_59504 | JGI IMG/M metagenome (GOLD analysis project Ga0066639, IMG submission 59504) | Groundwater microbial communities from aquifer - Crystal Geyser CG10_big_fil_rev_8/21/14_0.10 | ecosystem: Environmental > Aquatic > Deep subsurface > Groundwater | place: USA: Utah...
GAATATCGTTGATTTTTTCTCCAACACCTTCAAATTTTAACGGCTTCTTAGTCACTTCATAAATGGATATAGCAGCACCTGCCCTTGCATCACCATCCAACATCGTTAAGATCGACCCAGTAATTGACACTTGCTTATCAAATTCTGCAGCTGTTTTAACTGCATCTTGACCTGTAGTAGCATTTGCCACAAAAAGTACTTCCTGAGGATTAAAAATCTTTTTAAGATCCTTAAGTTCTCCCATTAACTCATCATCGATATGAAGCCGTCCAGCAGTATCTGCTATAATTACATCAAAAGCTTCTTTTTTAGCTTTTTCAATAGCTTTTTTTGCAACCTTCCTTGGGTTCTTCTCTCCATCAATAGAAAAGACCTCAACATCAACTGAAGTTGCAAGCTTTTTAAGTTGTTCGATCGCAGCAGGCCTTTGAAGATCGCATGCAGCTAGTAAAATTTTTTTCTTTTTCCCGCTATTTTTTAAGAAATTAGCAAGTTTTACACTATGGGTAGTTTTCCCAGATCCCTGCAGACCGCAAAGCATGATGCAGCTAGGATATCCGTTAAGATTTAGCCCAGTCTCATCTTGGCCCATAAGGCTGATCAGCTCATCGTGAACAATTTTTGTAAATTGTTGAGCTGGTTTTACAGATTTAATTACTGTCTCGCCTAGAGCACGCTGTTTTACGCTTTTAACTAAAGATGAGGCAACAGAATAATTAACATCTGCCTCCAAAAGCGCAAGTCTCACATCCCTAACAGCTTCTGCGATATTATCTTCAGTCAGCTTTTTGGCTCGAACTAGCTTCTGAGTTAACCCCTGAAACTTTTCAGTAATTGATTCAAACATAATTAAACTTAAGTTTTCTAACTTAAATAGAATAATCTAAAAAATCATTCTATTTCAAGGAAAAAGAACCTGTCAAGTCCCGCTAAATCTCTTTTTATCCCTTTATTTCGAAATGGCAGTTTTTCAAAAATTTTATTTACCAAATCTCCTTGAGCATAACCGATTTCTAAAAATATTTTAGCCCCTGGGTTTACATAGTCTAAAACCTCATCTGCAATCTTTTCATAGAATTCTAGGCCTGTTTTTCCACCAATTAGAGCTAGACTTGGTTCTTTAGTGTTGTTAATTTCTTTAAATTCTTCTTCGGATAAATACGGTGGGTTACATAAAATATAATCAGCCCTCAAGTCTTTAAACGGCTTAAACAAAGAGCCTTTCAAAAACTTCACATCCACATGATTAATCTCTGCATTCTTCTTAGCTGTATTTAATGCTACTTGCGATATATCAGATGCGTATACATCAAGATTTGGAAAATTTTTCTTTGTTGAAATACCCAAACAGCCGCTACCACAGCAAATATCAAAAACAGTTTTAGGTAAGCTGTCATCAACATGGTTTGCAAAAATTTCCATTAAAAGCTCTGTTTCTTGTCTTGGAATCAAGACAGATGGATTGACAGTAATTGTACAGCCATAAAACCCAACTTTTCCTATCACATACTCAACAAGATTTCCCTTTAATATCAAATTTAGGCTTTTCTTCACTTTCGCCAATAGATCCTTTTCAACTGCTTTTTCATAACAATAAAAAAGCTCACATCTTGGCACACCAAAAATGCTGGAGACAATCTCTTCAACGACCATCCGGGGTCGATGTAATTTTAAATTTTTTAGTTTTAAGGAGTATTCTTGAATCAGATCTTCAAGTATTTTCACTGAGCTTTTTTTGATAATAATGACCTACCAATGAATTAGAAATATCTTCAAGATCACCTTCCATCACCTTATCGAGACTATAAACTGTCAAGTTTATACGATGGTCCGTTAATCTGTTTTGTGGAAAGTTATAAGTCCTGATTCTCTCTGAACGATCACCTGATCCAATCTGAGATGATCTCAAAGAAGAAATCTCTTGAGCTTGCTTTCTTTGCTGTTCTTCAGAAACCTTCGCCTTAAGCAATCTAAGAGCTCTTTCTTTGTTTTTAAGTTGACTTCTCTCATCTTGACAACAGACAACTGTATTAGTTGGTATATGCGTTACCCTAACAGCCGAGTCTGTAGTATTAACATGCTGCCCACCTGCACCAGATGCCCTATAGGTTTCAATCCTAAGATCCTTATCTTCAATAGACACTTCCTGATCATCGGGCTCTAATAAAATTGCAACCGTAATAGCTGATGTGTGAACTCTTCCTTGCGTTTCAGTCTCTGGAACCCTTTGTACTCGATGAGTGCCAGATTCAAATTGCATATAGCGAAAAACATTTTTTCCGCTGATTCCCATAACGTATTCTTTGTAACCGCCTATATCAGATTCCGTACAAGATATATGCTCATATTTCCATTTCATATGATCACAAAAATTCTTGTACATCCTTACACAGTTACCAACAAACAAGGCAGCTTCATCACCGCCGGTACCTGCTCTAATTTCTAGAATAATATTTCTATCATCTCTAGGATCTGGAGGAACTATTAAAGATTGAACTCGAGATAAAAGAGTTTTTTCTTTTTTCTCTAAATTTGCAAGCTCTTCTTCTATGACAGCTATCATCTCAGGATCGCTTTCATTTCTTAGCAATTCCTGATTTTCTTTGATCGCATTTTTGGTTATCTGATAATTATTCCAGCTCTCTTTTAAAGAAGAAAGCTGGGAATATTCTAAAGTTAGTTCTTTGTATCTTTTTTGATCCGAAAGAGCTTCAGGTTGCCCTAGCAGCTCTTCAGTTGATTTAAGCCGCTCTAAAAGCTGCAGGACTTTTCTTTCCATAAAAAATTATTTCTTTTTGGATTTCTTTACAGTCTTCTTTTTCGCAGCTTCTTCTTGCTTTTCTCTATCTTTTTGATCTTGCTCTCGCTTCATCTGATAACGTTTTTTAAACTTATCAATCCTACCTTCAGTATCTAATATCTGCTTACTTCCAGTGAAAAAAGGATGTGAAGAAGAAGAAATCGACACTCTATGCACAGGATATTCCTTACCTTCAAATGTCTCTGTTTGGTCAGTTTTTAAAGTGCTGCCAATTAAATGTTTTGTTCCAGTTGACGAATCGATAAAAAGAATTTCTTTATATTCTGGATGGATATCATCTTTCATGTCTTTATAGCCTCTTTAATGGAAATATCCCCTATAATTTACTTTTACAGGATAATAAACTCAAGATTTTTTGAAAAATTATAGGATCATTTTACTATTTTAGCTATAATTTAGACAAGATTACTAAGGTAAGCGCTAAAATAATGTTTAATAATTTCACTTTAACCAATACACCAAAACACTTAAAAAACCTCCTGATCACTATTGCAGTATTTTCTTTAATACCATGTATCATTCACAGCCTGGCAGCATATTTAGGTCTTTCTTTAGTTGGATTTTCAAAGGCATTTTTTTGGCAGCCAATTACCTTTCTTTTTATGCAACCAAATATGTTGAGCATTTCTTTTAATTCGATCTTGCAATTATTTTTCTATGTTTTTGCAATTTACACTGTTGGATCAGAAATAATTTCTCATAAAGGAGTTAAATCCTTTTATATTTTATTTTTACTTCCGGGGATTATATCAGGATTATTCCTATTAGGAATGATGTTCTTAATAAAAACAAGCTTCATCGTTTATGGGCTTGCAATACCAACCTACAGTTTGCTCGCAGGTTATATAATGCTTGGAACTAACGCTAGAATATTAATTTTCCACTCAGCTCCAATAAAAATTTCAAACATTATTATAGCTATCTTCTGTATTCATCTTTTTTCAATAGCTGCAAACTTTTCCATACTGATTGCCCTCGCTCATTTACTTGCAGTAGCGATTTCTTACATATACTGTTTATGGTCCTGGAAAACTCACAGCCCTTTTAAAAAGTTGTTTAAATTTGAAAAAATAATCATTAAGAAATCTCATAAAGCTGAGTTCTATGATTTTGCAAGTGGTTCAAAAATGACTGACGCTCAAATTGTAGATGAGATTTTAGACAATTCTAACGAAAAGGGTTTAAACAAAAAAGATAAAGCAAAGCTGAAAAAATTTTTTCAAAGAAAAGATTAGTCTTTACTAATAGTTGCTTTAATCGCGCTTATTGTTGAAAGAACCCCATGAAAAACACCTTCTTCATATCTAAATAAAGGATTATTTTCCAATTCAGAGAAATCATTAGGTTGTAAGATATCCTCATCCGTTATATTTGGAACAAATTTCTTCGCGAATTCCATCAAATGCTTTTTTTGATAAATCTCAAGCTCTTCTAAAAGATTTAAAATATCACTAAGTTGTTTTTCTTTTTTCATGGCGCACCTTTTTGAAAAAATCTTTCATAAGTTGAGATGCTTCCTCTTGAAGAATATTTGAAGTAACCTCAATTTTATGCATTGGATGCTTTATAGAAAAAAGATCTATAAAACTTCCATTTGCACCTAATCTTATGTCTTTTGCAGCCCAGACAAGTCGCTTTACCCTTGCCAAAAACATAGCAGAAGCGCACATTCCACATGGCTCTAAGGTCGAATATAACGTAACACCTTCTAGCCTAAAGTCATTAAAATAACTATTGGCAGACGTAATGCTAAGCATCTCAGCATGAGCTGTTGCATCTTTTAAAAGCTCTGTTTGATTATGACCTCTGGCTATGATTTTTTTATCATGGACAATGACGCATCCGACAGGCACTTCATCTTCTTTAAATGCCTTTTTAGCCTCTTTTAAAGCTTCCATCATAAAGAATTCATCTAATTCTTCTTGTGGCAATTTCTTTTTAAGTAAACTTGGATGCATGATTTTATATTTTTTTTGCAAAATGTAGCAAAGAAGCTTGGATTAATCAAGTTAACAAAACTTATCCAGCAAAAACCACATACCCTTCTAGAGCTTCTTTGGCTAGGGCAATTTTTGGTTCAACTCTAAGCTTCCAAAAAGGATTAAAAACATTGCTTTTAGTCCAATTAAAAACATCATATGTATAATCAAAAACCACACGAACAGCCATAATTAATTGAAGACGATTCCAAGCCACTACTTTTTTTATAATCCCAAAAATCGGCGTTAAAAAACTATCAAAAATAGCCTTATAGACTGTAGCAGCTTTATTAACAGAACTGCTAATAAATAATGGTATCCCTATTAGAATTCCCTTAGGGACATTGTAGAATACATGCTGAACTGGAGAAACACCAAAATTAATCACACGGCTCCCCAACTCTCTTACAGAGTCAGCTACCATTTCTAGTTTTTTAAAATTAGTAAAAACTGCAACTGTCCTTAAAGAAGAAGCAAACGAGTAAACGAAGGCCCCATACATAATTGCAGAATAAAAAATGGAAAGCGCTACAATAGCTGCAGCTGCAACTCGTTTTGTTTTGCAAACATTATCAGCAAAAAGAACATTTTTACTATTGGCTATAATTAAATCATATGGGTTTTTGACCATTAAATCATACTTTAAGGCACTAGAGAGAGCGCTAAACATCTCAAGCTTAGATGGATAAGAATTTTTCCACTTTTCTTGAACGGTTTTAATTGCTAATGGATTAAAATGTAACATTTTACGTAATAATTCAATTAAATAGGTGCTATTATTAATAATTTGCAATTAGTAGTCAAGATCTGATTTAAGAGATTTTTTGCAAATTAATTATTTTAAAAACTTCTGTTAATCTGTGCTTTAAACCTAAAATCTCCCTAAATAGCTGTGTTTAGGGGTTATCAATTGACCTATTTTAAGCTTTTTTGTACAATATATGTAGGTTAAAAAATATTCATAACTACACAAGTTGGAGAACCACATGTCTCTTGACAAAGCCACTAAAGAAGAAATTATAAAAAAGTATCAATTACACGAGAATGATACAGGATCTGCTGATGTTCAAATCGCGGTTTTATCAGAACAAATCACAGAAGTATCAGAGCATCTAAAATTATCTGATAAAGACTATAGTGCACGTCTTTCACTACTCAAACTTTTGGGTCAAAGAAGAAAGCTTTTAGACTACTTAAACTCTACAAGCACTGAAAGGTATCTAAGCTTAATTTCTCGTCTAAATTTACGTAAATAATTAAAATTTAGTCGCACTTTAAAGTGCGACTTTTTTTTTTGGTTTTGGTGGATTACTAGAGACCAGAAAAAAATTTTAAAGCTCTTTTTCTTTAAACTTTTTTTCTGTTTTCTATCTTCTTTCCAAAGCCTTTCACTATCTAAAAAACAATACATAAGGAGATTTTTGAATGAGTCAAGAATCAACACACGAATCTATTTCAGTTAAACTAGGAAAACAAACAATAACATTTGAAACAGGTAAGGTTGCAAGACAAGCTAACGGAGCCGTTCTTTTGCACTGCGGGGAAACAACCATCCTATCAACTGCATGCGCTTCAAGTGCTCCTTTAGAAGGAGTTGATTTTCTTCCGCTCAGAGTTGATTATCAAGAAAAGTTTTCTTCTGTTGGAAAAACGCTAAGTGGCTTTATTAAAAGAGAAGGGCGACCAACCGAAAAAGAAGTATTAGGATGTCGTTTAATCGATCGTCCTCTTAGACCTTTATTTAAAGAAGGATATTTCAACGATACACAGGTATTAACATTTGTGTACTCTTATGACGGCATAAATATGCCAGATGTATTAGCGATATGCGCAGCTTCTTGTGCACTTACAATTTCTGATATACCTTTAAAAAAGCCAATAGGTGGAGTTAGGGTTGGATACATAAATGAAGAATTTGTAATAAATCCCTCCCCAGACGAGTTAAAAACCAGTAAATTAGACCTTATTTTAGCTGGGTCTGAGGATGCTATCTTAATGATTGAAGGTTATTGCGACTTTCTAACTGAAGATCAAGTAATAGAGGCAATTGAGTTTGGGCATGAGGCCATCAAAGAAATCTGCAGAGCTCAAGAAGAGCTCAGAAAAAAAATAGGCAAGCCTAAAATGACTGAATTTCATGTTGTTTCTGAAGAACTTGTCAAAGAAGTAGAAGAGCTTGGAAAAGAAAAGATCAAAAACGCTTTGAAAATTTCAGGCAAAAAAGAAAGAGATGACAAATTAAAAGAAATATCAGATGAGATTATTCAAAAAATCAACCCAGAAGATGCAGAACCTACACATGAAATGCGAGATCTTCAATATGCTATAAAAAAATTAAAATCATCTTTAATGAGAGAGATGATTTTAGTTGATAAAGTTCGCATAGATGGTAGAAAGCTAGATGAAATCAGAAAGATTTCAATTCAACCAAGATTCTTACCAAGAACTCATGGTAGCACTTTGTTCACTCGTGGCGAAACTCAATCAATTGCAGTCTGTACCTTAGGTGGAGAGACTATGGCACAAAGATATGAGGATCTGCATGGAGAAGGAGCTCACAGATTCTATATGCAATATTCTTTCCCTCCGTTTTCTGTTGGAGAAGTTGGCAGAATGGGCCCTCCAGGTAGAAGAGAGATAGGACATGGAAAACTTGCAGAAAGAGCTTTAAGCGCAATATTGCCAGCACAAGCTGAATTCCCATATGTAATTAGACTTGAGTCTAATATCACAGAATCAAATGGATCATCTTCTATGGCATCTGTTTGTGGTGGCTGTTTAGCTATGATGGATGCTGGAATTCCTATTTTAAGACCTGTTTCTGGAATAGCTATGGGGCTTGTTTTAGAAGAAGACAAGTTCGAGATCCTATCAGATATATTAGGAGCTGAGGATGCTCTTGGTGATATGGACTTTAAAATTACCGGAGATAAAGACGGTATAACAGCGTTCCAAATGGACATTAAAGTAGAGGGAATTACCTCAACTATAATGAAAACTGCTTTAGAGCAAGCTAAAAGCGGCAGGATCCATATTCTAAATGAAATGCTTAGTGTTTGTCCTAAGTCACAAGAAAAACTATCTGCTTATGCTCCAAAAATCGAGACCATCCAGATAAAACAAAATCAAATTGGAACTGTAATTGGTCCTGGTGGAAAACAGATCAGAGCTATTACAGAAGAGACCGGCGTTCAAATTGACATTAGTGATGATGGACTTGTTAGCATAGCATCTACCGATGCCGAAGCTATCGAAAGAGCTATGGAAATCATAATAAACTTAGTCGGTGAAGTTGAGGTTGGTAAAATCTATAGTGGAACCATCAAAACCATTACTGATTTTGGACTTTTTGTTGAAATCTTCAGCAAACAAGGCCTTTGCCACATCTCAGAAGTTTCACACGCTAGAGTTGAAAACCTAAATGATTTTTACAAAGTTGGAGACAAAATCGACGTAAAAGTCTTAAACGTCAACGACAGAGGTCAAATCAAGCTAAGCCATAAAGTGCTTCTAGCTAATAAGTAATTTATAAAGGCCACTTTTAAGTGGCCTTTTTTATTCCTTGATGCCTCGTTTTTACTCAATAAATACGTTAGTTGACTGGTTGGAGTTTTAACCAGATCCATGTATACTCAAATTTTATTTTTTTAATTATTATATCTTGAAGCTTAAGTAAATATGTTAAAGCTAGAACTACATGAAAATCCTAAAAAACATATTTATAAAAGGTTGTTAAAACCTGTTAGTAAAGTCCATTATTTGTTCTCTCTATGCTCGGAACACTCATTATACTTAAAGAATGAAGATAAATTATGCGGAGTGCTAGATATTTTGAGCGGCTTAGAATATCACATTAAAAAAATTAAAAATTTAGAAAAAATAGCTTGTAAGCATAGTAACCATTTAAATCTGCTAAAAAAAGCAATAAATCCTTCTACTTATCTGAATTACGTAAATATAATAGATATCATGATGCAACACATGAATCGGTAGCTTATTTGAATAGGTTAGGTCAGTTAGCATTTTTCTTTGGATCTGACTGGTTCTCTCAAGTTATAGAAACGAAACATATTGTACAAAAAATTCCTTCTATTTTAGCCCTCATGCCAATTAGAGATAAATTTACAGCACATAGACAACAAGATTTTCCTAGAAATGACGATTGTTTAAGTTTAGGATTCAACGAATTTGGATTAGCACCTGGATTGCTAGGTAGTATAAAAAATCCAGGCTCTGTGGTCATTCAGTTTCAATTTCCAACAAAAAAAAGACACCCTTTTCTTGTTAAATATAATTCACCATCTGTATCTAGTATTGAGTGTATAAACAGTAAAAATAATCTTATAATTTTTACTCCAACAATGCTTCATCAGAGAATTCTGAACGAAACTGTGAGTTTACTCGAATATTTTTTTAGCTTTCAGCTTTAAAATCTATAAATGTTTATTACACTTATCACTTATATAAAAAATCTTTAAGAAACCTGTGAATATTTTAAAACTAAGTTTTTCAAGTATACTTACCTTATTTTGTGGATTTAGACAAAGTATACTTATCTTATTTTGTAAGTTTAGATAAAGTATACTTTACTCATACTCGCGGTCCTTTTGATAGAGTTGAAAACTATAACAATAAAAAGCTGGAGAAATCCTTCTAGATGTTGCAAAGGGTGTTTGTGCTGCTGCTTATGGAAATATTCTAGGTGCTATTGTCGGAGCAATTACTGGAGTTGAAAAATTTTTAGAAGCTGCTGATAAGTACTGTGAGAACAGAGAATTCGAAGAGGTTCCAGAAATAGATAGTTGGGATAGAAATTATTAATTAAAGGACATTATGATACATAAATTACCATTTTTAATTCTTATGCTATTCACTCCATATCAGATCTTTCGCATTATAAAGTCATCATATAAAGAAAAAAAAATTTTGGATATTTTAGTTGGCGGGGTGATTATTTTAGTGTGCGCTACTAGTTGGCCTATAAACTTGAATAATTGGCTATGCTTCTCTTTTATGGGTTTACTGTTTTCTATAGTAATGGCCTATGAAGGCTGGAGTAATAAAAAACACATTTATTGGCTAACATCAATTATCCTTTTTGTTATATCAGGAGTGTTTTTTTTCCTATATATTGACAATCCTTAAAATCTATTCACAAGTTTTAAAGTTCAAAGAGCTAAGCCCTTTTTTTTACAAAATATCAATAATCGATTCCTACCCTGCTTTACAATCAACTTTAAATCTTATAAATATAAAATTTTAGCAATAGAGTACTTGCGTGAAGTTTTTATCTATTATTTTAGTTTGTCTAAGCTTTAGCAGCTGCACTCAAATATGCGTTCCAAAATGTGAACCAAATAATCCTTGTAGATCTGATGTTATATCATCTCAATATGACCTAAGCGCTATTTTGGAGTTAGATGAAAACTGATATGAAACTTCTAATTAAGTATAGAGCGATTTTTATACTGCCTATTTTGTGTTTTTTAAGCAGCTGCAACGTAAACACTAATCCAAAAGCTGAATTTGAAAGCGTTAAACAAGATATTAAAAATGAAACAGGAATTTCAATTGATAACACATCTAGAAAAAATATTGATCTAGTAAGACAGCTCGTTAATAGACTATTAGAAAATGAACTAACTGAAGACAATGCAATCAAGATCACTTTGCTAAATAATAGAATGCTCCAAGCTGAATATGAAAAACTGGGAGTTGCAAAAGCTAATTTGGCGCAGGCAAAGCTTTTAAAAAATCCTATTTTTTCACTTTCGTATAAGTTTGCAACTGAGGCAAATCAGTTTGACATCATCAATATGAGCCTTTTTCAGAATTTTTTAGAGGCTCTTTTAATTCCCTCCAAAAAGAAGCTAAAGGCAATAGAGCTTCAAAAAACCAAATCATTTGTAACTAACAAAATACTACTGACAATAGCTAATACAAAAAATGCATTTTATGAAGTTTTATTGACAGAGCTTACTTTGGAGTTAGAAAAGAAAATACTGCTAGCCAAAGAAGCATCTTTTGAATTTGCTGAAGTTTTATTTGAAGCTGGCAATATCAATGCCTTGGAACTATCAATAAAAAAAGCTGATTACTTGGAGGCAAAGCTAACTGTTGCTGATATGGAAGTTGCATTAATCGACGCTAAAGAAAAATTAAATCAGGCGCTAGGTCTTTATGGAAAAGACATTAATTGGAAGATTCACCGTACAATTAAGGATAATAACTTATGCGAATTTAGCTTTGACAATTTTGAAAATGTCGTTGTTTCTAAGAGCTTAAAACTAAAGTATAACCAGTTGCAAATGATCGTAATTGCTAAAAAGTATGGAATTGACATAGCAAACACGGTTTTATCGAATTTTACAATTGGACCTGATTCTGAAAGAGAAGATAATGGTGTATGGTTCGTAGGACCTGCTTTTTCGATTGGTATTCCAATTTTTGACTTTGGTAAAGCTGTTTCTGCTGCAGCTCAAGCCGAGCTATATCAACAGTGGAACAATTACACATCAATAGCAGTCAATATCCGTTCTATTGCTAGGATGGCTCGCATCAACTTCTTAAATAGCAAAAGGAAATTCAATTACTATCAAAAAGCTGTGCTTCCCTTAAAAGAAAAAGTATATCAAGAAACTTATAATCAATATAACGCAATGCAGCTAGGTGTATTTGATTTACTTAAAGCCAAGTCAGATGAATTTCTGGCAAAAGTTCAAATGATAAAAGTACAAAAAGATTTTATTTTCTCAAAAATTGAGCTTGATTTACTGCTAAGTGGCTCAGATTTTAAAATATGGGAATAATATGACTAAATTTCTGATAGCTTTGATTACTCTTTATTCTAGTTTAACAGCAGATACAGACTGCCATAAACCAAAGTCTGCATATGAACTTCCCTGGTCAAAGTCAGAAAAAACATGCATGCCTTTATCTAGATTTGATAGAGATTACACGCCTTGCATCGTCCCTAATGGAACAAAGGCCTACTGCAGAATAAAAAATGGGGTAAAAATATTTCACCTCACAGCAGAGCCTATTGTCTGGGAAGTTGCAAAGGGATTAACTATAAACACGTGGGGATATAATGGATCTGTTCCGGGACCTGTTATTGAAGTTGCTGAAAATGACCGGGTGAGAATTTATGTGACTAACAAACTCCCAGCTCCAACTACAGTTCATTGGCATGGAGTGTTGTTACAATGTGGTATGGATGGGGTTGCAGGTCTCACTCAGCCAGCTATAATGCCGGGAGAAACATTTTGTTATGAATTTACTTTTCCGAATGCTGGAACATTTATGTACCATCCCCACTACGACAATATGACACAAGAAGGAATGGGATTAGTTGGAATGATAGTCGTGCACAAAAGAGAAAAAAAATGCCAAAGGCCTGATCGTGATTTTGTCATCATGCTACATGAATGGACCATTCCAGTCGGAACTAAAAGGCCTGATGTCTTTAAAATGGGGAGTTTTAATATTCTAACTATGAATGGAAAGGTTATGCCATATACTGAGCCACTTGTCGCAAAATTTGGTGATAAAGTATGGATACGCTATGGAAACTTAAGTGCCATGGACCACCACCCTATTCATTTGCATGGATATTCTTTTAAAACAATTGGAACAGATGGCGGGTGGATTGAAAATAAGGACTACGTGTTGCC
>Ga0066639_10004110_pt1 | contig 12473 bp, 9 predicted proteins | sample CryGeyCG2114_010_2_FD_59504 | JGI IMG/M metagenome (GOLD analysis project Ga0066639, IMG submission 59504) | Groundwater microbial communities from aquifer - Crystal Geyser CG10_big_fil_rev_8/21/14_0.10 | ecosystem: Environmental > Aquatic > Deep subsurface > Groundwater | place: USA: Utah...
AACACTGCGACGGATATCAGTGGCTTCTTCCGGCCGCTCGCCAACTAAAACCGCCATCAAATGAATTTTGGGAAAGTTGGTGGCAATGCCATTGGCAATCTGTTTTAAAATCGTGGTTTTACCCGCTTTAGGCGGTGAGACCACCAAGCCCCGCTGACCCTTGCCAATCGGCGCAATAATATCGATAAGCCGGGTGGCCAAAGGTTCAGGCCCGGTTTCCAAACTAATCTTTTCTTCTGGGTAAATTGGGGTTAAATTATCAAAGTAAGGCCGCTTGCCAACCTGATCAATTGGAACCCCATTAACTGTTTCCACTTTTAAAAGACCCCAGAATCTTTCATTTTCCTTAGGATAACGAGCTGGACCGGCAATCAAATCACCGGCTCTTAAGGCAAAACGCCTGATTTGCGAGGAAGAAATATAAATATCATTATCAGAAGGAACAAACTTGGGCCGTAAAACTCCATGGCCATTGTTTTCCAAATCTAAAAAACCCTCAACCTGTTCAGTCGGCACCCCAGCATCAGGGATAACCCGATTATCAACCACCCCATTAAAATTAGAACCATTAGCATTAAACCTTAATACTTTTGGGGCTGGTTTAGCCAATTCAACCTTTTTTTCCTCTTTTTTAACCACTGTCGCTGATTTGGCTAATTTAAGACTATCTTTGGCTACCAAATCATCAACTGTTAAAACTGAAGCAGCTTTACTTGAACTTTTAGCCGTGGGCATAAAAACCTCCTCTTAGGCATAGAATAATTCTAGACCTAACTAAATTAATATAAAAGTCTGGAAGTAGTGTCATTTAGAAATTTTTTTAAAAACTTATCACTTAAAATTAATACTTAAAAAACAGTTAAATTCAGTTAAATTTTCTTTTGGGGAATACAACCTTATCTTTCATCTTAGATTCAACCATCTTAAGCTTTACTTGTCAAGAGTCATTCCAGCTGAAATTCCAGCTGAAATTTGGAAAACTTTTTAAGTTATAAACTTATATCACATCGACTGACGCAATAAGTTTTAAGCTGGGAATAAATTTAAAATGTTTGCTGTTGTCAGTAACCAGAAACAAATCATTTTCTATGGCGGTGGCCGCAATTAAGGCATCCAAAATCAGCAGATTTTGAGACAAAAAATACTTTTCTAACAGGCTTATGGCTAAAAAAGAAGTGTTGGGGTCAATCGGTAAAACCATAAAATGATCGATTAGGCTTCTAATTGCTCTAAGTTGGGTTTTATTTCTAACTCCCTGATAAAGTTCCGCCGCCGTAATTACCGAAATTTGCGGGCGTTTTAATTGATTAAACCATAAAGAAATTTTGGCATTTTGTCTAAGATAATCAATAATAACATTAGTATCAATAAGATAGTTTTTCATCAAGCTTGTTTTCTTAAAGATTGTTTTTGCCTTGATTCCGCCACCCACCTAATAGGATCTCTCATATCTTTTCTATCTTTCCAGATGCCAAAAGCAGAAAGCTTGTTAAAATCAGTTGCTGTTGTTTTTAAAGCAGTGATGGGACTGATGAGAACTTTTTTTCTGCCAAATTTAGAAACGATAAAGCTCTTTTGACCTATAGCTACTTGCTCTAAAATTTCAGCTAGATTATCTCTTAAATTTTTAGTGGAGATCACTGGTAGTTCCATCATCTTTTTCTTATAGCACATATTTATAACTTTGTCAACTTTGTCAACTATCTTGACAATTAATAACAGCCGGAAAAATCGGGAATACTGATCAAAGCTGACCAAAAAAAGAAAAATCTAACTATTTACCAAATTAGTATTACTTTTTTTATCCATATCGTAAAAATAGTAATACTTTTTTAAAAAATCAGATAGCTAAAAAAATTAAAAAATATTTAAAATAAGAAAAAAATAATAATTAAGGCCAGAAAACAAAAATAAAACCAAGAAGATTAATCTAAATTCCTTAAGCGGGAGGTGAAATGCCTGCCCTACTTTTCACCCCCCTCCTAAAAAATTCAAATTACCTTGACAAAGTTTTTCATTTGTGCTTCTATGATACTAAGGTCTTTTTCTTTATGCCTGTCCATAAGCAAAAAGGCTTGTCTTAAAAGAGCATTGCTATTCGTGATGATTCTAAACATTGTTTAGAGGAAAAGCAGCGATAGTAATGCTCTTTTTTATTCCTTGTTTTTATTTTAAATGAACTTATTGTCCAGGATATATTTCCGACCAATCTGGATGTCTACCACCATCTTCCAATAATTTATTTTTTATAAATTCACATTCATTGTCAGATATTGGTTCACTAATCAAAAAAGGATTTTTAGGCAACTTATTAAGGTCAAAAGCAAGGGGGTCTTTAAAATAATCTCGAAGAAGCTGCCAGTCTGGCAAATTAACTGCTACTGCCGAAGAATAAAAAACATTATTGCTAGGATTACCAGCAAGGATTACCAACCTATCAACAAACCAAATAATTCGATCATCAATTAAAACAATATCTTCAGGAGTTGTTTTACAACATGGATAAGCTCTATCTAAGACAGCTTTTTTTAATATGTTTCTCATCTCATTAACCATAAAGTCATCATTATCAAAAACAATACCTCTACCACCTTTATATAAAACAACTTCCTGAACTAATTTATCTCCAAATGAAAAATCCACCCTTTTAAATGGAAATGCTTCTAGGGTTTGATTTCTTAAACCCTCTTCTAGCGGACTGACGTCAAGCGGCACACCGACTAATTCCATTCCTGCAAAAGAAAATTGTTCCATTATAAATCGTTCAGATTCTGCCATAATTTTTAATAAATTTAATAAAACCAATCAAAATATAGCAAATTTTAGCTCCTTTGTCAATCCTATAGGAAAAAATATTAAAAATAGCCATAGTCCTATAAAATTTACTACACCTACTTTTAGCCTGTAAAAACCCACTTCTTAACAAAATTTTTAATCCTGTGGAAAACTATAATATCATCAGAAGTTCTCTTTATGGATATATTATAATAAATATAGAAATTATCCCTAAATCAGACAAATATTCTTAAAAAATTTTTATCAGGAGTAAATATTAACCTTTTTAAGCAGACCTTTGGCCACCTACAGCATATCTTTATCGCTTTTCTGTCAATTGGTAATAGGTCGCTCTTCCCTTTCCCTTCCTTTCGATAAAACCCATGTCAATCAATTTGTTGAAATCAAGGCTTCTGGTGGCTTTGGCACGCTTAGTTAATTTACCATAATCCCGATCTGAAATATAACCTTTTGTTCTTATAAATTCCAAAACCTTTTTATGGTATGGCATCAGTTCTGTTCTGGGGCTAATAGCAACTTGGGGCAGAAATTTTTTCACCCTTAAAAGTTCATCAATTATCCCATCGGTAAAATACTCCAGCCAGTTGGTAAAATCAATTGAATCAGCAAGATCATAATAGTTGCCTAAAACCCCGACATGGTTAAAATAGCTGGTCACGTTTCGGTTATAGTAATTCTCAAAACTGAAAAGGTTAAAGGTATCAAGTCCTAAATCTTTTAAAAGAACTTTAGTTGCCAGTCTGGCTGTCCGGCCATTGCCATCCATAAAAGGATGAATAATCACAAACTGTTTATGAAATATGCCGGCGATTATCAACGGATCAATTACTTCCTTTTCATTAATAATAAAATCCACCAATTGATCCATTAATTGAAACACGTCTTTATGGTCTGGCGGCCAATAGCTGGTTTTTCTGGCCTTAGGATCATTAACAAATACCGGTTCTTGTCTTAATTGTCCCAGCTGATAATCAGGCACCAATTTATCAACTACTTTTCTATGAATAGACAAGATTAAACTAAGACTGAAGGAGACTGGACCTTTTTGCAGCTTTTTATTTAGTTTTGTCAAAGCTTGATTATAATTTACCACCTCTTGCTCGCTTATCCTTAAATTTTGCGGTTGAGTTTTAAGAATTTGTTTTATATCAGTTAATGGCAAAGGGTTGCCTTCAATGCTGGTTGAGGCAAAAGTGGAAATTTCCCGGGCTCTTCTTTCAAGCTCATAAAGGACTACTTTGGGAAACCTGCTGTTATTAAGATCCAAAACAATAGAATTTATCTGCTTTATGTTGGCAAGCAACCTATTAGTAATCGTATATTTAGGTTTAAACATCTAGACGTATTATAGACGATTATTAGACGATTTACAACTAAACTGCTTGAGAATAAAAACAAAAGGAAAGATTAATAATAAAGCCAGGCCCAAGTACTCTAGAATCTGAGGCCAGAAAAAAAGATAAACCTTGGTCTCCCCACCATTAAGCTGCCAACCATTTTCCCAGTTATTAACCAACACATGGTCCAGCTTTTTACCAAAAACTGGTTTGCCTGACCAGGCTATCCAGCCTTGATGATAAGACTGGGATAAAACTAAGGTATTTTTCAAGCCAAAATCAGCTAAATTAACCAAGATCTCAATCTGATAAAAACTAGGATTAGGATGACTAACCTTAAAATCTGCATTATTTATAAAAGGATCGAAATCCCTCCCAAAATTACCAGGCACAATTTTTATTTCTTTTAAGAGATTGTAAGGCATTGGATAAACTTCTATTCTACCAAGATCATTAATTGTCTTTTGTCTCCCTATAGAAACATTATCAAAATGCAAAGAATAACCAATACCATCATCTTCCATTGGCGGAATTATAAAATAAGAAGGTGTTAGCTGATCATTTTTAGGAAGATAGGTTTCTATTACCCCACTTTTAGAAGTAAGATTTGTTATATAAAATAAAATGCTGTTTCCCATTAACCAACGACTTTCAACTTTAACAAGATAGCCGGTTTTTTGGATAAAATAGGGTAAATTAATAGCTAAACAATTACTAGAATTTAATGAACTAAGCCTTAACAACTTTTTACCCCTATCATCAATAATATTTTTCTCCATGAATCCCGTATTAAAAGGATTACAAGATTTAGGATTAGTATTTAAAAACTCTCTATCATCAAGAGAATCATAACTAAAATAACCTTTTTGCTTATCAACAATTACTTCTACTTCTCCTTTGTCTAAATTTGGCAAAACCACTGACTTGCTACTTTGACTGGCCTGTTCATCAACAAAAGACAAAATAATATTATTGTTAAGATAAACGCCGGGAATCTTAACCCCCTCTTTTAGTTCTGGAGTCCAAAACGCCGCTTCTTCCTCTTCAAGTTTAGGAATAATAAACTGATAGCTTTCATTAAAAGCAGGAATTTGATTACTAAATATTATTGAGTTAAAGCCTTCTTTTACCTTAAATTCCAGCTCCTCTTGTTTTCTTCCAGTAAATAAAGACCTAAAAGGAAAATAAACTAAATTATTAGAATAAGAGGCTTGTAAATTATCAGAAGATAGATAATGGCCATTGTCTCTAAAAACATTATCATCATTATTCCAGTCATATCTTGGTTCTACTAAAGGTAAACTTTTACTTAAATAAATATAATCTTTAACTGGAGTCTCCAAAGCTACTTGATAAACTTTAATTCTCCCAAATTCCTTAATTAAATTTATTTTTGAAGATCCAGTTAGTTTTGTTTCAATTTCATCAATACGCAAAGCCTTATAATCAACAGTTTCTCTAATATTTTTATCCAAAATTAAGTAATTAATCTGATATTTCTCTAAAATACTATCTAAAAAATCAAGATTATTTGCATAAATTGCCTGGTTAACTTCCCAATAGTAATTTTCATTATCACTGCTCCAAACATCAAAAGCCCGATCTAAAATAGGCTGGTTAATACCATACCATAAAAAACCAGAACCAAGATAGCCCCATTGATAGTAACGCCAGCCCCAAAAGTTTGCTTGAGGAAAATTAGCAATCCTGGTATTTTTATCTTGAGTTTTTAAAAATTCAAAAAGAGCAAAATAATCAGCAGGGATATCTTGTCTTAATTGACGATAAAATAATTCTCCTTTAAAAACTGGAAAAACAAAAGCACATAATCCTAAAGATACGATGAAAACTGCAAGATAAGGAAAAACTCTTTGCCATTTTCTTTTTAAAAAAGAGGTTTTTATCATCAACCAGTAAATAGCAAAACTAAAAAATATACTATAAGAAAAAGCGGCCAGATTAGCAAACTTAGTAAAAGGCACCCGAAAAACTTGGGAAATCATAGGCGCTTTGCGCCATAATTTATCAAACCAAGAAAATGGAACAGTATTATTTGCCAATAACCCAAATGAGGTAATAAATAATAAGAGAAATGATAACCAATATTTTGGCTTTTTAAACAAAAGATAAAAGAAACCAATTATTACCAAGCCAAAAAACCCATATCCAAGAAAAAGGATATAAGGATTGGATAAATGTTGCCGCCAACCAGCCATTAAATACTGATATTTATCACCGCTTAACTCAATATAATCAAACCAAAAACTTTTTAAAATAATAGTGTTTTTTAAATCTCCAAATTTTCTATTTTTTAAATAAATGTCTTCTGTCGACATAAAATTATTATGAGATTCCAGAGGGTTTTTGATATTGGTAATATTAAAGTATAAAAATGGCAGCAGCCAAAAAGCATTTAAAATAAATATCAGGCCCAAGCTTTTAAAAAATCTTACCGTAATATTACCCTTCTTTTTATGGTTAAACAAAAATCCGAGAAAAACTAAGACTAAAGCAAATAAATAAACTAAAAACATTGTCGGAACATAAGACTGAGGAATAGCTAAAATATTTATTAAAACAAACCAAAAAATGTTTTTTTTAACCGGCTTTTCTAAAAATTTAATAAAAAATAAAACCAGCCAGGGTAAAAAACCAAAATGAGTAATAAAAGTTCCAAAAGGGGTATAAAATATTTGGATTGTAGCTAAATTAGATAAATAAAATAAACTTCCCAAAAAAGCAACTATTTTATAATTTTCATATTTCCTAAATAAAAAAGCAATCAGGTTATATAAACCCAATAAACCCAGTAACAACATTAAAAAAGTATAAAAATAACGTAAAAAATTAAGCGGAATTAACAAAGAAAAAATAAGTAAAAAAATCTGTCTGAATAAATCTGAAGCATGTCCCATCCCCCCAACCAAACCCAATCCTTGATATTCCTGCCAAACAGCGATAAGACTTCTTTTAATATTTAACCAAAAATCAAATTCTGGATGTAAATTATCCCAACCAGTAAGCCAGGTGCCTAGCTGATAATTTATCAGGGCAATTAGAAAAACAATTGTTACTAATATCAATCTAAAAAAATTATTATAAACAAAGTTTAGAAATTTATTCATCAATTTTTATTCTAACAAGCAGGCTTAGGCTAAACAAGAAGTTTTCATCTTGTTTTAAAAGAAAAAATATTGGTAAATAAGGCATTATTTTCAAATATATACCTTACTTTCTGACTAAGTTCTAGGTTTTTTATTCCTCTTAAAATTATAAACAAAGGTAAAATATATTTTTCTGGTAATAAACTCAGCATAACTCTTTGACTAAAATTAACTAATTTACCCCTAATATTAGGTTTATAACCATAATCAGTTAATGCTTTTTTACGAATTATAATCGTCATTTTAAAAGTTTGTTTAGGATTTTTTAAAGACAAACTATTTTGATGATAACGGTAAAACAAGATATCATCTTTAAGATTGGCTAGTTTTCCATATTGAGCTAGTTCAAACACCAGCTCTAAATCATGGGCTAAAACAGATCCATTTTTATAAAAAATTAAACCCTTTGGTAAAAGATTTCTGTTAATCATTAATGTTGGATGCTGCATTGGATTAAATAGATACAAACTATTATAGATATCCCTATTATTGATGGGATAATTTTTACTGCCAATTATGTTTCCTTTCCAATCTACTAACTGACATTGGCCACCAACAGCCACCACGTCTTGGTTTTTTTGTAAAAACTCAAGCTGTTTTACTAACCTGTCTGAAAAAGCAATATCATCAGCATCCATTCGACAAATATATTTACCTTTAGCTTGCAAAAGAGCCAGATTTGAAGCATAACTTGGACCAATATTTTTAGGACTATTTATAATCCTTATTCTTTCATCCTGATCTTCTAGTTTTTTCAATATCTTCAAAGTTTTATCTTTAGAACCGTCATTAACAACTAAAAGCTCAAAGTTTTTATAAGTTTGGCCCAGAATACTTAAAACAGCTTTTTTAACAAATTTTTCAGCATTAAAAGCAGTCATAATAACAGATATTAGAGGTTTTACACTCTCATTATCATCAAAGTCTAAACCCTTTTTATTCTTTTCAGCATATAAACCAACAAAGCTAGTTGTATTCAAAATCTTTCCAAGCCTACTTCCAGTAAACTTTCTACTAGAATTTTTAAACTCGTTTATGATTTTTAAAACTTTAAAGCCTAAATTTCCCAAAGCAGTCAGCAAAGCTTTGTAAGTTAAATCATAGTCTTTTAAGGAATTACTATTGCATTCTAAAAACATCCTCACATTTTTAGAATTTTGAAAAAGTTTTTTTCCTCCCATTAAAGCAAAAGTTTCTGCGCCCTCAATATCCATCTTAATAACATCTACCCTCTTTATCTTCTCCTGTTTTATAAAATCATCTAAAGATATACCTAAAACACTTTTCTTGCTATTTTTATTTATTCTGCTTTCTCCTTGGCTTAAAGGATTAATTTTAAAACCAACTTTAGCTGTTCTTTCAACCACAGCTTTAGCAATTACTTTAACATTAGAACAATTATTTAATTTAAGATTTTTTTTAAGCAAGCTAGTATTTCTTCTATCTGGCTCAAAAGCATAAACCTTACCCCCTCTCCCAACAAGTTTAGAAGCCAAAACAGTATAATAACCAATATTAGCTCCAATATCCAAAACTGTATCTCCTTTTTTAACCTTAGCTAAAAATAACCTAGTTTGTTGAGCTTCAAACTTTCCCTTGTTTAACAAATACAAACCAACACCAGTATCCTTTAAAGCAACATAAAGCTTACCACTCAAAGGTATATCCACTAAACTAAAACCATCTTTAGCCACAAGCAAACAAACCCTCTGATAAAGGTTAACTAAAAAAGGCAATTTTTTATCTATACCTTTGCCTAAAAACAGCTTGGCTAAAAGTCTTAATATTTTATTTATCATCGCTTCAACTTTTGATTACAAAAATAAAAAATAAAAATAAAACAATTTTTATAACCAAAAGAAAAGCGGTGAGAGAAAGACATATAAAGGTTCTGGGTGCTGCACAAAGTGCAACAAACACAGACCAATACGGTCTTCCTCTCACCCTAGGGGGATCTCTCCCCCGAGACATACAGTCCACAGAAGACCTACTTCTCAACCGCGACGCCATTGGCGTTTTTGGCCAAGAACTCAGCCTTATGGGTTTGCCAGCGAGCATCAAGCTCTGCCTGACTCTGAAACGGAAAGCAGCCGCCTTCGTACCTCGCGGACTTCTCGCCTTCGTTCAGCTTCATGACAGTGGCCTTCGCCTTGCTGGGATCCTGATACTCCAGGATTGCCGGGCCGATGGCGGTGCTGAAGTTGCAGATGCCAGCGACGGACGCGGACTCGATAGTCGGCATCGGCTCGGCGGGCTGCTGGTTGATTTGTGTCTTGCAGCGGATGCTGACCAGGATGGGAATGGATTGCTCCGTGAGGACGACCTGGTAGGTAATCATCTCCCCATCGCGTTCCAGCAACTGGTCTGCCTGCTCACTGAGGTTGTCCGTTATGTCGAAACCCTTGGGTTCAACATACCAACCGGAACCACCGTAGTGATCTTCGAACGTTGCCACGCAGAACGCCGGGACATAGAACGTTGCCCTCTCTGGTCCTGGCCACCAAACCTGGCCTGCAACACCGCAGGGTTCGTCAAGGCCGCCAATCTGTGCCGGTCCGTAGGTCTGACCGCCTTTGATGTTCTCGGCATGCCAAGCCAAGGTTCCATGCTTCTGGCACTGACCCCCGACCTCGTTATGATTCGACTGTTCTTCCACTTCCAGGATCGGCGATACTATGTACTGAACCGTCTCTCCTTGAACAATCGCAGTGGGTTGCTCGTGCTCGGATTCCACTGTCACCAACACTGGAGTCATCTTGTTCATAGTCAATGACCGTGTCACAATGACCGCGATCACCAACAAAAAGATAACTCCGATTGCCGCCAAAATCCATGGCAATACCTTCTTCACTGTATCCTCCCCTCTCTTCCTCCTACCTCACCGGCAGCATCGCACATTGCTTTCCTTCCGGATTGCAAAGACTTCTGTGATGTCAGAGCGTTTCGCTCTGAATAGGTCTCCTCTGCTTCACCAGCAGTTTGCGTTCTCCTTTCTCAAGAGAGAACCGCATTCTTGGGGCGTTTCGCCCAACCCTTACGGGTCCTCCGGTATAACTCCGGAACAAAAGGAACGAGAGTGTATGATGAGTTATAAGCACTTTTATAACCCCTCAACCACTCTTGTTCCTTTGCTTTAAACAGAAGAATTAAGGGAAATTTCCTGTATGCCTATGTTAATGTGCTTTTGATAAGCCTAAATTAACTTTGCTTTAAAAAGTTTTTAAACTTATCAAAATATTTCCTGCTTTTTTTATTAGCAGGGAGAAAAAGGAAATACTTTTCTCTTTCCTCTCTACTAATAAAACTTATTACTAAAAAAGAAACTTTGGCCTGAGCAGAGGGCTTCTAGTCTCTTTTTGTTTTTTAAACTTAAATTTATCTTTTTTTTATCAAAGCCCAACCAGTCAAGGCTAAACTTCCTGATCCGAAAAGAATCATTAAACTATTAGCTGGCCCAGCTTGGGGCAAAACAGTTACTTGAGTGGGAAAACCTTCACCCTCTTTAACAATACAAACCTGAGCCGTATCATTTTCTGATTCCCCACCCTCAATCCAAGCATAAGCAGTATTAACCACACAATAAGTTCCAGCATTATCTGGCAAACTGTCTTTACCAACCACCTTAGCTTTAAAATAAAAGTCCTTGGCTTCATCAACCTTTAAATTATAAAGAGTGGCACTAACATCTCCTGACAAGTAATATAAATAACTAGGAAGAGTATCCCGATAACCAACCTGATCCAAATCCTTATCACCAACATTTTTAACAGTAACTTTAAATTCTACTTCCTGATCAGGCTTGAATTTATAATCAGAAGCAAACAAATTATCATACCAATCATTGGTATCTGGCTTTTTAACCTTTTTATCAATAGTAATATCTTTGGTAACTTCAACCTCACCATATTGGTCGGCCAAAACCTTGGCTGGCACTAAAACAGCACCTACTAAAACTAAAAAAGTTAAAATTGTTTTCTTAGCATTCATGTTTTGCTCCTTTTAATAAAAAAACCTACTTTGTTTTAAGTAGGCAGGTTTAACTTAAAGTTTAAGCATTGTAGCATAAGAAGCCTTAGTTGTCAATACTATGGGATTATTAAATCAACAAACTGCCAAATTTACTGGGCTTGGCAAAAAGCAACAGCCTTTTTAAAAAGGTTCCGGGCGGAAAACAAGTCTGCAACACCAAAACATCTTGATTATTATACTGGGCAATGGTATCTACTTCTTTAGCTCCCACCACCTTTTTATCAGTAACAAAGTAAACATAATGCTGGCCATTATACTCAATCTTAATCCGGTCATTTAGTTCTAATGTTTCCAGCTTAAAAAATAAAGCATTAATGTTTTTAATAAACCATGGGTAATTAGTTGAATGGCCAAAAATATAAACCATTTGTCCCTGGCCGGGAAAACCAGTGTCTTTGGCCTGAGCTACTCCACTTTGCAAAGCCTGCTGATATTCATTTTCATTATTAACATCAACCTGGGGAATAACTTTAGCATTAGCAAGACCAATTTTATCAATCGAAATTAAAAAGTTTTTTTCCACTGGTTTAATTTCCTGGGCAATAATCGGTCCAAAGCCCTGCTGTTTTTCTTGATAAACCTTGGCAGCAATCATCGGACTTAAAAACAATAAAAAACCAGCCAAAGAACTGGCTAAAAATAAAAAACCCAAGGTCTTTTGCCAAGCCAATTTAGGCTTAACCAGGCCCTGTTTTTTAGCCATAAACTCAGCTTGCTTTTGTTTCCAGCCAGCATCAAAAACAACTACTGATATGTTTGATTTAAATGAAATTGTTTCCATAAATATTAGTATTAAATACTACAGGACATATTTTACCATAAAGCATCAAAATTTAGAAATTAGTTTAAAAACTTTAACACCTGGTGAAGATCTGTCTGATTTTGACCAATAATGGTAGTAAACCCTAGTTTTTTAGCTTCTTTAATTCTTTTATCCATAAAAGATATTTTTCTGATCTCTCCCAGCAAACCAACTTCTCCCAGACAAACTGAATTTAATGGCAACGGTTTGTTTTTTAAAGAAGAAATAATGGCCAGACAAACTCCGAGCTCAATGGCTGGCTCAGTTAGTTTTAAACCACCAGCCACATTAACAAAAACATCACTTTGATATAAGGGCAGGTTGAGTTTTTTTTGAATTACCGCG
>Ga0066639_10004111_pt1 | contig 12470 bp, 10 predicted proteins | sample CryGeyCG2114_010_2_FD_59504 | JGI IMG/M metagenome (GOLD analysis project Ga0066639, IMG submission 59504) | Groundwater microbial communities from aquifer - Crystal Geyser CG10_big_fil_rev_8/21/14_0.10 | ecosystem: Environmental > Aquatic > Deep subsurface > Groundwater | place: USA: Utah...
TATTGACATACTATAGGTAGTAGTCTAGTCTATGCGGTTCGTGCTTGTCAAGAGGAAGATTTGAGAGTAAAATACTATGAATAAATTGCTAGATTGTTTATTTGTTAAATTGCTACAATAAAGCAAGACGCTTGTACTTCGCGAAGCTTGAAAAATATGGAGAGAACACTTGTTATTGACTGCCTCGATAAAATTGACCAGGCTATCATCCTTAAAGGATGGGTTGATACCAAAAGGGATCATGGGAAACTGACGTTTATTGATCTAAGAGATCGAACAGGAAAAATTCAATGCGTCGGATTTGAGAAAATGGGTGAGCTCACTCCAGAATCAGTCGTTGAAATTACAGGTACTGTTAAAAAACGACCGGAACGGATGATCAATCCTGATATTCCTACAGGTACAATCGAGGTAGATGTGTCAGATTATAAAATCATTAATAAAGCTACTGAGCTTCCAATTCAAATTGATACTGATGGATTAGAAATCGGTGAAGATGTGAGACTTCGATACAGGTATGTCGATCTTCGGCGGCAGCGAATGCAGAAAAATATTCGTCTTCGATCAGATTTCACCCGCGCAATTTCTGATTCTCTGTATACACGAGATTTTGTTGAGAATGAAACACCAATGCTCACAAAATCCACCAAAGAAGGTGCTCGTGATTTTATTGTCCCGTCTCGCTTCCAACCAGGGAAATTTTATGCTCTGCCTCAGAGTCCCCAACAATACAAGCAGCTTCTCATGACTGCTGGATTTGAAAACTATTTTCAGATCGCTCATTGTTTTCGAGATGAAGATCTTCGATCCGATCGTGGATTTGAGTTAACACAGGTAGATATTGAAATGAGTTTTGTAACTCGAGAAGATGTGATGAAAACTGTTGAGGCAGTTGTTAAAGAAGCAGTCAAAAACGTTGACGGAAAGTTAAAAGACCAGATTTTTCCTGTGTTTTCTTATAGCGACGCAATAAAACAATTTGGAGCAGATCGATTTGATTTACGATCTGAGGAAGAGAAAAAAGATGAAACTCTTGCATTTGCATGGGTTATTGATTTTCCGTTTTTCAAAAAAGTAGATAAAGATGATATTGCAGAAGTTCGGGACGGGAAGTCTGGCTGGACATTTACTCATAATCCGTTTAGCACGCCTATTCCAGAACACCTGAATTGGCATCTTAAGAAAGAACATATTGGTGAGATTATTACAGCACAGTATGATTTGGTTTGTAATGGCTATGAGGTCGGAGGAGGAAGTATAAGAGCGCATGATCCTGAGGTTTTGAGACAGACATTTCATATTATGGGATATACAGATAAAGAAATTGAAGAAAGTATTGGCCATATGCTAGAAGCGTTTTCGCTTGGGACACCACCTCATGGTGGTATAGCGCTCGGTCTTGATCGTCTTATTATGGTACTTACTGGTGAGAGATCAATGAAAGAGTCGGTAGCGTTTCCAATGACATCTACTGGGCGGACAGCTGTTATGGACGCCCCTTCAGAAGTTAGTGACGAACAGCTGAAAGAGTTAGGTTTGAAACGTGGCTAGTGGCCTTTGGTATTTTCCCCACGATAGAGTACACGTTATATAACGTATCTTCAGTATGAATATGCCTATTGTTACTCTTTTCAAGATAGTGAAGCGGTTTGTAGAAACTCATGTTAGGGCATTTATTATTTTTTTCATACTTATAATTCTTTTTGAAATTTTCTATATTGCTATCCAGATTGATATCACATTGAGAAATAGTATCTATAATTCATACCTTCCTCAAAAACTTTCTGAAGGAACGTTGTCTGACTATCCTGTCGTTATTAATTCGTATGAACCATTCTTGACAGCACAAAGTGCAGTGCTTCTTGATAATGCGTCAAAGCGCGTATTGTTTTCCAAAAATCCTGAGCTTCGTTTTTCTATGGCTTCTACAACAAAAGTAATGACTGCACTTGTTGCCCTTGAAGAGTTTGCATACAACGATATATTAACAGTAGGTACACCATTTCGTGAGGGAAACGTTATTGGTTTTCAAGAAGGTGAACAGCTGTATTTTGATGATCTTTTGTATGCCCTTCTTCTTCCGTCCGGAAACGATGCAGCCTATGTGATTGCTGAAAATTATCCCGGGGGATTTGATGCATTTGTAACCCGTATGAACCAAAAGGCAAAAGAACTCCATCTTTTAGATACACATTTTGCTGATCCCGCAGGACTCAACGATGATCTTAACTATATAACATCTCTTGATCTTGCACGGTTTGCTTCAGAGGCACTTAAAAATCAGACGCTAGCACGAGTTGTTGGAACAAAGCGAAAAGTTTTTACCGATGTATCTGGGGTATATACGTATGATGTCTATAATTTAAACAAACTATTAGGCACCCAAGGAGTTATCGGTCTTAAAACAGGAACAACAGAAGGAGCAGGGGAAGTATTAGTATCTGCAGTCAGAGGCAATGATCGTGAATATATTATTGTTGTCATGAAGAGTGAAGATCGGTTTCTGGATACACAAAATATCCTGGGGTTTATTGACGGCAATATCGAATTTCTTAGCCCTGAGGATTTGATCAATCCTTAGTTGTCCTCAGAAGACTCTTCAGGTGTCTCAAACCATTCATCTGGAACTGCAACAACATACGCAAAAAACTCCTCAGACAATCCTTTGAAAATATATATCGGCACCAAGTAGTTTTGTTCTGTTGAAGAGGCGTAGTATCCCATCTCTACATCTTTTATTTTTACAACGTCTTCTGCTACGTAGTTAGATGCGATATAGCCTTTCCCTTCCTGAAGTTCTTGGTAGGCCACCTCGACAGGTTTAATAGGATATGTGGCTGAGTTTTCTGTAATTAATTGATGATAATATTCTGCTTGAACAATATCCGGGTCATACCCGTCACCTGTTGCTACAAAAAAATTAAATGAGGAGTAAGGAGGATATTCATAATAAATCGGAAGACCATTAATATTTTCTTGATAGAAATTCACACGAATAACCTGTGCCTCGCGTAGTGTCGGTGCAGTAAGTAGCTCTTCATTTTCTATCTTCAGTAGCTCAGTCCGAGTCTTTGACTCATCAATATCTCCTGGGAACAGTCCCATCTTTTGAAGAAATGCTTTTGACCTTGCTACACTTGACTGTCTATCAGGCATGCGAAGTGCCTGAAGCACTCTCTCAAATTGTCGAAATGCTGACTGATATGTGAAGTTTTTATTTACAATATTCAATTCTATAACTCGTATGAGTCCAGATTGAGTGGTTGTCCATTGGTATACGTTGTCACCAAGCGATACTTCACGTCCGAGAAATCCAACTTTTGATACGATAGTTTTTGCATTCTGTAGATCAAGAAGGCTAAATTCTGGATTAAAGATCTCATATACTCTGACTCTATCGAGTGGGATATTGCTTTCACCTGTAAAAACTGGGAGTTTGCCAGTCACTGTATCAATTGTAAATGTTACATCAGTTGATACAGATTGAGGAAATATAACCGGTGTAAGTTTTCCAAAGGTTACTGTTGGCGGAGGCGGCGGAGTAGGAAAAAAGTAGTCCTTCACGAATATTCCTCCTCTAACTAAGAGAAATACGAATACTATTATGAGGATCAAAATTCCCCCAATTTTGAGTATCTTTTTAGTGTTCTCAGTGACATTATGGAGACTGGGCATGGATAAACTCCTTCAGAATTGATACGTACCTTGGTACACGCTGTCGTATTCTATTAGTTCATGCGTGTACCTTGAGTATAAGGAATGCTTGATGTAGAATGCAAGGGACGCACATCGCGTATTTCGATTTTATCTATGAGCACAGTTCGAACTCGAATAGCCCCATCTCCAACTGGAGAAGATATTCATATTGGGAATCTTTATACAGCACTTCTTAATTATGCCGTTGCTAAACGAAACGACGGAAAATTCATTGTTCGTATTGAAGATACAGATCGTGAGCGACTCGTTTTAGGATCTGAAGAGCGAATCTTGAGAACACTACGGGATTACAAACTTGCTTATGATGAAGGTCCTGACAAACCCGGCAAATTCGGTCCATATCGGCAGTCTGACCGGCTTGATATATATAAAAGGTATGTCTTAAAGCTGATTCATTCGGGCCATGCGTATTATTGTTTTTGTTCGAAAGAACGACTTTTGGAGCTTCGTACAAAGCAGCAAGACCAAAAACAAACACCAAGATATGATAAATATTGTCTTACCCATGTTACTAATGCGAAAGAACGGATAGAAAAAGGCGAGCAGTATGTCATTCGTCTTAATGTTCCCAAAGATCAGGAGATAATATTTAAAGATTTGATTCGCGGCATGATACGTTTTGACAGTCATGATATTGATGATCAAGTACTTCTCAAATCAGACGGATTCCCAACATATCATCTTGCTGTGGTAGTTGATGATCATCTAATGAAAATTACTCATGTCATACGTGCAGAAGATTGGATTTCTTCTACGCCAAAGCACGTACTTCTCTACAATGCGTTTGGGTGGGACCTTCCGCTTTTTGCTCATGTTCCACTTCTAAGAAATCCCGATAAATCAAAGCTGTCAAAGAGAAAAAATCCTGTATGGGCTAGATGGTATCTAGACGAAGGTTTTTTACCTGAGGCAGTTCTCAATTTTCTTGCGCTTATGGGGTGGAGTCATCCTGAAGAAAAAGAGTATTTTTCACTCATGGAATTTATTTCACTTTTTGAGATAACAGATGTTAAACCAGTTGGTCCTATTTTTGATCTCACGAAGTTAACATGGATGAATCAGCATTATATTCAACGTTTGAGCACTGATAGTCTCAAAGCGAGATTGATAGAGTACTACAAAAATGATCATGATATGAAAACAATACGTACACAATATATAGATAGTTTTGATGCTATTGTGGAGATTTCGAAAACGAGAATAAAAACGCTCAAAGATTTTTTTCCATTAGTTCGTTATCTTATATATCCTCCTGAGATAGGTAAGTTAAATGACGAGCAAAAGAAGGTAGTACTACTTCTTCATGATGTTTTTCGTAACGTTTCAGATTGGAAAAGTGAAGAAATTTTTGAGGCAATGAAAAAGCTAATGAGTGAATATAGATCCACTAAAATGCCTGTATTTTACGTCTTGTTTACAGGTAACAAACAAGGCTTGCCACTTCCAGAAATGCTTGAAATTCTTGGAAAAGATGAAACTCTCAAAAGACTTAATAATATGTCATGAAACAATCGATTGCAAAGTCAGTTTCGATTCTAAGTGACCCGCTTTTTTTAGCAACGCCAGTGCCGTTTCTCCTTGTTTTATGGGCAAGTGAGGATATTTTGTATTCACTAAAATGGGCGATTTTCTCAATGATGTTTTTTGCGCTTGTTGGTGTATTTGTTATCTACGCTGTTAAACGTAATATTTTTACTGATATTGATGTTTCAAAACGTGAGCAAAGACCTGCGTTTTATATCTTTGCTATATATGTTTCCCTTTTGTATTTAGGAAGCTTGTTGTTACTTAATGGACCGCCTGTACTTTTTTTGGCTGGGTGCGGTGTTCTTTTAAGCATCGCTGCTATTAGTATTGTTAACATGAAAATAAAAGCAAGTGTTCATGTTGCTACGGTAACTGCACTTATTTTTATTGTGAGTATTCTTTATGGTGATATGTATTTACTTTTTCTTTTAGCCATTCCGCTGATTATATGGGCACGAGTAGTTATGAAACGACACACATTTCAAGAAGCACTCGTCGGGGGTACAATGGGCGTAATCCTGACCCTTATCGTATATGTAGCAATTAAGATATTGTTTATATAAACGTGATACAGTATATATATCAATGATAAACTTCAAACGACTTCTTAATTCGTTTCGCTATGCATCAGCTGGATTTCGTTTCGCATTTCGAAATGACCAAAACCTTATCATACACATTGCTATTGCATTTATAGTAATTCTCTTTGGTCTTCTCTTTCGTATGAGTAGGTTTGAAATAATTACATTATCAACAATGATTGTGCTTGTCCTTGTCGCAGAAATGATTAACACATCAATTGAAAAGATAGTTGATCTGATTACTACGGAATATCATCAAAGTGCAAAAATCGCAAAAGATGTTTCATCAGCAATGGTACTTCTCACAGCTATTGGTGCGTCTGCCGTTGGTTTTATCATATTTATTCCATATATTTTTGATTTTATTTCATTTTAGATCTAATGAATCGGAAATATCTTTTTCTTCTTTGTCTTATTGTTATCCTTGCAGGAATTCTTCGTTTTGTAGGTCTTTCACAGTTTCCTCCTAGTCTTTCACATGATGAAGTTGCGATTGGATACAATGGTTGGTCAATCTATCAAACGGGTAAAGATGAGTATGGCAAACAGTTTCCACTTCTCTTTCGGTCATTTGATGACTACAAACTTCCTGGATACATTTATGTAACTTCAATTTCTCAAGCTCTTTTTGGAATAAATGAATTTGCTGTCCGTTTTCCGTCAGCTTTTTTGGGGACGTTGACGGTTCCTTGTTTGTTTTTATTGGTGTTATCCATGATTAAACAAAAAGACATATACTTTGACTCAAAGAAAATATCTGCTGAAACATTTTCTCTTCTTTGTTCTTTTATGCTTGCAATATCACCATGGCACATCAATTTTTCAAGAGCCGCATTTGAGTCGAATGCTAGTTTGTTTTTTATTGTTCTTGGAGCGTTATTTTTGTTTCTCTCTCGAGAGAAAAAGTGGGTGTTTTTTCTCTCTGCTCTTTCGTTTGTTGCATCAATTTATTTTTATTATACAGCGCGAGTTCTCGTTCCTGGTCTTCTTATCGTTTATGCGCTCCTTTATAGAGAGGAAATCCGGTCTCACCTCAAAACAGCATTTATTGCCTGCCTTTTTGGTATTATTTTACTTTTACCACTTATCCCATCCATGTTCACAACTGGAAATGCTCGTGTGAGCCAAGTAAGTATATTTGAAAGTGATATCGTTCGTGTTCCTTATTGGGAAGCGATTGTACAGAATAACTTTGCGCCTAGCGCAGTAATTTTTTTTAACAAATATATGGCATATATTACTCATTTTTCTGATAATTATTTAAAAAATTTTAATCTTGATTATTATTTTTCTAATGGCACAGGGCCAATGGGACTTTTGTACCTTTGGGAGATTCCGTTTTTTTTCTTGGGTATTGTACTTCTCTTAAAAAATCGAAGATGGGGGTATTTTGTTTTATTGTGGTTTTTTACAGTACCTCTTGTTGGTGGATTGACTGTTGGACAACCAAATGCATTAAGAACATTGCCAAATAGTATTCCAGCAAGTATTTTTACTTCATACGGCTTATTAGCATGCTTTATATGGATTTCAAAAAAACGTTGGTATAAACCGGTAATCATTATCGGAGTTGGTATTTTCCTCTTTTTTTTCGTACGGTTTCTCAGTTTATACTTTTTATATACCTCACATGAAACAGCAGAAAAATGGGGAGATGGACATAAACAGCTTGCGTCATATCTCACCGAGCATGCAGATATATACGATAATGTATATGTTACTGGTGCTAATTGGAGACCATATATCTATATGCTTTACTATATGAAGTATCCACCTCAAAGGTACATAGAAGATGGAAATCAAAATAGCTTTTCGAATCTTTCGTTTGGCAGTGCTGATTGGGATGAAGATACAACTAGTCTTTCAGATAGTATCAATGTACGTTTGAAGAACAATGATTCGATGCTCATTGTTCTTACACCTTTTGAATATGAGGAAGAACTAAAAAAGATACAGCGTAATGAGGTGCCTTATTCATTTCAATTAGTAGAAATAATTGATGGTACATATATTACTCCACGATTTGTTGCTGTAACTATTGTGCAAGAAGAGTAGCAATTTTTTTTACTAATTGATCTATTTCAAATGGTTTTGGCATAAATGCGTCTGCTCCATAATCTTTTATCGTTTCTTCAACTCCTGGGTGTGCAGATATCATAAGAATCGGGATACGTTTTGTTTTGCTATCTGATTTAAGCGTTTTTGCAATATCACGTCCATCTTTTCCTGAGAGGAGAACATCCAGAACGATAAGATGAGGTTTTTTGGTTTTTGACAGTGTAAGTGCATCTTTCCATTCTGAAGAAGTAAAAACATCGTACCCTTCAAGATCAAGGATCATTTTGAGGGCCTCTAGAATACCTGGGTCATCATCAATCACTAGTATTTTTTTCATAATAACTGTCTTTGGGATACTATTTTTTTCTGATTTCTATTATACGGAATAGTAAAGAAAAAAGTCGAACCTCTTCCTTTTGAACTTCTAACCCACATTTTTCCTCCATGTTGTATGATAATTGAATGGCTGATATAGAGTCCAATCCCCATGCCTGGAAACGTTTTTTCTTCATTTTCATATACTCTATAAAATCGTTGAAAAATGGCATTATGGTGTTTTTTCTCAATGCCTACACCAGAGTCTTTAACTGCAATCAAAACATCTTTCCCTCGTTGTTTAATTGAGAGTATAATCTTACTTTTTTTTGGTGAATATTTTGCAGCATTCAAAAGTAAATTTTCGATTACTTGACTAAGTCTATGCCAATCACCTCGAACTTGCATTCTTGATTTTCCTTGAATTTTTATCATGTGATTTGGTGTAGTAAGAGAAACATTTTCAACAATCTGAGCTACCAGTTTATTGACATCAATTTTTTCGAATTCAAACTGTAGACTATTGGCATTAAGTCTTGAGACGTCAAGAAGGTCATGAATTAATTTTGATAGTTTTGTAAGTTGATACTCCATTTTGTCAAGAATAGAGTCGTATGTATTGGTTTGTCTCTCGTGCAACTTTCTTTCAAGTACATCAAGAAAAAGAGAGATACTTGTAATTGGCGTTTTGAGTTCATGACTGGTCATGCTTATAAACTCATCTTTCCGTCTCTCAATATTTTTAAGTTCAATGAGTGCTCCTCGTAGACTGTTACATAGTACAGTGGTTAGAAGTGCCGTAATGAAGATCGTCAATGCATTAATTATTGGAGCAATTTTGCTGTATCCATAATAAAATAACCAGTGAGGGGCAAAGATATCAAGTATTCCATGGTGAAGTATCGCAAGAAAAAGCACGAGCCATTCAAGTCTATAATCCACATAAATTGCAATAAATGCCATAACAATAAAAAAATGAAAATGCATTTGGATAGATCCTCCGCTAATAAAAATAAATAAAAATGTATACGCTGTCAGAGATATGGTAACGAGGATTCGATACATGTAGTGAGATAGGTATCTGTGAAGGAAAACAGGTAAAATTGTAATTATAAAGGCAAGAATAATGGAACATGTGGCAGCTTGATCTGAGATGACACGAAGTGACAATGGTGTTTGGAACGACAGTGCGAGTTGAAAGTATGAATTGAGTATCGCTAAAAATGTAAATACAAAAAAATGTATCCACAACACATTCGTTGTGTACATATCAATTCGACTATAGTTAAGTGCATTTTCATAGCCGTGATTTATATCTGATAGCCATTTGTGCCTGAACCAACGTTTCATGTATGTTGAGAAGTAAATAAGGAGCAGATAAATAATACGTGCATATATTGCAACAATTGTTCTATTGTACAAAGACTTACTTGATTATGTGTAAAGATAACGTAAGAATGATTTAAAAAGACAGTAAGACCCTCATGTTTTTTTGTATAAAGTCTAGTAATCTCCTATTTTTCTGCTATGATTGAGGTAGATTGTATGACTGCTCTTCTTCATTTCACCACACCCATGATGCGGCAATACGAAGAGGTAAAAAAACGATATCAAGACTCGTTACTGTTTTTTCGCATGGGCGATTTTTACGAGCTTTTTTTAGAAGATGCTCATATTGGGGCTTCAGTCCTTAATATCACACTCACAAAAAAAAATGGAGGAAAAGACGGTAAGATTCCCATGGCAGGAGTCCCATATCATGCTGTTGACACATATATTTCAAAGCTTGTTAAGGCAGGCTACAAAGTGGCTATTTGTGAACAATTGACACCTCCGAACAAACGAGGAATTGTTGAGAGAGATGTTGTGCGTGTTATCACACCAGGAACACTTCTTGATGAAAATTCACTTGAAAAAAAGAAAAACAACTATATTGTCAGTATACAAATGACAGATACAGCTTTTTCGTTTGCAGTTGCAGATCTTTCAACTGGATTTTTTGCAACTCATGAGGCATCATCTGAAGATACTTCAAAAACACTTATTGATGAAATATCACGGCTTGAACCGAGTGAATGTATTTTGCCTGATGAATTGTATAACGACACTTCGTTTTTAAAATTACTCAGATCTCTTAGTGGACTTAATATTTATCCATTTTCACGCTGGCATGACTATGCACGTGATGCACATGCCTATCTAAAAAATCACTTCGGTATAAAAACCCTTGAGAGTTTTGGGATTGATCACAATACGTATTCGTTCGAATCTGCAGCAGCACTCCTTGGATATCTTAAAGAAACCCAGAAAGGAAATATCATGCATGTGAAAAAACTTATACCGCTTGGAGATAGTGATGGACTCGTTCTTGATAGATCAACTATTATCAATCTTGAGCTTTTTTCTACAATTCGTGAACATGATACACGTGGAAGTCTTTTATCGGTTTTGGATCAGACGACAACAGCTATGGGAGGGAGGCTTCTGAAAGGGTGGATGAAAAAACCACTAATCACAAAAGAGTTAATAGAAGAAAGACTTTGCGGGGTAAGTACACTTCTTGAGCATGGTGAGCTTCAAAAATCTATTCGTGAAGAACTTAAAAAAGTTCCAGATATTGAAAGACTTCTATCTCGCCTTTCAGTCAATCTTGGGAATGCCAGAGATCTTATTCAATTAAAAAACGCGCTTAACACAGTCCTTCAACTTAAAAAGCTGATGGGAGAGCTAGATGCAATAATCTTTAAAAAACAATCAAAAACTATTTCAGATAATTTAACGGCATGTATCGAAATAATCGAACAAACGTTTGTTGATGAGCCACCTTTTGGAGTACGAGATGGTGGAATGATACGTGAAGGTATTGATGAAAAACTTGACACACTTTTAGAAAAGATTAACAAAAGTAAATCGTGGATCATTGATCTTGAAAAAAAAGAGAGACAAAGAACTGGAATAGGATCTCTTAAGGTGCGTTTCAATAAAGTGTTTGGATACTATATCGAAGTTTCAAAAGCAAATGTTCATCTTGTTCCAAAAGAATATATGAGAAAGCAAACACTTGTTAATGGAGAACGATTTATTACAAAAGAACTAAAAATCCATGAAGAACTCATTTTGACATCAGAAGAAAATACAAAACAGATGGAGTACGAAATATTTTATAAAATTTTGCTTAAGACAATGTCATATACAGAACATATCCAAAATGCATCTGAATCTATTGCTGTTTTGGATTGTATCTCTACTTTCGCATATGTCTCGGAAAAGAGGAGATACATCAAACCAAAAATCTTGTACTCCGGCGAAATACGAATAAAAAATGGTCGGCATCCAGTTGTTGAAGAACTACTGGATGATACTCCCTTTATTTCAAATGATGTAACGCTTGATAATGTGAGTCAGTCCATGCTTCTTATCACAGGCCCAAATATGGCTGGAAAATCTGTCTTCATTCGTCAGGTTGCACTTATTGTTCTTATTGCTCAGATTGGTTGTTTTGTCCCTGCAACAAGTGCGCATATCAGTGTTGTTGATCGAATTTTCGTCAGATCAGGAGCGTCCGATGTGATTACATCTGGCCTTTCAACATTTATGGTTGAGATGGTAGAAACAGCACATATTTTGCATCGAGCTACTGAAAAAAGCTTAATTGTGATGGATGAGATTGGACGGGGAACAAGTACATATGATGGTATTTCTATCGCATGGTCAGTTGCTGAATATCTGGTAACGCACTTATCTCCATCACCAAAGACACTGTTTGCGACGCATTATCATGAGCTTCAAGATTTAGAAAAACAATTCCCATATAGAATAAAAAATTTTCATATGGCTGTGACTTCGGAGAACGGAGAGCCGGTATTTCTTCATACTATCCTCCCTGGAGGCGCATCACATAGTTTTGGTGTATCTGTTGCTAAACTTGCAGGAATTCCAGAAGAGGTAATCAAAAGAGCAAATGAGTTACTCAAAATACTCGAAGCGAGAAAAACAGAAGACACGCCACCTCCTGATAATGAAAAAACAAATCAGATTGATCTTATTTCCTTTCCTACTTCTACCTTTGTAAGCGATAGTTTTCTTAGAAAAGAATTTGAGAGTATAGATATCGCACATATGTCGCCACTTGATGCATTAAATAAACTTTCAGAGCTTAAAGAGAAGTTGCGAATTCTTACTTCTGAGAAAAGATATCTAGAGGTAGATTAGAAAACGTTTAATCCTTAATCTCCGTTCCTTGCGCTTTAAGATCACCTTTATTATTATTGT
>Ga0066639_10004113_pt1 | contig 12467 bp, 8 predicted proteins | sample CryGeyCG2114_010_2_FD_59504 | JGI IMG/M metagenome (GOLD analysis project Ga0066639, IMG submission 59504) | Groundwater microbial communities from aquifer - Crystal Geyser CG10_big_fil_rev_8/21/14_0.10 | ecosystem: Environmental > Aquatic > Deep subsurface > Groundwater | place: USA: Utah...
GCCTGCAGATTCAAGTATGCTTTTTCAGATTAGTCAGAAAACAAGAAAACCGGAAGAGATGCCGAAGAATATTACTCTTGAGCAGGAGCTTAAGTTTTTGAGAAAGAGGTTTAAACCGAACAAAAAGACGAATAGGAATTTGCAAAACGTAGAGCCTAAAGATTTTGAGAGAGACGCAAGATTTAAGAAAGCACAGGAATTTGAGAAACAGAAAAGATTTGCAGAGGCTGCGCAAGTGTATGTGGATTTGATTGAAAACTATTCTAAGGATAAAGTCGAACTTAATTTTCTTGCCGGGAGGGATTATCTAAATGCTGCTTTAGATATAAGCGAAATTTATGAACAGGCAGAGAATCTTACTTTGGAGAATAAGAGGGAAATTCTTGCGATAAAATACGTTAATTCAGATATGGCCGTAGATTATCTTGAAGAGGCAAAAAAATATGCGAAAAATCCCCTGCTAAAGGAGATATGGAAATTACTCTCAAATGCTTATCGCTCAAAGGCAGTAGCCGGCGCGAATCTTGGAGTTTCCAAAGACTATGAAAAATTGATGGAAATGTCCCAAAGGTATGTCCAAATGTGGATGGAAAAAAATTAGTCCGGTTTTGAATATTCTGGTTTTGAAATTTCTTTCATGAGTTTTGAGTACAGGAAATAACTTGCGCCCGCACCCAGGATTTCGGCTAACGCCATTCCTGCAAAAAGACCAGTGAGTCCGAAAAAATTTGACCCTAAGTACGCAAGCGGGACCATGAATATGAATAGTCGTAGAACTATTAGAGCGCCTGCCCAGAGGGGTTTTTTGAGGGAGTATAGGGTGGAATAAACAAGCATTGACACCCCCCAAGCCCAGTAGCAGATGGGAACTATTGTGAAGTATAATACTGAGGAGTTTATTACTTGCGGATTTTGAGAAAAGAGAGACGCGATTGGAGTTGCGAAAAAGTATATTATGAGCGATACTCCGAGTCCCCACGAAATTGCGGATTTAAATGAGAAATTGACCCCCTGCTTTATGCGCTCAATTTCTTTGGCTCCGAAATTCTGACCTACAAATGGAGAAAGGGATGCAGAAATGGCGAAAATTCCTATTATTGCCAGAGATTCCACACGAGTTGCCGCGCCAAAACCCGCAACGGCTTCGTTTCCATATATTGCTACAAAACTAGTGATTAGAGCTACTGAGATGGGCATTACCAAATTTGCAGCTGAGGCGGGTGCACCGATATGCAGTATTTGTTTCCAAGAATCGAGTACTTGAGAGATTACTGGAATTGACAGCTCAAGCATTTTGAGGCGCACACCGATTATGTAGAAGGATGCGATGAAAGTTATTACCCAGGCAAGCGAAGTTGCGATTGCCGCGCCCTGCATGCCCATGGGAGGAACCGGACCGAATCCGAAAATGAATATAGGGTCTAAAATTATGTTTACTCCGGCGGATATACTCATTATGATTGCGGGAGATTTTGTATCTCCGACCGCGCGGTTGGCGGAATTTGCAATCATGGGAAGAACTAGCAAAAGTACGGTGGCGTAGTAGATTACCACGTATTGCTCGATTAAATCAAGTATGTGCCCGCTTGCCCCCAGAGCTGTGAAGAGAGGAGTGATTGTGAGAAACCCAAGCATTGAGATTAATATGACTACGGTAAGCCCCAATAGAATCGAGTGGGTGGTCAGTTTTCTTACAGAGTCGAAATCTTTTTTCCCGTAGGCTATTGAAACTAGAGCAGTTGCGCCCCCACCTAAACCAAAGACCAGAGAATGGACTGCAAAAAATACTGGAAAAATAAAACCCATAGCCGCCAATTCATCGGCGCCCAATTGCCCCAGAAAATAAGTGTCTGCAAGCTGAAAGAGCATAATTGCAAGCATTCCTAAAAACATTGGAATTGCAAGAGATATTATTGCAGGGGGGATTTTCCCTTCTGTTAAGTCTTTTGAGTGTTTCAACTAAACCGCCTTATAGATTAAGTAAATATGTGCTTGGACTATTTAACATATGTGCCTGTTTTGTCGTATTTTTCACGGGTTTTTGAGTCAAGCAGAACTTCTCGGGCTTTATTTAGTTTAATCATCATTTCATTTGCGAAGGCTTCTGAGATTACTCCGGTTTTTACAAGAGGACTTGAATCCGGGTGGTAGGTTTTTACCATTTTGTTTATTTCTGATTTCAATACTTGGGTGGAGGCGGACTGTTCAAGCTCGAGAATATTGTAGAAATTTTCATAGCCTTTCGCGGGGGTGAATTCTTTTTGCGGTTGAGCCCGAGTTCTTGGATTTGACTTTTGGGCGTTTCCCGGGGTTTTCTGGTTTGGAGTCTGCTGATTGATCTTTTCTTTGGTTTGCCCTCCGAGATTTGAATATGGATTAAATCCAGGAATTTTTGGTTTGACTTCCTGTAATTTACCGTCTTTTATTGTATATTTTTTTCCGGAATGCCCGGCAGGATAAATTTCTATCCCTGTGGGGAGATAATCCGAGTTGCCGGAATTTAGATATAAATCCTGCCCGTTTTTTCTGAAAAGAATTCTCTGATTTGATTTGGAAGTATTTAGAGCCGCCCAACGACCATTTAAGTTTAGAACAATTAAATCCGCGGACACGCGGTTGAAAGTTGTGTTCTGAAAACCCATATTTACAATTGCATTATTGTTGAACATTACACCCTGCCCGGATTCAGTGAACAAGATTACATCTCCGTTCTTGAGAGGATTCAGAATGGACACAGAAGTGGGTTCTATTGCATCTGAGTTGTTTCTGATGAGAACGTAATCAGTAGGGAGTTTTGGCTGGAAAAACCAACCGTTTTGATTTGACTTGAAAACTCCGAAATTTCCGAAATCAATGGATTGCCCCGCAATTAAATCTTTTGAACCGGATATTTGCGGTTTTTGTTTTGAAGTCTTTAAATTTGTGAAAAAGGATGAAACCATCTCTTTAGTTGAATTCCATACGGCAGGATCGAACGCTGCACCCGGAAACGAGTAGAGATTTGAGGAAGATGAAGCTGATTTTTGCCCAGGCGTGTTTAGTTCCACTTCCCAGATAGTGTGCGTTTTTGTTGAGGCGTTATTTATTTTTCCGCTCATCCCGTTGGTTATAATTTTATTTGCGCTTGGGACCCCGATTCTTGTACTTGAACGGGTTGCGTTGTCGTTTTTTATACCTTCTAAGGCGTTTTTGAATTGAAGATCGGATATAGAGTATTCGCCCGGACGAACGTCGTTGATTATTTGTATTTTTGCCCTGCCGTTTTGTTCAAAAACTTTTATTGTGACTTGCGAATTTGCGTATTTTACCGCGTTTTTTATTATCTCGTTTAGAGACATGTTTAGAAGTTCCTGATTGAATAGAGCGGAAGTTTTTTCCATTTGCATGGATATTTGGATTGTGCCTTTTGACTTATTGAAAGCGGTTTTTCCAGGATAAATTTTGGAAATGGTATTTAGGACCCCGGAAGTTAAATCGGTCTGAAAAATGAGATTGCCGGATAATTCGGGAATTCTTCCAATCTCGCAGTCCAGTTCTATTTTTTTTAGATACAAATTCTTGATAGGAGATTCCGGGATAACCGAGATGATATGAGTGGAGATGGCGTCTGTATCCTTATTTCTTAGAAGGAACATATTTTCTATTATTTTCAAATCGTTTTTTAGGGCGGATTCCGGAAGCGAATTTATTATGCTTGTTAAATCCCCTTTTTCCAGAGAGAGTTTATCAGTAAATATTTTCGTTATAAGCGGCTCAAATAAGTTAAGAGTAGTTTTCAATTCCCGATCTGAATATTTGGCAATAATAGATTCTGCTTTTTCAGATGAGGATTTGGCAATTTGCTGTATGCGAAGTATTAGAGAATTAATCTGCTCATTGGAGAGACTCGAGGGATTTGCCTCTTTGTTTATGGGATTAAAGATATCTAGAACGTCTGGCTCGCGTTTTGCTTTTAGTGTAATTTCGGAGATTATAGATTTTAATTGGGATTCTGAGAGTGAAGTTATATTTATATTTTTTAGGGGTAAGAGAGCCTGAAAATCATCCGCGAGTGGCTGGTATTCCGTTAGTTGAGAGCGCATTCGCTCTACACTCATTTTTGGAGGATCCAGTTCCGCCATGAGTTCTACGGTCAGAAGTTTGTTCTGCTCCAGAATAGACAGTTCTTCCGATATAATTGCTTTTTCCATTGATTTTGACGAAATTATATTTTCAACAGAGTTTGAGATTGAGGCAATCAGATTTTTATCATCATGAATTTTTGATTTTTTGAAAATATCTAAGATTACTGGGTCTGAAATTTTCTTTGTAATTTCTTTATTTTGAGCGGTTTTTTTTGGAATTGTGAGAAGATCTATATTCGCACCCGCCGGACCGGTTTGCGCGGTTTTTATTGATTTTGAGAGGTGGTGCGCACCAGTAAATGCAAGAGAGAACGCGAAAACTTTTGCAAACGTTGTGGCGACTTCATCTACACTTAAATTATCTATACTGCCCGCGGGCAGTCGCTCAATGGCTAGGAGAGAATTTCGCGCAGAAGCAAGCATATTGTCAAAAGCCATAGAGCGAATATCAGAATCAAGATATGATTTTTCATGCAAATCAAGAATTTTTCTTACCGATGATATTGCGAATTTTTTGTCAGATTCGAAGACAGAGATTGCCGAGTTTAAATCATACACATCGGTGAGTCTTGAAGAAACATGCACTCCAGTGAAAAGTCCTGCGATTTTTAGATTTGCCAAAAAGAGCTCCTGCAGTCCGGGTTTGAGCGCACGGGCGGTTGCATTCCAGCCAAATGAGGAGATAAATGCCGCACCTTTGGCGCCTGCAGAGACTACGGAGCAGACTGCGAAGGGAAGGGAGGCATCCATTAATGTACTCAGCCAGCCGGAGATGTAGGATATTCCTTTTTTGTCGAATTTTTGGGCCTGAAATTTAGTATCCATTACGTACTGTTGAAACAGGGCAAAAGTTTGAACAAAATCAGAGAGTTTGAGATTAAGCATTTCCTGATCCTGAGAATAGAAAATGACTGAGCGCTTTAAATCGGAATAGGCTTTCTCAAAACTATTGAAAGACTGGATCGTATTATTTAGGCTTTGAATTAATTTTTGTTGCGGGAGATTTTTCTGGAAAGTTGCAAGCGCGTTTTCGTCCCCTAAAAGAGTTTTGCCAAGAGTTGCGTATCCGTCTATAAATCCGGCATTTGCAATTCGCATATCCCAGGTGTTTATATCCCCTATTTTTTTCTCGATTTCGTAAAATGATTTTGCCACCTGGGAGAAACTTTGGTCTATGAAAAGAAGTTTACTTCCATTTTGAGGGCTTAGATTTTCATATCTTGAGAGCATTAAAGATGAATAGTCCGAAGTTAATGAATCGGGATTTTTTGATGAGATGGCGTTTGTCATTTCTGATTTTGAAGTGAGATTGAGAGTAAACATACGCTCGTCAAAATTATTGTAGCCGTTTGAGAGATAAGTGTTCATGTTTTTTGCATAATCCAGAGCAAGAGAGTAGTTTCCAATTAGAATATTGTTCCAGGTCGCGTCTATGTACTTTTGAATCTGTACCGCTTGAAAGAGAAGAGGTTCTTTAGATATTTTTTCTTCATTTAGAATTGAGATTAACTCTTCTTTCTTTGCGCAAATAAAGACCGGCACGGAGCTTACAACTTCGCCCCGGGATTCGCTTGAAATTAGTACGTATGGGAAGGTAATTGTAGAGCCGTTCTCGAATTTGTTTATAATTGAAATCAGATTGTTTATTGCAAGAGAGTGATTTTTTGCGCGGCTTGAGGAGTTTAGAGATTTGCCAAAAAAATCCTCAGCTAATAGAGAGGTTCCGGCACATGAATTGAAATAATCCGTAAAGGAATTACATAAGACTGTTTGGAGTTGGTGGAGATGAGTATCAGATGCGTTTTTTGAGTCCATAGGCTGCATCGACTGAAATTTAGTCTGATTTTGGGATTCCTCTTTCTTCCCAGCATTAAACATATTGAGTACTGACATGAGAATCAAATATAAAGATTAGCCGGGGGAAAAACGGGGGATTTGAAGAGCTTACTGCCCTATAGAGCTTGCAAGCGCTTTTGCTTTATCCGTATTTTCCCAGGTGAAGTCCGGGTCTTCCCGCCCGAAATGACCGTAGGCGGCCGTTTTTGCATAAATTGGTCTTCTGAGCTTTAGGTGCTCGATGATTTGACCCGGTTTTAGCCCGAAATTCTTTTTGATTATGGAGATGAGTTTCTCGTTTGAGAGTTTTCCTGTTTGATGAGTATCTACCCAGACTGAGACCGGTTCTGCGTGCCCGATTACGTAGCCCAATTGAACAGTGCATCTTTTTGCCAATTTGGCGGCGACTATATTTTTGGCTATGTATCTTGCCATGTATGAAGCGGAGCGGTCGACTTTTGTCGGATCTTTGCCCGAGAATGCCCCTCCTCCGTGGGGAGCCGCTCCCCCATAGGTATCTATGATTATTTTTCTTCCGGTTACTCCGGTGTCGGATGCGGGTCCGCCAATTACGAATTTTCCGGTTCCGTTTACGATTATTTTTGTGTCTTTTGTGAAATATGCCCCAAGAACGGGCTTGATTGCGTGCTCGGTTAAATCGGCTTGAATTAATTTTGAGGTGATTTCTTTGCCATCCTTTGTTTTCTCGTCGTGCTGCTGGGCAATTACCACAGTCGTGACTTTTTGGGGCACCTGGTCGTCTGAATATTCTATCGTGATTTGGGCTTTTCCGTCAGGTCTTAAGTATGCGATTTTTCCCTCTTTTCTTAACTGGGACATTCTCTGGGTGAGCCGGTTTGCAAGAAGAATCGGCAGGGGCATGAGCTCTTTTGTCTCGTCGGTTGCGTAGCCGAACATTATTCCCTGGTCCCCCGCACCTATATTTTCCAAATCCGATTCTTTTACTCCTTGCGCGATGTCAGGAGATTGCTCGTGAATTCCGACAAGGACTCCGGAGCCTAAGTGGTCGAATTGAAATTCGGGCTTTGTGTATCCGATTTCCTTTATTGTCTTTCTGATTATGGATTGAACGTCGGCGTAACCCTTCGTGGAAATTTCTCCAGCTACTACAACCAAACCAGTCGTGACAAGAGTTTCCACAGCCACGTGCGACTGGGGGTCCTGGCGGATTAAGTCGTCAAGAATTGAGTCTGAAATTTTGTCGCAGACTTTGTCCGGATGCCCCTCGGTTACGGATTCGGATGTGAATAAATATGCCATAATTTTCACCAGCTAAAATTTATCGTTTGTGATACGACCTCACTTATGTACCTTCCTTCCATTCGCTTGCATAATTTAATTGCTCCGGTGTCGGTTGGTCAAGAACAATCCCCTGAGATTTGAGCAGAAGAGTCGCTACTTGCCCGTCAAGCTCTGCGGGGACTTTGATTACACCGGGCTTTAATTTGCTCTTGTTTTTTACAAGATATTCTACACTTAGAGCCTGAACCGCAAATGAGCCATCCATTATTTCGATCGGGTGTCCCTGCCCCATAGGTCTTGCAAGATTTACTAGTCTCCCTTGGGAGAGAAGAAGGATTGATTTGCTGGATTTGAGTAAATATTTTTCCACGTTTTCTTTTACAAGTTTCTTTTTCTCGCTTAATTTTTCAAGCGCGGGAATATTTATTTCCACGTTGAAATGACCGGAGTTGCAGAGAATCGCACCATCTTTCATTAATTCAAAATGCTCGGCTCTTAGAACGTTTTTGTTTCCGGTTGCGGTTATGAAAATGTCGCCTATTTTTGCCGCTTGGCTGTGATTGAGAACTTTGTATCCGTCGTAGAGCGCGGTGAGAGCACGGTTTTGTCCGGGTTCGTGGGGACCTAAGGAGCCTTCCACTTCGACTACAACTACGTTTGCTCCAAGCCCGCGCATTCTGGAGGCGATTCCTTTGCCGCACCAGCCGTAGCCTAAAATTACTACGGTTTTTCCGGCGATTAGAAGATTTAGACCCCGAATGAGAGCGTCTACTACGCTCTGGGCGGTGCCGAATTGGTTGTCAAGCAAGTATTTTGAGTGGGCGTCGTTTACGTCCATTATTGGAAGTTTTAATTTGCCGTCTTTTTGCATTGCGTTTAGGCGGACTATTCCGGTTGTGGTTTCCTCGCAGCCGCCAATCATTTTGTTTAAAAGTTCGGGTCTCTTTTCATGAATTCGCATGGTGAGGTCGTTTCCATCATCTATTACAATGTCGGGGTTTGAATTTAGAACCTGGTCTATGCACCAGTAGTATTCGTCAGTCGTTTGGTTTGCCCATGCAAAAACATGGAGATTTTCTTTATCGTAATCGGCTAGAGCCGCGGCGACTGAATCATCAGTCGTGTTTGGATTGCAGGACGCGCCGTATACTTTTGCTCCGCCGGCTATGAGCGTTTTTAGAAGAACTCCGGTTTTTTTCTCAAGGTGGAGGGCTATGCCTATAGTTAATCCTTTTAGCGGCTTTTCTTTCTCAAAACGCGCGCGGATTAGTTTTAGAACAGGCATATTATCCTGCGCCCAATCAAGCTCTATCTGCCCTTGTTTTGAGAGGGCGGGGTCTTTGACTTTACTCATAATTAAATTATGCAAAGACAAAGTTAAATTAGCTTGGTGGTACGAAGTTTTGTGAGAATATGGAAAAATGAATATATGGGATTGAGAAATTTGTGTTTAATATATTAGATATGAATCTAATTAAATAGACATTTAGATTTAGGATATATTTAAATAGACATAGTGCTAATATATTGAACATGCTTGAACAGTATGCTATAATCAAGGCGATTGAGAAAATATCAAAATATCCGAACCGTTCGTTTTCCGGCAGGGAACTTGCCAAAGCGGCTAAATTGAGCCCCGCCATGGCGGCTATTGCGCTTTCTTATATGAAGAAAATGAATTTAGTCACAGACAAACAGATTGGTCGAACTCACCAATGCCGCGCCAATCTTCAAAATCCGTTAATGAGGCAGTGGAAAATACTTTTTACTCTTGAGCAGATTGAAAAAGCCGGATTTGTGAATAAGGCTAATGAAAAAGTCAAAGATATTCACAGTATTCTTTTGTATGGGAGCAAGGCACGCGGAACTGATGATGAGAAGAGCGATTTTGACATACTCGTGATAGCCCATCGCCCAAAAAAAGAGAGTGGGTTTGGATTTGAATTGCAGGATGAAATTAATTTGCTGATATACAGCCCGCAGGAGTGGAAAAAGAAGGCTTTGGAAAATAAGGTTTTTTATGAGAATATAATTTATGAATCAGTCGTGCTATACGGCACACGCCCGGTGATTTCATGAATATTGAACAGTGTGTTGAGAAGGGATTGCTGGTTGAAATTGCAAAAGATTTGCAAAAAGCCAAAGCGTCGGTGGATACTGCCCGCCATAAACTGGATTTGGCAATTAAAGAGAGGGAGCACCGCATATGGGAAGGCGCCATTTTGAGTGGGTATACGTCCATGTTCCATGCCGCCCGTGCGCTATTGTTTAAAGATGGCTACAAAGAGAGGAGCCATTACGCGGTTGGAGTTTATGTGAAAGAGAAATATGCGAATAGAATCGAGATGAAATACCTCACCCAGTTTGAATCCGTGCGTTTGCAAAGACATGAAGTTCTTTACGGATTAGAAAGGGATTTTGAATTGGATGAAAGAGAGGCTAAAGACTCGGTTGAGATGGCCGCAGGATTTTTAGAAGCGGTTGAGAAAATAATTAAGGAATCGTAAGTTGGAAAAAATATTTATAATTTGTCGGCTATCTTCTGGGCTTTTTTCATTATTTCTTCCTGATTGAAGGTGAGAATTTCCTGATTTTTCATTACGAATTTTCCGTTTACCATTAGGTCGCAGACGTTTTGCGGGTTGGCAGAATACAGAAGCCAGCCGGCTGAATTTGAGAAGGGAATTAAATCAGGGGAAGTTGCATCTAAAAACGCGAGGTCTGCCAAGTAGCCCTCTTCTATTTTTCCTGCGTTTATTCCAAGGGCTTTTGCTCCTCCTTGATTTAGCATGTTTAGATAATCATCTGCTTTTGCGGCAGATGCATTTTCTTTTGCGTTCTTTTGAATTAGAGCCGCCATTTTGGCGGTTTCAAACATGTTGAGTGAATTGTTGCTTGCGGGCCCATCTGTACCTAAAGCCACATTTATTTTTGAGTTTAAGTAATCGGGAATCGGGGCTTGGGAACCGGAGGCTAATTTCATATTTGCCACGGGGCAGTGTACTACGCTTGCGCCACTTGATTTGATTATTGAAATATCTTTTGGAGTGCAGTATATTGCGTGAGCCAGAATTGATTTTTTTGATAGGCAGTTGCATTTGGAGAGTAGTTCTATCGGAGTTTGCCCGTATTTGCGTTTTACAAATTCAAGTTCTGATTTTGTTTCGGATACGTGAGTGTGGATTGGACAGTTGAATTCGTTTGCAAGATTTGCGGATTCTTCCAGAAGTTCTTTTGAGCAGGTGTTTGGAGCGTGCGGATTTATTGAGGGGCTTAGAAGTCCTGATTTGTCTTCTGAGATTTCTTTTACGTCTTTTCTTGCCTGCTTTAATTCGGACCGACCTTTTCCTTCAAAATCTCCCAAATCAATCATTGAATACCCCAGAGTACAGCGAATGTTTGCCTTTTTGGCGGCTTTTGAAATTGAGCTTATATGAAAATAATGGTCGTTGAAGCAGGTTGTGCCGGAGCGAAACATCTGGGCGATTGCAAGTAGTGAGCCTACGTAAATATCCCGAGGTGAGAGTTTTTTCTCTTTAGGCCACATTTCTTTTGAGAGCCAATCGTGAAGGGGCAAATCGTCCCCGTGGGCGCGCAATAGAGTCATGGGGGCGTGAGTGTGCGTGTTAAATAGACCAGGAATTATTATTTTCTTGGAGCAGTCTGTTTTTTCTGCTCCTTTTTGGATTATTTTTGATTTTGAGATTTTTGAAATTTTGTTATTTTCAATTAAAATGTGCCTTCGCTCAAAGCGACAGGGGACATCTGGGAGCAAAATCAGGGCGTTTTCAAGAAGGGTTTGCATATTTATAGCAGGATGGAGTAATATTTAAGCGTATGAGAGCTTAGCCAGATTAAGAGATTATAGATGATTTTGATGAAATATGAGATGCTTGCGCTCGGAACCCCCGTAGTTGATGTGTTCTATGAGGCGGACTACACCTTTTTGAAAAAGCACGGGCTTTTAGTAGGCTGCACCAATCATCTGAGCGATGAGAAAGTGCTGGCAATAGAGAAGGAACTTACGCCTATTCTGAGTATGCCCGGAGATAACGCCCGAAACGTTTGCGAGGCATATATGGCAAGCGGCGGAAGCGACTGCGCATATATTGGAAACATCGCTAAAGATTTGAAGGGAGAAATGATTAGGGATAATTTGAAGACGCACTCGATTGCAGATAAGATGAATGAGGTTTTAGGAAAAACAGGAAGAATAATGTGCATAATTACACCTGATAAACATAGGACTTTTGCAGTTTATCTGGGAGTAGGAGATAGCGAGGTTAAATTTTCGAATTTGAAAGCTCCTGAAATATTCTTTTGCACAAGCATTACATTTTTTGCAAACGGAGTGGGAGAGAGCGCGTTTGAAATGGCTAAGAAGTTCAAGGAAGGGGGAAGTAAAATTGCCATTTCACTTGAATCCCCGAATATTCTTGAGAAGAATGTAGATAGAATCGACGAGATTTTGCTTTTGGCGGATTATTTATTTTTGAATTTGGATGAGATGAAGGCTATTGGAAAAACAAAGCACGGAGTCGGCGGACTTGCGAAGATGGTATTTTTGAAGTTGGGAGATAAGGGCTGCTCAGTGTATAATGAGGGAAGGCTTTTGGGACAGGTAAAAGCTGTTGAAGTAAAAGAGGTCAAAGACACCACGGGAGCCGGAGATTTTTACGCCGGAGCCGTTTTGCACTCGCTCTCTCATGGGAAAAATTTAATTGAAACCGCACAGGCCGGAAATTTGATGGCTGCAAGAGTAATTTCAAAGATTGGGGCGGGGCTATAGATAATATAAATATATGAAGAGAAATCAGATTGACGTAATTGAGACGGGTTTGGTTAAGATTGAAATAGTAAATAAATTAAAAACTGGGATTTTTATGATTGCGATTGTAACCGGCGGAGCCGGATTTATTGGTTCGAATTTGGTTGAGAGACTCCTAAAAGACGGGCATGAAGTTCATGTTATTGATAATTTGCATACCGGAAAGAAGGAGAATTTAGACAGACTTGATTGTAAATTTTACAATTTAGGCGCTAAAGAAATTAGTACTATTGGAGTAAAGGCAGACGTGGTTTTTCATGAGGGAATTTATTCTTCTTCGCCAATGTATAATGAGAACAGACATCTCATGGCTGAGGCAGTTGAGGATTTTATTTTCGTTCTGGAATATTGCAAAGAGAATAAGGCTCAACTCGTATGGGCTTCCACTTCTTCTTTGTATAATGGAATTAAACCGC
>Ga0066639_10004114_pt1 | contig 12465 bp, 12 predicted proteins | sample CryGeyCG2114_010_2_FD_59504 | JGI IMG/M metagenome (GOLD analysis project Ga0066639, IMG submission 59504) | Groundwater microbial communities from aquifer - Crystal Geyser CG10_big_fil_rev_8/21/14_0.10 | ecosystem: Environmental > Aquatic > Deep subsurface > Groundwater | place: USA: Utah...
TTAAATAACTTTCTTACTAATTTATCTAATGAATATAATTGATAAGATAAAGGCAAAGAAAGAGCTTTCGGGAATTCCTGACTCTATCGTTCTAGAATTGATAAAAAAGCACAATTTTAATCCTTTATCAGAGAAAGATGAAAAAATAGTTATAAAAGAGATAAGGCGAGAATTAAGGAATTATGTTGGTAGATTCAAGGCGATAAAAAATCCTGAAAAATTAATAGAACAGAATAAAATAGAAGAAATATTAAAATCACATTCTTCAACAAGAGAACGTCTAAATTTTTATAAAACACTCAAAGAAACTATCTCCTCTCTCAATCCAAAATCAATTTTAGATTTGGGATGCGGTCTAAATCCATTAGCTCTGGCTGATAAAAGGTATTTTTATTATGCTTCAGACATAGATGAAAAAAACCTCGAACTAATTCAATTATTTTTCAAGAAGTCAGGCATAAAAGGAAAGACTTTTATCTCGGACTTAAGAAAAATCCCTTTATTGCCCAAGGCAGATTTATGTTTAATCCTTAAGGTAATAGATATTCTTAAATTGTCTCATAAAAAAGTTGAGGACTTAATCAAATCCTTAGAATGTAACATAATAATAGTCAGTTTTTCAACAGTAACCCTTTCAGGGAAACCAATGAATAACAAAAAAAGGCAATGGTTTGAAACGCTAATAAAAAAAATAGGTTATACTTTTAAAATTTTAAACTACGAAAACGAAATTTTTTACATCATTAAAAAGCTGGAACAGGAGGACCTAGAAATAATTTAGTTCCTGTTGAGATAATAAACGCTAAGAAGGTAAGTACAAATGAATGTTTTATTCCAGCCTTAATTGTTCCCTCAGAAAGTTTTCCTATTGTTAATCCTGCACAAATTCCCTGAATCAGGAGCAGATAAAGGAAAGGTCTTGCCAATTGTTCAGGTGTTGCAACAGCACCGCTTCCAAAGCCTCCAAAGCTGCCTATCCCCTCAAGGCTACTGATTCCAGAAGTCAAAGGAAGTATTTTAAATTCCATTATAAGCATGATGCCCACAAAAATTAAAAATATTATATATCCCTGTACAACTAAGCTGTATATTGCAGATTTTCTTTCTTTCTTCAATTTCTCTATCTGATTCACTGAACTTGCAACAGAATCAAGAATCATATCAATCTCTCCTCCAGCAGACTCAGCGTCCCTTATAGAGGATATTGCTCTTTTTATTGTGTTACTCTCTACTTCTATAGAAAAGGTTTCAAAAGCCCTACTCAATGGAATGCCTAAAGAAATCTGATTCGCAAGTTTTTTAATATGGGGAGACAAAGAACCAAAATTTTTGTCTTTCATATTGTTAATGCTAGTGCTTATAGGAGTTCCAGTCTTAACGCTTTCAGCAAGATTTCTTGAAAACTCCAGAAACATTTCATTCTTTTCTCTTTCTCTACTGCTTTCAACAAGAATAGCAAGCAGAAATGGAAGGAAAAATATCGCGACAGCTATACCAAAGAGAAATAGGAAAATGTCATCTCCAATAAAAAAGATTAAGTCCAATACTAAAATAATCGAGGAAAAGCTTATTCCTATCCAGTGGGGTTTTGTTAATTTCATTTTAGTAGTTTGGTTGCTTCAAATGAAGGAATATAAGGAATAAAACGTTTACTATTGCAACAACAAAGATAATTAAGAAGCTCATAACATTGATATCAACGCCTAATGAGATTCCCGAAACAGAAATCATCACAAGCAAGAGGAGTAATATCATCGGAGTTGCTATAACGACGCTGATATAAATATCCATAAATGTTTCAGCAACTTTGGTAAACTTCTCTCTTTCTAAAGCATATTCATTAAGCAAGGTGTCCGCTCTTTTTTCAAAAAAAGTACCCAAATCACCTCCAGAGCTAATTGTTGTGCTCAATCCACCAAGCAATTCAGAAAGTTTTATGCTAGGCGTTGTTCTTGAAACATTGTTAAGGGCAGTTACAAGATCATAACCGTAGATATTAATCTGATTAAGAAGCTTAATTATTTCCTTTCCTGCACATTTGTAATCTTCACTAGTACCAATTATCTTGAATATCTCAACCGGCTCTATACCACTTCCAGATATTGAACCCATTTGAATAACTACAAAAGGAAGTTCTTGGTCTATTCTACTTCCAACAGATCTTTTTTCCGCTCCGGGATAAAGATATAGACTAAACCATGTTCCAAGCGGAATTACTAAAACTAACCAAGAAAGCTTAAGCAGTCTAAACAAATACCCTCCATCATATAAACCTATAAATGGAAAACTTGAACTTACACCAACAAATACGAGAACGGTTGTCAAAACAATACCAAATAGGAAACCGATAACAGTGCTCATAATCATAAGAGAAATATAAGTCGAGCTTAATATGTTCAAATTACTTTTTTTCAAATCGCTAATCAGACTCTTAAAATCTCCCCTTTTAAGCCACTTTTGCGAAGTGTTAAGAAAAAATCCATTAGCAAATCTTGAATATAGACCTGCCCCCCTATAATTATCTCTTGCAACTGTTTCATGTGCACGTTTCTTATTTAATCTCCTTATCAAATCTTTGCTTATTCTTAGTTCATGTTCATACCTCACAGAATCTTTTTTATTAATTGAAACTCTTTTATTTTCTTCTTCAATCTCTTTAAAATTAGCCCGTTTCACATCGTTGAATTTTTTAGCCAAAGAAACATGCAATACTAGATTTGAAACAGCCCCATTTACAAGTTTCAACCTGTTTTTCAAAGAATTAACCATTCCTAATATTAACTCACGTTCATTAGAATTTGCATATTCAGCCTTATTCAAAAAATTCACAAGCTCAACAGCCAATTTCTCTTCTGTTTCAATATTTGCCCTTAGTTCATCAAGCATTTTAATCAATAAGGCTCCCTATTTTTTTTTGCAGGTTTAATATTTCTTTTTTCACACTCTCAAGACCTTTTTCATCTTTCTTATTGTATGCATTCTCAAGCTTAGAAACAGATTCTTTCAAAGTCCCAACAAGCTGAATTAGAATAATCCCCTCTTCTTTTCTCATGTTAAAACTATCTCTTCTCCCTAATTTTTAATAGTTTTAAGATATAAAAATCTTTGATTTTTTTCATGCTCTAAGAAGCAAAATGACGTTTATATATTTTTCAACCCAACCCAAATCTTCTTAAAACATCCGCTGGATTTATGTAATAATCATTTATGATTCGCTGTACCTCTGTAAAACCAAACACTTTATTCTGATACATTGAATACAACAGTCTAGCTCGCAATATAAACTCCTTCTGCAATACCTCAGTAGAAAGACCATATCTTTCAGCAATCTTTTCAAAGACTTTACTCTGTTTCTTAAAATAAAATATATCTTCTTTAGGATTCCATGAAAAAGGGGTATTTATTATCGCTCCGCCATCAGGATTAACATTGACAATTTCAACAATTTCTCTAAGTCTTCTTGTCTGTTTCTTCTTGACTATCGCATGAGAAATAACAGTTACACAGTCAAGTGTATTTACTAGAGAAGGCGATAGGCTGATAGGGGGAGTTTGCAATCTTCTTATCATTGTTTCAAGAGAATCAGCGTGGATAGTACCCATAGATGGATGTCCTGAAGCCATACCTTGGAAAAGTACGAACGCCTCTTTACCTCTAACTTCTCCCACAATTACATAATCTGGGTTCTGTCTAAATGAGTTTTTAAGAAGATCAAATAAATCAACCTCTCCGATTTTTCCTACACCTATAGAAGTTCTAGCGACAGAAGGTATCCAGTTCTCTCTAGGCAAGTTTAGTTCTCTTGTGTTATGGACAAAAATGTTGTTGCACAGGAACTTTTCATGCTTTGGTATGCTCAAGTCAAACACCTCTGTTTCACTGCTTTCCAGCTTTTTTATCTTTTTAACCTTGTCCCAATAAATATCGTTATGTGACAGGTCATTAAATTCACAGCCAGCAGGCGCAATTCTCTGCATATAATTTCTGCCTATATTCTGCCTTCCGGCAAGATAATGATTCTGAAGCTTTTCTAGGCTTATTTCTCTTAACTCTTTAATTTTTCCAGCAGACATAGGAATTATATCTAAAACTGTATGATGTGCTGTTTTATTCATCCGGTTTAGTATCAGGTTTTTCCTGTCCTGCAGGAATCCTATCTCTTTGAACTTTTGAATATTTTCAGAAGAGGAGATTGATAAGTTAATACACTTATCTTTTCTGTTAAAGTCATTTATGCGGGAGATAATTCCATATCTAAGAAACAAAGACTGCATCTCCTGAAGCAGCTCATAACTTTGGGAAGCGCATGAGACTTCGTTCTTTTTAACGCAGCCGTCTGCACTGAAATATCCCTGTATAAATAGTTTAAGCTGTTCATTAGATAATCCGGAAATGAATGAGGGTATCTTTTTAGTATTGGAGTATCCATCAAATTTTAGGACATATTTCATCAGCTTATAGAATACAGTGCTGTGTATCCTAAGGGAAACCCCCCCATCATCCATCGCAGAATATTTGGAATTTAAATATTTGGCCACATTTTTGAAGACGCCTATACACTCCTTGTCTACATTTGATATTATCACAGAGTTCTTGTTATGGTTATCATAGCTTCCATCTCCAAGCCAAAGCCCGCAAAATTTCAGGAATTCATCAGTTATCTCAAATAGGACAGGTATTGAAGAAGTATTTTTGCTCTTAATCTTTATATTTTTGATTTCTTCTCTTGAAAAACTGATTCCTAACTTAATAAAATCATTCACTTTTATTATATTATTTTTTCTCCACCATCTATAACATTCCTTTTCAACACCAAGCTTGTGATAATCATATCCCGATAGCATTCTTTTGATAGGTTCTCCCTGCAGAAAATCGTCTCTGAAATGGTCTAAGTAATCCATGAGATTTATCTCTTTCCTGATAAGACATGATATAGGAAGCATTCTAGGGACTGCGATAAAGGATTTTCCTTCAACAAGTTCTGTCGGCTTAATTTCCTTAAAATTATTATTTTCTCCCAGACAGAAGAGAGAATGGTCTTGCGTCACATTAACCTTTCTTCCGGTTGCAGTAGTCACTTCATATATCTCTTTCTTTACAAGATGTTTGATATGGCTTGACGGCTTTGTCCAGATTATTTTGCCTCTTTCATCTGCTGTTAAAACTTCCGCATCCATTTTCTCATCCACAAACTCTTTTATCGTGATGTTGCTGATTTCTTCTCCCTTTCTGATTATTATCCTGGAATCCCCTGTAACGCTATCCTCTATACTTACTACTCTAGATTCAGGAGGAATGAAAAAAGCAAGGGCATTGAGTAAAGTCGTTTTACCAGAAGCTGTTCCCCCAATTATGAAGATATTTGATTTATATTGCAAAAGTATCCAGAAATAAGCAAGCATCTCAGGACTTAAAGTATTCAACGCAATCAATTGTGTTGGTGTCCATGGAACTCTTGTGAACTTTCTTATAGTAAATGTAGGACCTCTAGAAGTAATATCTTTTGTATATGTAGCATTAACTCTGCTCCCATCACTAAGCGTTCCATCAAGCAAAGGCTGGGCATAAGAGATATGTCTTCCAGCTCTCTGTGACAGTTTTTCAACAAAACTTGCAAGCGTTTCTATATCATCAAACTTAACATTAGTCCTTATATTTCTATAAATTCTATGAACAATGTAGATTGGAGTATTGACACCATTACATTCAATATCTTCTATAAAATAATCATTAAGCAGGGAATCCACTTCGTTAAAACCAACAAAGTTTCTATATAGATAGTAAGAAAGTTTTTCATAACTCCCCATACTAATTTTAATATTCAGTTCTTTTATAAGCAATCTCGCAGTCTTATCGATATAATCAAGTATCTTGTCAGGAGTTCTTTCAATAACTAAATTAACATTTACCAATTCAGTCATCCCTTTCTCAAGTTTGTCCAAAACATCTTTTTCATAGGAATCCAGAAAAGGTTCTTCAACCTCATAAACCAATTCTTTTGAGCCTTGGTTCCAACTTATATGGGCATTAGCATAAGGGGATGTTAAGGAATATCTAATATCTACTTGCGTCTTATCATTCATCCTTGGCAAAGCAGGAACTACAGGATGAGCATTAATATTTATCACCATTTTATAATTTCAGATAGCAAATTTTTTATTTAAACCTTCACATTCAGCCAAATTCTTCAATTTGAATCACTTCTCTATCATTTTCAAATCCCTTATTGCTTAATGAAAATCTATAAGGCGTTGGAGCAGCAGTGAACTTTTTTAGGGCATTTTCCTGAAATACCAAATCGCTATCATAATACAAGGTCAAGGTTATCTTATTATTAATACTTCCTTCTTCAGTAAGAATTTTTATTCTGCCTATTTCAGTTTCTATTCCAGGCTCCGAATATAAAACTCGGCTATCTTCAATAACATAATAAATTTTATCTTCTGTTAAATCAAAATATAAATCGCCTCTTTTCATACCGAATTCAACATTCCTTACATTTCCTGGACCTTCTTGAATAACTTCAGAAATCTTGGAATCCAGTCCCTTCAAAGAATCTATTGTTTGGTCTATTATCGCTTTATCCTTGAATTCATTTATTTTAGGAGTTGCAAAAGCAAGGACAAGCCCTATTAGAACAAGCCCTATAAGTGTATAAATTACAGTCTCAATCCAGATTTGTCCCTTTTTCATCTGCAGTTAGCATACTCCATTCACTAAACAATCAACAATATCATTTCTTGGACACAGATTGGGTTCAAATTGACCACTTTGTTCACATTGTTCCCCATCTTTCAGTATCGGATAAATTTCAAAACTATCCACTGCGCCATTGTAAACATAAGTTCTAATTCCTCCTTCTCCAGGAAACTCAAGGGGATATATTTCTTCGCCCCCAAATAACCCATCTCCAAGCATTTTCAAATCTGGAGAGCTTACACCATCAACTATCTTATATCTATCTGACGCCCCGCCCTTAACCGCTAAAAGGGTGAATCCCTGAACCTTATCACTATTAACACTAACAGAAAATCCTGTGACTTCACCTTGAGTTCCACTATAACACCCATATTCGGTTCCATGAAAAGATATATCTCCTAAAACTTCAAAGCATCCCTTTCCCTCTCCAAGCCTGTCATTTATGAAAGGGATAAGAAAAACAGCAATCATTGTAGCAGCAACAACAGTTATCATTATAATCAGCACAGTCGCCACAACCGGCGACAAACCTCTCTTATTCATCACTCTCTTATTCATTTTAACTTTTTATACCTTTTTAATTTATTTCAATCGGAAATCCAAATGCATCATCGCAAGTATATGCAACTCTTTCAGCTCCAGATTGGCCTAAAATTATAGGTACAATTAATAGATTTTTAGATCTCGAATCTAAATCTTCTAATTCAATCTCTCTGCTTTCTCCAACACTAAGAGTTCTTCCAAAAGGCTCCTTTGTATTAACTTTGGAAGCTGCTCCAGGCCTGATTTCCTTTACAACAACCCCATAGAGGGGCACGTTTCCCCTATTAACTAATCCGATTTTATTTCCAGTCGCAACATAATCTGCAACGAAATCAACACTCTTCTCATGATTTCCACACGAATATTCGACGGCTTGTCCAAATTTCTGCACTCTTTCAGAAACAAAACCCTTTGCCCATAAGAATATAATTAAAGCAATAACAATCACAATCGTTATCAATAGCACAGTCGCCACAACCGGCGACAAACCTCTTTTTTTATTCCCCAAATGCATATCTAAACTAGAGACGAGGACTTTTTAATCTTTCCCATGGTACAAAAAACTTATAGTAAATATAAATTTCACTATTAAACAGGATAGGTATTGTGTCCGACTTCTCCATTCTCGTCATTACAAATAGAGGGGTTCCAGGAGCTCCCATCAACTACGATTCTGTGGGTTTCAATCCGATTATTCGCATCCTTAACATAACCTATAAACTCATGAACTCCAGTTTTTAGATTATTAAAATCAACAGATCCCAACATAGTATTACAACTCTCAAACATAATTAGTCCTCTGCCCTGTCCATTATATATATGATCTATATAACATCCATAATCTCCAGGAAGTAATAAATCATATTTTCTTTCTATAAATTCATAGCCGACACTATAATCACATTCATCAGAACCCCACTGTCCCAAATCAGTTAAAGTGACGTCAGGATCAACCAACACTCCGAAAGCCTGATTATATTCCTGACTATTCGCAGTAAATTTCAAATTGTAATTGCCCACATCACTATCAATACTAAACAATTCTTTAGGCATTGGAAAATTACTTTCTGAACAGCTATCTAATCTATTCTTAAGCCCCCCCTGATAATCAAACAATTCTACTCTACACTCCGTCTGGCCGCTAAACCCATAATCAAGAGGGATATATCCCACCCCATTAAGCACTTTGTCCTTAAATTCATAAGGTGGACTAGATACAGGGGAATCTAATCTGAAATTTCCAGGCTGTGAATTCACACTAAATCTCTTAGTATCACTCGCCTCTTCTTGATTTAGAGTATTCTTCACGTGAACTATAAGGGTATAAGAATCTTCATTCAACATTCCAAGATTTACAGGAGAAATACAATCGACGATAGGAACATCACCAGATTCACTAAGTTCCCCATTAAGATTATACCAGCAAGTAGGCTCTTGCCCATTATAAATTGTAAATGCTAAAGGCACTTCTTCCCCAGGGTCATAGCTTTGCCCTTGAGATGGCTCCGTAATCTCCACAGATAAAACACTTCCCAAACATTCAATTTCCTGTTTAATGATTGCCTTATTACACAAAACCCACTCATCGTCAACAAACAAGGCAGGCTCAATTTCAACAACCCTTGTTCCAGTTTCACTATAACTATAAGTCATTGGCTCTCCATTTTTGGGCCACAACGCCGACGGAGGAAGTCCTTTTTCATTGAAATAATCAAAGAATCTGACATTATCTGCATTTAAAAGAGTCTTATATTCTCTCCCAGGTTCTCCAATTCTTATATACGCTCCATCAAGACTAAATAATCCTCGATTCATCATCTGTATTCTCACAGCTCCATTCTGACAACTCAATTCTTCAATGCTCAACGCAATATTATCTGGACAAACAGGCTGGTTGGTAGGAACATAAACTTTCATAAATGTAAAGACAAGGGTAGCAAGAGCAACAGCAATAACTACTAAAATCACATATCCAATCATAATGCTAACCCCTTTATCCTGTTGCAACAAACCTTTCATTTTGTACCTCTTTTATTATTACAAAAAAGAAATTCTGTCCTTCTCTCAGATTGAAGTCGTAAGAAATTTCATTGATACTCACACTAACATCATTTTCTGACAGGATAACATTAGCCTTTTTTTCAGTTCTTCTGTTTATGTTTATTTCTTTTACCATTCCAGTATCCAAACCAATACTTCCAACTCTATTTTCTTCAAATCGCAATGCTTTATATCCTTCACCATTTCCATAAATAAAAATAACTTCATTTTGTCCAATATAATCAGAATATTTGAATAGAAAATCCTCTGTAAGACTATCTATTTCTCTATCATTAAAAACGCCCCAATCAAGAACTTTTTTTGTTTCAAAGCCAACTTCTTTAGACAAATCATAAAAAGTTCTCTGTTCATTTCCAACATTTATATAAGTAGCAACACCAGTTAATCCAGATATCACAACCACAACAATTATTGCAGCCATAATGAAAAATTGCCCTCTTTTATTCATTTTTCTCGCTAACTTTAAGAGGAAGATGTTTTTAAATCTCACTGCAAAGCAGAATAAAGCGTAGACGGGGAGTTTGCTCAACGTTAGCAAGTTAGCAACCTTCAAGCCTTTCTCAGTACTGCGACCCTGCAAGCACCCAAACTCTTGCTTAGGGCTGCTCCATTCCTGGTCTGACCCATTTCACAGGAGTCGAGTCGAACAGGACAATACCTCAACGTCCAGCTGAAGACCAACAGACCTCTGTATTACTCGCTCCTTTAAGCTCGCCATGAAGTCCGTTTGCGAATGGCGCAGGACTAACGCGCCGGCTCGTCTACATAAACAAATGATAAAAGTGTTTTTTAAACTTTACTAATCCTAGAATTCCTTACCACTCTTCTTCATTACCATTTATCTGATCCTTAATTTTTTTTAATTCGCCACTAGTCTTTCTTATCTCACTTCTTAGTATTTGTCTTGGCCTAGTAACCGCAACTAAGATAAGAACTAAAAATATTAATCCAAATAACATCGCACTCACCACTAACAAACTTTCTATAACCATTAAGACTATAAAATTCACCCCTTTTTAACCTTTGTTGTTATGAAAAAGAATAATTATCCGACGATAATTTACATTTTAGGAATAACATTAATGCCAAGAAGCCAAAGTGAGTTCTTTAACGTCTGACTGAAAGAATCAACCAGTTTTAATCTGAATTGCTCCTGTTCAGAACCAATTACCTGACAACTATGATAAAACTCATTAAATGTTCTTGCTAATCCATAAGCATAATGGGCAATTACACTTGGATTCAATCCATTATAGGATTCAATAACTATTTCAGGAAGTCTTCCTATTTCACCAATAAGCCTTTTTTCTGAATCCTCGATCTCGGTTATTTTAAACTTTTTTTGTTTCTTATAATTCGCTTTTTTTAAAATACTCAATGCACGAGCGTAGCTATAAAGCAAATAAGGCCCAGTATCACCCTCAAATTTAATCTCCTCTTTAGGATTAAATATTATATTTTTATTAACATCCTGTTTTAACAGAGAATATTTAATCGCAGCGATTGATATTGCTAAAGCCCTATCAAAGATTTCTGCCCCATCTAGTTCTTTATATCTCTTTTCAACCTCTTTCGAAGCATAATTTACAATTTGGCTTTTAAAATCAGAGTAAATAACATTATCTCCACTTCTAGAGCTCATCTTGCCCCAAGGGAACCTTATTTCAGTCACAGGAACATATTCTAAATCATTGCTATGTTCAAACTTCATCATCTTTAAAATTTCAAAAATCTGATGAATATGCAAGTCTTGTTCCTTTCCAATCACATAAATCGATTTCTTCAAGTTATAATCTTTAAATTTCTTCTTAGCAAGTGAAATATCTTTTGCCCCATATAAAACAGTTCCATCCTTTCTAAGAAGCACAATTACACCCATGTTTTTGCTATATTTCTTAAAATTGACGATTGTCGCGCCTTCAGAAACCTCGGCAATCTTATTTTTTACAAGGCTACTTGCTATTTCTTTACCTGCCTTCTCAAACTCGCTTTCAAAATAATGCACATCAAATTTAGTATTTAATTCATGATAAATCTTATTCCAAGAAGAAATAGAAAGCCTTCTAGTTTCTTTCCATAAATTATTCAAATCTTTATCATCTCCTAAGTCCAATTTTTTATTAATCCCATCAACTTCTTTCTGCAAATCTTCATTTTTTTCTAGTCTCTTTACCGCATCAACATAAATATCAGCAAACCATTTTTCATTATCAATTATTTTTTCTTTAGAATGGTATTTTCTATAACACCATAACCATTTAGCGATATGCATGCCTGTATCCCCTGAATAATTCGCCCTTATAGCCTTCCCACCAGAAAATTCTATTATTCTAGCAATACTCTCTCCCAAACTAGTTCCTCTGACATGACCAAAATGAAAAGCCTTATGAGTATTTGGCTGAGAAAATTCAATCATTATAGTTTCTTTCTTAGGTTTACCAGAACCGTACTTGTTTCCTTTTTTTGCAACGTTATCTATAACTTCTCCAGCTAGTTTTTTTCTATCAACAAAAAAATTTACATACGCTCCAGAAGCTTCAATCCTCTCAAAATCTTTCCCTTTCTTAGTCTTGGAAGCTATATCTCTCGCAATTTCAATAGGATTTTTCTTTAATTTTTTAGCTAACAAGAAGCATGGAAACGCATAGTCTCCCATATTAGAATCCTTGGGAACTTCTATAACACCTTCTAATATTTCTTTATCCAACCCTGTAAACTTCAAAAGATTAACAATTTTTCTTTTCATTTTAATAATTAACAAGCACAATTAATAAACCTTTTTCTATGAATTAAACAATAAATAAAAAAGAATCACTTCTTTCTAACGAAGTAAACAACAACTGCAATTACTGCTATTAGGAGGATTATTATTCCTATCCACGCTCCTGAAGACAATCCACTACTTCCTGTTGAAGTTTCTCCACTAGCTTCTCCTCCAACCTTGCTTTCTTCTTTAGCTTTTTCTTCTGTAGTACTTACTACTTCATGAATAGGCGATACCTTCACCATTGCCTTAGCAGAGGCTATAGATCCCAGAGTAACACTCATATCGTAAAATCCATCTCCATCAACATCAAACTTCTTTACATCTCCGACATTAAATGTATATTCTTGAGGAGTACTCGCAATCTCTATAACTGCACTAGTTCCAGTAAGACTCTT
>Ga0066639_10004115_pt1 | contig 12465 bp, 13 predicted proteins | sample CryGeyCG2114_010_2_FD_59504 | JGI IMG/M metagenome (GOLD analysis project Ga0066639, IMG submission 59504) | Groundwater microbial communities from aquifer - Crystal Geyser CG10_big_fil_rev_8/21/14_0.10 | ecosystem: Environmental > Aquatic > Deep subsurface > Groundwater | place: USA: Utah...
TGTTAATAATAAAGAATCGGAAATTCAGGATATTAATGGCAAGGTGGTTTCTTTGAATGAGGAGAATCTTAAAACAAATGTGGGTGATTCTACTCTTATAAAAAGGAATAAATATAAAGGAGATATGTTGAAGATAACTCTTGAGTCTGGATTTTCTTTAAGACTTACTCCTGAGCATCAGCTTCTTGATGGAAATAGTTTGAATTGGAAAAATGCTTCTGAATTTAGTGAAGGGGAATTTTTAGTTTCTCCTCTTAAATTGCCTTCACATGACAATGATATTTATTTTATGGATATAGTTCCTAATGATTGGCTGGCTGTATTAAGTCCTTTGGATAAGGCAGAGATAAAAAAGAAGATAGTTAAAAACTGGAAGAGTTTGTCTGAGTTTAATAAAAGATATGGATTAAAAAAGGATTTTCTGTCTGGAGGTCTTCAGATAAAGGTCGGAACTTATAAAAAGATTTTAAGAGAATTGGGAATCCATGAGATATGGAAAGATAAGCAGATAAAGATAGGAAGATCTAGGGTAGGAGAATCTTTAAGGTCTATGAAGCTTACCCCTGAACTAGCTTATCTTGTAGGTTTTACGTATGGAGACGGATATGTAAGGAGTGATAAAAAACATTCTCAGTTGAGTATAGTGCAGTCTTTGAATAATGAAAAACAGATAAATGTGATAAGGAAATCGTTATCCGGAATTTCTGGCAGGGCATGGCATGAAAGTTTGAGGGAAGGCATTACAACTATAAGAGGTAAGAAGGTTAGGTCTAAATCAATTACATTTACTTGCAGTTCAAATCTTTTAGTTGGTATTTATGATTATTTCACAAAAGATAATTTGTCTAATATTTTACAAATGTCTGATGAGTGTTTAAAGGCTTTTATTGCAGGATGCTTTGATTCTGATGGATGCGTTTCTATAAAGAAATCAGTTAAAAATAATAAGGCTTATGAAGCTCCCCATGTTGAGTTTCTTCTTTCAAATAGGTATCAATCTGATCTTAATTTTATTATGGCACTTAGAAGGTTAGATTGTTATGCAAGGCTCATTAAGGGAGATAAGGTGAATATAATAAGAATTACTGGAAGGGATGATGTTAGTGCTTTGTTGAAAGGGATTAGTTCTTTTTCGGTAAAAATAAAGGATATTCCTTTAAGGAGAAAACTGATCTCTTCTTCTAGTTCTATAGTTTCTGGTGATAGGGCGGCGGAAATATGTTCTGAGATAATAGAGGGGTGTTCAGATACAAAGATATTGAGTGCTAAGGGCGTATCTTCAGTAATTTATTCTTATAGAAATAAAACCATGCAGCCGAGCAGAGATCAATTGGTTAAGATAAAAGAAAGGCTTGACCTTTCTCCTGATTTGGTTGATAAAGTTGATACTCTTTTGAGAAGGGATATATTTATGGATAAAATAGTTGGTATTGAAAGAGAATCTTATGAGGGAGAGGTTTATGATTTATTTGTGCCTGAGAATCATAATTTTGTGAGTGATGGAGTTGTTGTTCATAATTGTATTGATGAAATAGAGAAGATGAATGAGAATGATAGAAGTACGATGCATGAGGCCATGGAGCAACAGTGTTATCATTATGATACTGTTTTGACTTTAGCTAATGGTGAGGAAAGAAAAATAGGAGAACTTGTTGAGGAGCTTTTGGATAAGAATAAGAATAAGATTATTGAGGGAAAAGATTGTTTAATTCTTCCTGATGCAGATCTGGAAGTTCTTAGTACTGATTTTAAGAAGATTTTTAAGACTAAAGTCGATAGGATAAGCAAGCATAAGGCCTTTGATAAGTTTGTTAAGATTAGGTTTTCTCATGGTAGAGAGATTAAGGTTACGCCAGAGCATCCTGTTTTTGTTGCTTTTGACGGAGATATAATTACTAAAAGAGCGGATGAGGTTGGTATTGGGGATTCTATTCCTATTCCTCTTAATATGCCAATAGAGGGAGAGGAGCAATATTTTGATTATAAGATTAAAGGAATTAAGGATAGAAGAATTAAGCAATTTCCGATTATTCCGGCTAAGAATTGTGAGGAGCTGTTTAAGATTGTTGGTTATTTAGTTTCTGAGGGTTCGAGGGAGCTGAATAGGGGGAAGTTAATTGGAGTTAATTTTACTAACGGAAATCTAGAGATTTTGAATGATTTTGAAAATTTAATGGATAGAGTTTTTGGTATTTCTCCTTATAAGCAGATTAAGGTTGATGAACATAAGCCAAGATATTGTTATAGATATACTTCTACTTTATTAGCTGACTTTATTAGAGAGGTTATGCCTGAAGTTTTGAGGGTTTCAGGAGAGAAGAGTTTACCTGGATTTGTGATGAAGGGTAGAAGAGAGTATATTTCTAAAATGCTGTCTGCTCTTTTTGAAGGCGATGGATATGTAGCTGTTAAGAATAGAACTATAAGAATAGGATATAAGACTAAGAGCAGGAGGCTTGCTGAGCAGGTTCAGGATTTGCTTTTAAGATTTAGGGTCAGAAGCTCTATAGTTGAGCATAATGGATTTTACAGAGTTGGAATAACTTCTTATGAAAATATTAAGAGTTTTTATGAGGATATAGGTTTTGTAACTGCGGAAAAAAATAAGGTTATTGAAAAGTATCTTGGAATGAAGAAAGTTAAAAGGCATGTGAAAAATAAGGTTCCTTTTGAGTTTAGTGAAAGGATATTAAAAATAATAAAAGACGAGGGAATTGAAAGAGTCGGCAAATATAGAGTTTATGATATTATTTATGATCATTCTGTGAGGAAGGATAAGTTTGCTTTTTCTACTGAGTTTTTGAGAAATCTTTATCCTCTTTTGAAGAGTGAGGATAGCAGGGATTTTGTAAAGAGTTTAATAACTGATATTGGATGGGAGAGAGTTTCAGGGGTAGAGATAATTGAAAATGAGGATGATGAATGGGTTTATGATGTGACAATTGAGCCGAATCATTCTTTTATTTCTCAGGCGTCTATTTTACATAACACGGTTACAATTTCCAAGGCTAATGTTCAGGCGACTTTAAGGGCCGAGACTTCTGTTCTTGCTGCGGGAAATCCTAAGATGGGAAGGTTTGATCCTTTTACTCCTATTCCTCAACAGATTGATATTTCTCCTGCTTTACTTAGTAGATTTGATGTTATTTTTGTCCTTCGTGATTTGCCTAATAAAGATCAGGATGAGAAGATTGCTACTCATGTTCTTGAGGAGCATCAACAGGAGGTTATTAGGGAGGTTATAGAGCCTCAGTTGTTAAGGAAGTATATTGCTTATGCTCAGAGGCATAAACCTAGGTTGAGTGATGAGGCTGTTGCGGCTATAAAGGGTTTTTATGTTGGTTTGAGAAATCAGTCTGTAAGGACGGATAGTGATATTAAGCCTATTCCGATTACTGCCAGACAGCTTGAGGCAATTATTAGATTATCTGAGGCTTGTGCCAAGGTTAGATTGAGTGATGTTGTTTCTGAGGATGATGCTAAGAGGGCTATTGATTTGCTTAAGTTTTCTTTAATGCAGGTGGGATATGATGAGGAGACTAAGACTTTTGATATTGATAGGGTTTCTGGGATGCCTACTTCTAAGAGGAGCAAGATAGTGATGGTTAAGGAGGTTATTTCAAAATTGGAGGGTTCTATTGGTAAGCTTATTCCTATTGAGAAGCTTGAGGAGGAAGTTGGAGATAAGATGACTGAGACTGAGTTGGAGGATGCTATTTCTCAGTTAAGTAAGTCTGGCGAGATATTCAGGCCTAAGAAGGGATATATTCAGAAGATTTAGTATTTTAGACATTTCCTCTTATTAGCTCTTCCATTAGTTCTCTTGTAGAAAATACTTCAACCATGTTTTGATTTTTAAAGTGCCTATCGTTAGACCAAATTGGTGCTTTCTGGCTTATTGCCAGGGCGAGAAAGTCTATATCATTTGGGTCAGATATTGCCTCTGCTGAAATTTCAAGGAATTTTGAATAGTCTTTTGATGGGATGAAGGTTATTGATTTTGTTATTTTTTCTTTTCTTTTCTTGAAATTTTTCTGATTTAGTCCTGATTTTTTCTGACATAAGTCTTCATATTTTTCGAATTCTTCATTTATGAATTCTGGGGCTATAAAATCCGCATTAATCAAAGAAAATAAGTATGAGGAAGCAGATAGCGGGTTCATTAAGGAAAATAGAATATTATTGTCAATTATTATTTTCATTAGGCTTCTTTTTTATTTATTTTTTTATTTAAAATTTTTCTTTGTTCTTTTGGAAGTTCGGATAATAATCTTTGTAATCTTCCTTTTTTCATTTCTCTTCCTAATTTGATTGACCACTCTGTCAATTCTTTTTCTTCTTTTGACTCCAATTTGTCTTTTAGTAGCTGTAGTTTTGAGGTTTCTACTAAATCCTTAACTGCTTTGGCTAGAATAACCTTAAAATCTTCCTTCCATTCATTTGGGATATCTATCTTGATGACTATTTCTTCCATGTTGTTTAGGAGATTTTCTATTATATAAATATTCTTAATCGCCCCTTGAGAAATTCTTGGTTTTCAAGCTAATGAGTGAATTACGACAGATTTTTATATCCTTTTTGCAGGGTGATAATATGAAAATCCTTATTTATTCTTTTGATAAGTTCCAGAATCTAAAAAGCAATCCTGCTTATGAAGTTGCTGAGGATATTGTGAAAAGATTTAACTCGGAAGATGTTGTTCTTGTTAAGCTTCCAGTTACTTATGGATGCTGGGATATTCTAAGAAATAAGATTGATAGTTTTAAGCCGGATTTTATTTTAGGGATTGGAGTTGCTGTCGGCATTAATAGGGTCAGAGTTGAGAAAATAGGGATAAATTACAAACATGCTAATATTTCAGATAGTGAAGGGAAAAAAGAGGTTGTTCAAAAGATAGACTCGTCAGGTGATTTGGCTTATGAAACGGAAGTCGATGTTGTTTCTTCCGTTGAGTCTCTTAAAAATAAAGGTATTCCTTGTGATGTTTCTTTAATCTCTAAGGGTATTTTTGAACTCTTGAATAAGGATGTATGAGAGTTTATTTTTGGGTATACAAATTCTTATAAAAGATGGATTTTTGATTTGTGGATGGAACAGCAGTTTAAGAGGAATGTTGCTTATAAGATGAGGATTGGAGATTTGCTTGTTGGAAGGCAGATTTTTGATGCTGATAAGTTTAAGTTTTTGGAGATTGGGGATAGGCAGGTTTATCGGGTTAATGTTATTGCAAACGTTATTGAGAAGTATGTTCAGGAAGGTGAGAAGAAGTTTGCTAGTTTAACTCTTGATGATGCTTCCGGACAGATTCAGGTTAGGGCTTTTGGGGATGATGTTGTTAGGTTTGAGGAATTTTCTCAAGGGGATACTGTTCAGGTTGTTGGTTTGGTTAGATTTTGGAATAATAGTTTGTATTTGACTTCTGAGATTTTGAAGAAGAGGGTTCCTGAGTATTTGCTTTTGAGAAAGTTGGAGACTGATCTTGAGAGGCCTAAGGAGGTTGATAAGTCAGTTAGTGGTGATTTGAGGGATAAGATAATTTCTCTTGTTAAGAAGGAGGATGAGAAAGGAGGGGTTGATGTTTCTAGTATTATTATGGAGTTGAAGTCTTCTCCTGATTTGATTAATTCTGAGATAAGGAAGATGCTTGAAGAAGGTATTGCTTATGAGCCTAGACCGGGTAAGTTGAGATGGTTAGGTTAGTTTTGTTGAAATCTTATAAGGGATATAAGCTTAATTGGGATTGATTTGCTTAGTTATTTTCTATTGAATTTATTTTTATTTCCAGATTGGAGACAGTTCTGGCATGGCACATGATTTGCAAAATCAAGGATTCTCTGTCATTCAAATAAATGATGCTAATGACTTAGCACAGGAAGTAATAGATGTGACGGATAGATCATATAGGGGACAATTAAGATGAAATTCAATCCAAATCTTCACGAGGAAACTAATAGGAAAGTAGAAATGGAAACTAAGAACTCTAGAAGAAAGAAGAAAACAAGAAATAAGCCTTCAAAAGGTTTTATGGATTTGGAAAGAGTTAGAGAGACTTTAGAAAGAGCTGGAGATTTTTGGAGTATTCCAAACGTGTTGTATCGTGGAAAATCTCATACAGTTGAACTTTATAGTGGGGGAGTTCTTGAAGCAAGAACGCCGGATGAGTGGGCTAAACATTATGGTTCTGCAAAACCTGCAGGAGAATTTCACGCCCCCGACTTTCCTTTATTTTATGGAGTTTTGAAAGCTCTTTATAATTCTAAGGATGATTCTTCAAAAAAAGTTGAAGTAGAGGAAGCTAAGAATTTTTTAAGACAATCTTCTCGAAATAATTGGTTAACGACTTTGACGAGAATAAAACATAATCCTAAAGGAATGGATGAAGTAATTCATAATTATGGAACTTCTGATTCCTATAAAAATAAAGTTAAGTTTATAGGGCCTGATGGCGAAATAACTGCAGTTGACGGTGGTAGAGCTTGTAAGGTTCTTTTAGGAACTAGCGATGATGTTCAAAAAATAGGTTCTATCTATCAATGGCTTAATGACACTCCTACTTATATTTGGAGAGTTAATAATAAACTTAGCTCAGTTGATGATAGAGTCGCGTGGTTCTATGCGTATTCTGACAGGGCTTGCCTGGACTGCGGCTGGGATCCGTCTGACTCTGGTGCTTCGCTTGGGGTACGTTTAGCGAGCGGGTGAAACCCGCGAAGCGTCGTTGAAAATCGAAATTTTTAAATAGTACTGGTTCATAGTTAGACCATATGGTTCATAAAAGAAACAATCTGGAAATGGATATTATCAATCTGTTGCTAAAGTCGGATAATCATGTTAGAGGTATCGCTAAAAAACTGAATGAATCTCATTCTACAGTTTTAAGAATGTTGAATAATCTTAAGAATGAAAATGCAATTGATTTCAGAAATGAAGGTAAAAATAAGATTTTTTTTCTTAAAAATAACATTGTTTCGAGAGCTTATATTATGAAGGCAGAATTATACAAATTGACTAGATTGTTGTTGCTCTATCCTGAATTAAGTGTAGTTTTTGAGGAAGTTTTAAAAAAGACGAATGAAAAATTAATTATATTGTTTGGATCTTATGCCAAAGGGTTAGCAAAAAAAGACAGCGATATTGATATATACATTGAAACTAAAAAAAGAAGTGTTAAGAAGGAGGTTGAAGATATACACTCAAAAATTAATGTTAAAATAGGGGTATTTGATGTGAAATCTCCCCTAATCAAAGAAATTATAAACGAGCATGTAATTTTAAGAGGATTTGAGGAATTTTATGACAAACAAATTTTTAATTAAGTTGAAAAAAGAAGAGAGATTGGAGCTGGTTGAACCTTCCGAAAATATTTGCGATTCATATTTGGAAAAATCTAATAACTGTCTAAAATCAGCCAAAATATTATTAAAAAATAATCTTTATGAAAATTCAATAAGTATGTCTTATTATGCCATGTATAATATTCTTCTAGCTTTATTGTTCAAAACAGGGATAAAATGTGAAAATCACAGCGGTTCAATTATTTTACTTAAGTTATTGTATGATGAGAATTATTTATATGATTTAATATCTGAAGCTAAGAAGGAAAGAATAGATAAGCAGTATTATGTGGCAACAGAAAAAAATGAGATTACAAAAGAAGTTGCTAGCGAATTACTTATTAATGCTGAGAATTTTGTTTTAAAGATGAAAGTGATTATTAAAAATTTGAATAAGATCTCTATCGATGATTTACGGGTAAAATTTGAATCAGTTTAATTTATTTCCAAAATTTAAGTTTCTTTAGAAATGAACTTTTCTTTTTTGAATTAAGTCTTATTGCAAATAATATTAGTAGAATTAATACTATTGCAAGTATCACAAATCTAATGCTGTTTCCGAAGTTTCTCCAGTTAACGACTGTTCCGAAGAAGAATGCCCAGATTCCTGAAGCCATTAGTGCGCTTCCTACTGGTTCAATTGAAAGTATTGTAAATCCTATGATTAGAGTAATTACCCCGATTATTAGTGAGGCAATGAAAACATTTCTTGAATATTTATCGGATGCTTCGTCGTAAGTTATTCTGCATTCATCGCAGTAGCCATCTACCTGACAACCGTCCTCATCATATTCATATCGGAATTCTCCTCCTGCCTGCCAGCATGCGTTTGCTTTATTCTCTAATGCTGGGTTTATAGAACAGTCAACATTTCTTTGAAATGAAGGGAATTCTCTTTGAAAATCGCAGTAATCTTCGTATTGAGGGGAAGGGTAAAATGCCTGAATCCCCTGCCATAGTGCTAACGCATATACAACTAGTATTCCTATTCCTAAAACGAAGTTTTTGAATTTCATGTTATAATATGTTTTGAGATGTTTATAAAGTTTATACTTGAGATTCTTTTCTATTTGGAAGGAATATTTATATACTAATTAGTTCTAATTAGATGTAATGGATATAACAACAATTACACTTGATAAGGGAATTAAAAGAAAGCTTGAGAAAATGAAGCTTTATAACAGGGAGACCTTCAATGAGGTAATTGGAAGATTAATCTCAGAGAAAGATAGTTCAAATTTTGAGGTGCGTGAGACTATTGAAATACTTTCAGATTCCGCTATTATGAGAAGTTTAGCCAAGAGTTTAGATGATCTGAAAAAAGGCAAGACTTATTCTATAGATGAGGTTTAAATGGATTTTTCTATCAGGTTTACTGAGGAAGGCAAGGAGTCTTTACATCGAATTCATATAGATAATCAGAAGAAGATTAAGGTTAGTCTTAAGAAATTTTCTAAAGATGTTAAATCGAAAAAGAAATTATTGGGAAGGTTATATGGATTTTATAGTTTAGTAGTTGGGAAATATAGAGTGATATATACTCTTGAAGAAGATGTAATTCTGGTCCATTATGTGGGACATCGAAGTGATGTTTATGATGATTTTGAGGGGAAATTTTAATTACAAAAGTATAAAAAGATAAATTTTAGTTTTTAGCTATGGTCTTACAAGAATTTTTGGCAGAGTCAAGGAATGAGACTTATGATATGCAGGGCGTGATTAGAGATAGCTGGATTTATGATGCGATAGTTGCTTCAGGGTTTAGAGTTTATTATTCTTCTGATGGTGTACAAGGAAGTGTAGGAAGTTGGGAAGATTTTAAGGGCGTTGATGTGGAGCATATTCAATTTGAAGGTGAGAAAGACGATAAGGATCGTTTAGAAGAAAAGATTAAGAAGATTAATTTAGCTTGTAAAGAAGGGAGAGTTTCTCCGACGGATTTTTGGAAAGCTTTATAAAGGGATTCTATTTATAAATGATATAATGGCAAAGCAAACTGCGCGTAAATCTGCTAATTTGCAGGTTCAAAACATTGTTGCAACATCTTCTTTAGGAAAGCCCGTTACATTAACTAAACTTGCAAGAAGCTCAAGCAATACCGAATATAATCCAGAACAATTCCCAGGACTGGTTCTTAGGATAGCAAAACCTAAGTCTGCGGTTCTGGTGTTCTCTTCTGGGAACCTGGTGTGCACTGGAACAAAGAGTGTTGCCCAGGTTAGAGAGGTGATTGAGCAAGTCATAAAACAGCTTGCAAAAATTGGGGTTAAGATAACCGATAAACCCAAGATAACGGTGCAGAACATTGTTGCATCAGGGAATATCAATGTTGATCTTAACCTCAATATTCTTGCTTTGGAACTTGAGAATACTGAGTATGAGCCTGAGCAGTTTCCGGGCCTTGTCTATAAGTTAGATGATCCTACAACAACTTTTCTATTGTTTTCAAATGGAAAATTAGTCTGCACTGGAACTAAGAATAAACAGCAATTAGAGGAAGCGATTAATCAGCTTAATAAGAATATTAAAGAAGTTCTTGCAAGAATTGCTAAGAAGAAAAGAAAGTAATTAGTTAATTTGTTTGATCCTCTTTATTTCTCTGAATAGCATTTTTTTCTATATCTGCCCTAGCTTCTTTTTTAGTCTTTCAATAGATTTGTTTTTCAATTTTCCTTTTCCAATTTCTTCTAGTCTTGTTATTGGATCTATTTTAACTATTAATTATCTCTTGAATATCTAAAAGAGCAAAATCTCTTTCTGTTTTTTTATCAATGTCATAAGCGTGGATAAGCCATTGTTCTTTTGTGTGCCATTTGGTTTTTCCGAACCATGCATCTCTTACAATTATCGTTCTAATGGAGGTTTCACCTCTCCAATTAGTATATTTTATTTTTATCACCTTCTCTTTTTTGTCAGTATCTGATTCTTCCAATTTAGTTCTTCAGGTCGGTTATTCCCAGAAGAATGAATAGCACCCCAACCATAATAACAAGCCAGAGTAGTCCGCCTTTGAAGACCTCCCACGCCGCTGTGCCGAAGTTCCAGAATCCCCAATTAAGGCTATAAGCCCAAACAAGAATTCCCGCTATTACCAGAATCAATCCGATAAGTAATTCAGTCCATTTATTCATCACTTTTAAAGGGGTTCAGAGTTTTTAAATATTATTGATGCTTTCTTCTTTTTAGCAAATCCTGTTTATTGGTTTTCCTTTTAGAAATGCTTTGATATTTTTTATTGATGTGTCTAGAATTCTTTGTTTAGCTTCTTTTGTGTTGAATGCGCAGTGAGGCGTGACTATTGCATTTTTTTCTTTTAAGAGGAGGTGATTTTGTATAAATTCTTTCCATTCTTCCTTGTTTTTGAAATCTTTTTTCAGCAAATGCCTCTCGTTTGAAAGGTTTTCTTCTCCTTCTAATACATCAAGCGCCGCTCCTCCGAGAATTTTTTTATCCAGGGCGTAAAGAATGGCTTTTGTTTCTATGACTGCTCCGCGGGATGTGTTTATTAAAAACGCGCCAGGTTTTATTTTTTTGATATTTTGGGAATTAATCATGTGGCGCGTTTTTTCGTTTAGTGGCACATGCAGGGTTATTATGTCTGATTTTTTTAGTAGGTTTTCTAGTGAGGTGAATCTGAAGTTTAGTTTATCTTCAAGTTTTTTGTCTTTTTTTCTTCCGTTTGCAATTACTTTCATTCCGAATCCGTTTGCTATTTTTATTACGTTTTGACCTATTTCCCCGGGACCTATTACTCCGAGGGTTTTGTTTTTTAGGTCAAATCCTTCCAGTTCGGATATTGTGAAGTCGTCTTTTTTTGTTTTGTTTATTGCTAAGCGGGTTTTTCTTGAAAGTTCGAGAATTAGTGCGAAAGTGAATTCTGCTACGGTGTTTTCTCCATATAGCGGGACATTTGATATTGGGATTCCGATTTGAGAGCACATTTTTTGATCTATGTGGTCGTAGCCTGTTGACATTGTGTTTATGAATTTTAGTTTTTTTAACCGGTTTATTGTTTCAGGATTTATTTCTGAGTGAACGAAAACTGAGAGTATTTCTGTGTGTTTTATTTTTGATATGTTATGCTGATTTAGATTGCTTTCTTCAAAGATTAATTTATGTTTTTTTAGTTTTGAGGAAACGTATTTTTCCTCCCATTTTTCTAGTCCGAGGAATGTTATTCTTGCCATTTTTTTATCTTTACAGGGTGTTTTTTTATTTTCTTTAAAATTTCATTCCATGTTAATAAGCCGTTTTTAGCCCCTATTTTTTTGATTGTAGATTCTGCGTTTGCCGAACCGGCTTTTAGTGCGAATTCAACATCGTCTGTTTTTTCTAAGGCTGCTATGAATGCTGATGCAAAAGCATCTCCTGCACCTGTTTTTTCTTTTACTTTTACTTTGTTTGGTTTTGAGATATAGAGAGTATTTTTATGGTAGACTTTTATTTCTTTATCTCCTTCTGTTATACAGACTATTTTGGGGCCGAGTGAACAGAGATCTTTTGCAGGATTTTTGCTTTTTGTCAGGGCCTCTGCTTCTTCTTTGTTTAGTATTAGCAAATAGGTGTTTTTTAGGATGGTCTTTACTTCTTTAGGGTCACCTTTTATCAGGTAACTTGCGGGATTGTATATTAGTTTTATTTCTTTTTTCTTGGCTTCTTTTGATAATTTTATCTGGGCTTTAAGGCTTTGGTCAATCATGGAAGAGAAATATATCCATTTTGGATTTAGTTTGGACAGATTTATTTCTGAGGCTTTTACGAAGTTATTAGCTCCCTTAAAGACTAAGATTGTTCTTTCGTTTTTGTAGCTGTCTAGTATTATTGAGTAGCCTGTAGGGTGTTCTTTTGAGATTTTTCCTATGAAATTTATTTGTTTCTCTTTTAGTTCTTTGAGTATTAGGTTTCCATGGAAGTCGTTTCCTATTTTTCCAGCTATTGCCGTTTTCATACCTAGTTTTGACAGTGCTACTCCTACGTTTAGTCCACCCCCTCCTGTTGAGAACTCTAGTTCATCTATGAGAATTTTCGTTCCAACAGGGTATTCTATTTTTCCATTTTTTCCGGTTATTGCGGTTTCTACGAATACATCTGCGACAACGCTTCCTAGTGTTATTATATCGTATTTCATTTT
>Ga0066639_10004116_pt1 | contig 12462 bp, 11 predicted proteins | sample CryGeyCG2114_010_2_FD_59504 | JGI IMG/M metagenome (GOLD analysis project Ga0066639, IMG submission 59504) | Groundwater microbial communities from aquifer - Crystal Geyser CG10_big_fil_rev_8/21/14_0.10 | ecosystem: Environmental > Aquatic > Deep subsurface > Groundwater | place: USA: Utah...
ACTGTCGAAAAAATTTTTAAGGGAGGTAAAACCCTGTTTTCCACCAGTTTTGCTTTTAAGTATATTAAAACGCCCAACAAAAAACCCAGAGTTTCTGTTCTGTCCCCTAAAAATATTGCAAAATCGGCGGTCAAAAGGAATTTGCTCAGAAGGCGGGGATATATTGCTTTAGAAAAATATATTAACCAGTTCCCTGCCGGTATTGCCGGGGTTGTTCTATTTAAAAAGTATCAAGATAACATTTCTATTATTCAAAATGAAATTAAGACAGTTCTTACAAAAATTAGTTAGTTTTTACCAGAAACGCATATCAGTTTTTAAAAAACCAAGTTGTGTTTTTTATCCGACTTGTTCTGAGTATACCAAGCAGGCAATTATGAAATACGGTGCTATAAAAGGGATTTTTATGGGGTTTGGGCGTATTTTGCGCTGTCATCCATGGCAGAAAAATCATATTGATCCGGTTCCATAGTGGACAATCTCGCAAATTCGTATAATATTAGGGCATGTTGTCTCATATTTGGCATGCTATTTTATACCAGCCGCTTTTAAACGCCCTGGCTTTTTTAGTTTCAGTTATCCCAGGTGGGGATGTTGGGGTTGCTGTTATAGTTCTCACTATTTTAGTTAAAGTAGCTCTATTCCCTCTGTCTCAAAAGTCTATTGAAAGTCAGGCAGAAATGAATATTCTGGCCCCAGAGCTCAATAAGATAAAAACTAGCGGGGCTAGTAAAGAAGAACAGGCAAAGATGACCTTTGAATTGTATAAAAAGCACAACATGAACCCGTTTTCTGGATGTTTGGTTGTGCTCATTCAAATCCCGATCATTTTTTCCCTATATTACGTATTTTATAAAGGAATAAATTTCCAGGGTGATTTGATTTATTCTTTTATACATGTGCCGGACCATGTCAATATGATATTTCTAGGAATCCTAGATTTAAGCCATAAAAACCTAGTTTTGGCACTTTTGGCTGGATTTTCCCAATACTTACAGGCACACTTTATGCCGAAACCCGCTCCTTCTGCCGGAGGCAACAGCTCTTTCTCGGATAGCTTTGCAAGAAGTATGCAAACCCAAATGAAATATGTTTTTCCGATTATTATTACCTTTATCGCCTATCAAATCTCTGGAGCAGTTGCCCTGTATTGGCTCACCAGTAATTTGTTTATGGTGGCTCAGCAGATTTATGTGAGAAGAGAAAAGAATTTTAAAATAGTTATAAAGTAGAAAGTTATAAAGTTCATAAAGTAAATATGGAAAAACAAGAAATCCAAAATTTAATAAAAGACCTAATAGAAAAAACCACTATAAAGCTCGAAGACGTTTCTGTTGTCGAAGATAACCCGAATAGTTTATGGGTTTCGGTGCAGGTAGGCGAGCCGCATCTTTTTTTCTCTGGTGATGGCGAAGGGTTGCACGCCTTGAATCATTTAGTGCATCGCATTGTAGAAGCCAACAATATGCGAAAAAAGAAGAAAGAAGATCAAGATCCTTCTTCAGCCGAGACGGGTAATTTGGGTGTAATCGTAGATATAAATGGATTTCAGAAAAAGCGGGTAGATAACATTCGCGCTGTTGCGCACATGATGTCTGAACGAGCTAGATATTTTAAATCAAACATCGAGGTCGATCCAATGTCGGCCTTCGAGCGCAGAATTGTTCATGAATTTTTATCTGACGCAGAAGACCTAGAGACCGAATCTGTCGGCTCTGGGCGCGACCGCCGAGTAGTGATCAAGTATGTTGGTGGCTTATAAAATATTTAGCCAAGCTCTTTCTCGGCACAACTTTTTATAAAGCAATCTATCTGGGCGAGCTCGCCCAGCGAACTGCTCGGCCCGTCGGCCTGCGCAAGGCTTTCTAAAAAGTGCGCCTTCAACGAGCTTGGCTATTTAAGCTTAATTTCCCAAAGGAAATTATCTTTTCTATTCACAAAAAATAGATAATCTTCGTTTTCATCTAGGGCGAGCTTTATGCCATCTACCTCTTCCCCGCCTGTTACACCTACTGGGTCTAACAGCAAAGTAGTATTGCCAGTTTTTGCATCTATTTTCCAAAATCGGTCGTTAAAAGACACTTCTCCCTGATACCAAGTGTCGGGATATAATCTCGCGTCTGAAGATCTAGGCACGGCGCAGTAAATAAAATTGCTTCCTTTCCCCCAAGCGCATTTTTCAGGCAGAGTTTCAAGCCCTAGAGGTTCTATGCCCCCAGTATCTGTATGATAAATACCGAGAGATAATTTGCCTTGTAAGTCATTTTCTCCATAAAGAACTGTTTTCCCGTCTGGGCTAGTTAAAGTAGTGAGCCCGTTTATGTCTTGCATGACCGAATTTAAATCTTTTTTAGCTGGATTGATGGCGTACATATATCCCGGAATATTGTTCGACGGTTTAGTAGACATAGTAATCATATTGTTGTTTGGCCACAAAGACAGCCACTCAGTAAAAGCCGATTCGAACACCTGCGTTTTTTTATTATTTTTAAAATTTAGAATTGTGCCGATCATATTGCCTGTATTCTCGAACATGTAAAACATTTTCGAACCATCGGGTGATATGCTTATATCTCTAACATTGTTTGGCAGAAAAGTTCCTGTTATCTCGTTACTGCCCGCAGTATCTGCGCCCAATACTTCTTTAGGCAGGGTGCCGACGAAGGTTTCTATCACTCTATCCCCTGTTTTAAGATATCGCATTACCACCGAATCGCCATCGTTGCCGAAATACGCATCGTATACCTTGGGAATTATTGTGTCAGAAAATTTTCTTTCTTCTATTTTGTCTGTGAAAGTTTGGTAAATGTTTCCTGTCTCTTGATCTACATAGCGCAGTGCGGTAGAAAACTCGGTTGGCGGCGGAGTAGGGGTAGAACCTGTTACCTCTTGCCCCACCGAGGAATACATTACCCCTTTTGTCTTATTTCCAATGATACCGTCGGCAGTGAGTCCATGATCGTTTTGCCATCTCTTTACAAGATCGAATATGCCCGCATCAAATATACCATTAAGTTCGACATTAAGATTAAGCGTAGTGTTTAAAAATCTCTGTATTTCTTTTACTGGATCGCCACTACTTCCCATTTTTAAAGTTGCGGAACCGAAATTATAAGGCACGCCTAAATCTTCTTGGCTTGCGACAGGGGTTGGCAGATCTTTTAGTCTTTCTTTTTGAAACGCAGTAAAACCAGCAATGCTCATACTAGAGACTTTTTCTAACTGTAACTGCGGAGTTTCACTTGGAGTGGCAGGCAGATTTCCCTTATTATCACTGTTATTTGTTGATTCGGTGTTTGAGGGTGTAGGTCTGGTGCCAAAAGGACTAAAATCAGAGACGAAATTCGTCCCCTCGTTTGAGGCCGGTTGCTCGGTTGCTGGTTTTTGAATGTACAGAAATATAGCCACTACAATTGTTGCTATTCCCAGGATGGCTATTAAGAGTATAAAATTTCTTCTGGACATAAAATTAATTAGCTGGTGGTAACCATTTGTAACCAGGTTGAGACAAGCAATTTTCTCTGGTTGTAATTTCAGCATTTAAGGTGCCAGTTTCATCGAAACAATATTCGCCAGTGGTTATAGGGGAAAGATCGGGAGGAGTAACAATGTTGGCGTTTTGGATGTTTGGATTTAAGTCAGATTTTAGTAAGGTTGGGTCTATGGTGTTAAGTAAGGCGAAGGCGCCTAGGGCAATCAAGAGGCCTAAAATTGCCTGGGTTATGCGCTGTTTGCCAGACTCTTTCGAGCTTATGAGTTCACTAGTCATGTATTCTAGCCCGCCTATGACGATCATTATTACCGACAATACTGCGCAGATGCCAATGAATATCTTGATCATTAAGTTCAAGTATTTACTGAAAGCGCTAGGTTCTGCCACGTTTATATTTGTTAGCGGGTCGGCTTGGTTGTCGGGGTTAGGCAAGGGCACTAATAATTTATAATTCGGATTTGTGTTTGTGCTACCCGCCGTCGTTGTTGTCGCTGGGAAAGAGTTTGGATCTATTGTTGACCATGTTCCGTGATGAAAGTTAGTACAAACACTTTCGGTTATGCGGTAAACCTGACCACTACTTACAGTACAATATCCCACAGGCTCTTGACCCTGTGCCTGTTCTTGATCTGACACAGGATAAATTTGATACGATGTGTAGGTTCCAGGAAGTGACTCACAGCTTTCTTTTGTAAAACTATTATTTACTGAATGTGCTTCACCATCTACGCCAATAAAAATACACTGTGCCCACGAAATAGAAATACCGCCAAAGCGAGCATTTGCTGCGCACTCACTATAAGTAGTGGCCCAGTTTCTTGTTGTATTTTGGACACCTCCCCCGTTGTTGTATATCCAAGTGCACATTCCTTGCCTTGATTCTGGAATTTGGGGAGATTGTGCATACGCACTCTCGGCAGAACCGAATACTATTAAGGAAGTTATAAGTATTAAAATGTAAGTTATAAATTTCTTCATTTTAGAATTGTACATTTATTTCTTTACTAGTTCTTTGAAATAATTTTTCGGTATTGGCAATCTCGAGCCTTAATTTCGACGATCCGTGCGTTCCTTCTGGAGCTTGAAGCGGCATTAAATTTTCTTTAAACTTTTCTGTCTGTACTTGTCTGTCGTTTATAGACCAATCCCAGGTTAGTACTGGGTTTATTAATTGTTTTGGTGAAATAAAGTACGGAACTGCTTCTACGGTTTCTGGCTCTTCTAGGGTGTATGTATCCCCTATGGCATGTTGCCAGGCTGTGCCGATTTTCGGATCGTTTTTATAAAACACTATTTTCGGTTCAGTCATGCCTATGTTTAAACTTCCATTTAAGGAATATTTTTGGTCTATGGTGGCAGCTTTTACTGCAACATAGTTAGAATTATCTAAATAGTCGTTTATATAAGAAAAGTAATTTTTACCATAGCCCGAGCCTTCAGTATAATTATTGTAATCCCTGGCCCAGCTGTAGACCATACTGCTCGGAGAAATATTACTGCTGCCGCTTTTTATCTCGGGCATTGCTACCACTTTTACTTCGCTGTCTGGTGATGGCAGAGCCTTTCCCCGATAAAATGGCGGGACATAAGAATCAGTCGCTTGCCACAGCATAACCATTACTGCGGGTTTGATAGATACTTTTTCCTCTACTGTGCCGCTTGAGAGAGCTAGTATGGCGCTAACTACAGTTTCTGTTCCGGCCTCGGGAGCATTTACTGAAAATGTTTTTTGGCCTATGCCAGAAGAACTCTTTTTCCCGTTTACTGACCAAGAAATCATTACGCTATCTAGGTTATCTACATAACTTTTTAAGGTAATGGTTGTATTTTCACCAGGTGCAGGACTTGAGGGTGTCATTTCTATCAATACCCCAGTCGAAACTGCCTCACTTTTTTGTATAAGAAAGATCCCAAACAATACAAAAACAGCGATTAGATATAAGGGTAATAACTTAAACCTCATACCCTAAAGTATATCATTGTTTGGTTTTAGCTTCTACTGTTTCTTGTTCTTCCCTAGCCTTTTTATTAAGCAATATTTGTGAAGGATCTGAGGTTATGATCTGGTCTTCTGTATAAGAAGCGATAATTTTTATGGCCACGTGTTTCAAGCCCGCAAAGAATATTCCCTCACCAACGTTTGACTCTAATAGAAGATATTTTTCTTCATCAGTTAGGTTAAACGTCTTCTGTAAGAGGTCAATAGTTGTGGGTGATTGTTTCAAGAGAAGCTGAATAGAAGAGTTGGTAATAATCGGCACTCCATAGGTTGATTTCATAAAGTCTGCTGCGTCTTGGGTGATGGTAGAAAGACCTAAATAATATTTCCTGCCTCTTTTAGCTATGGAATATAGGAAAGAGGCTGTATCCTCAGACTTCATCATCCACCAGGCCTCGTCTACCACCAAGAGGCGTTTCTTTAGGTTTTTCCTGATAGCGTTCCATATATAATGCATGATTATGTACATAGCCACCGGCTTTAATTCATCTTCCATATCTCTCACAGAGAAGACCACGAATTTCTTATTAATATCTACATTGCTAGGGCGATTAAGGAACGTGGCCCAAGAGCCCTTAGTATATTTCACCAAGCGTTGAATTACTGAATCGCTGCCCTCCATGCCTCCTAGCACCATTTCGAAATCAGACAAGAGAGGCGGTTCAATATTTGAAAAATCTGAATTGGGAGTTATGTCTTTAATAGCATAAGTTTCAGAGATTGCTCGATCTACCATCGAATCTTCTTCTGGGGTAAGACCCCCGAGCATTAATCTAAAGAGACCTACCAAGTTTATGATATTAGAACGCAAAACGTCTTCGGCAGTTTCGTCTTCGCGCGGTATCGGCAAGTCAAACGGGTTGATGTGGTGATCAGAAGAGAGTGAAATGTTAAAATATCTCCCGCCCACAGCCTCGGATAAGAATTCATATTCCCTTTCGGGGTCTATTACTATCACATCTGTATCGAACATGAGGGATCTTAAGATTTCAAGCTTGGTGGCATAGGATTTTCCAGAACCAGATTTTGCAAAAGTTACCGAGTTGTAATTTTCCAAGGAAAATCTATCAAAAATTACCAAACTTGAATTATGCCTATTTACTCCATAGAGAATTCCTCGGTCAGAAGTTAGGTCGAAAGAAACAAACGGGAAAATGCTGGAAAGTGGCTCAGAATTAAGCTTCTGATGTATACCCAAAAGGTCGTTATTTGTTGGAATGACGCTTTTAAAGCCGTCTTCTTGTTGAAAGAGAGCGGGTTTTAAGTATATCAGCTTGGCTTCTAGCATAGACTTTATCTCATTTTCAGTTTTGAAAAGCTCAAGTTCGTTGTCTGCATATATGGTTATATACACTCCGACATCAAACATCTTTTCCTGCGCTTGAATTAGGTTGTCTCTCAGGCTTTCTAAGTCTCGATATGAAGTATCTAGCATAGGGTCGCGGACCATTCCTTTCGTCTCCCTCACATTTATTTGACTTTGCACCTCGGCTACTTTTTTCTGGAATTGGCGAAGCATAAGAGATGTGTCTATTGGGTGGATGAAAATAGAAATATCGAAAACCTTATCTAAATTGATTATTGGCGAGAACCAATTGTCGGTCAGGTATCTAGGATAAGACATTATAAAGAACGTTCGGGCTATTTTCTCTCCGAGGTTTATGGATTTTGGTTCTATTTTCAGTGCCGATGGCGCTATTACGTCTTGCAACTCTAGGCTAGCTGATTCATAGATCTGTTCTGGCAAGACAGCCAAGGTAGAAGCCTTTGCTCCCTCTAGATTAGCATTACCAGATTTTTTTCTTTTGAATAATTTTTTAAAAAAGTCCATTTAACTTTCTATTTTAATTTTTCCTTCGACTTCTCCCGGATTAAAAACCTTATAAAACACTTCTATGGCTTCTTCGGTTCCCAATTGCGCAGATTTTACTCCGCAACGAGAAAGTCCTTGTTGTATTACCCCTACTCTTTCTTCTATCTGGGATCGTTTTTCTTCAAAATCTTCTTCTTTCGCTATCTCTTGTTCTTTTTTGCTTTTTCGCTTAAATAAATTTCCCAATGCTCCCCCGCTTGGTGTTATGGGACTGTGAGCATAAGGCACTACGATGAAAAAAGTTTTAGTCATAATAGCCACTGAATCAGTGAAATTTCTGATAAATTCTATATACTCTCGGGTTTGAAGTTTTAGTAATGGTTCGCTTTGCACCTTCATTCTATTTTCTAAGAGCAGAAGATAGGGTCTGATATCCAGTCTTCTGGATTGTACTGATATCTGAACAGCGAAGTCTAAGGTGTTCAAGAAATTCTGGAATTGTAATATAACTGCCTTTTGTTCGTCGTCTGACTTTAAGGAAAGGTTGATCGAGCTAGCTAGTACGATTGCTCGCAGACTGCCATCTTTTAATACGATCACACCGTCGCGGATTTCTTTGATTGGTACAAACTCTTGAGTTGCTTTTGCTTTTAGTGCCATATTATTTTTCTTCGGTGTGTCTATTTAAATCTAACACATCTAAGCTCCAAGCCAGATCTCGCAACCTGTCACCGTTTACTCGAGCAGTATTTGCAATCTCTCCCCTTTTCTCTGCAGCCTTTACATCCTCTGTTTTTGTTTCTCTTGCCTTATTGCCCGGCCTTTTCCATATATATAGTTTACTTTGGGTTACATAATTAAAGCTTGCCTGTAGCATATTGATAAAAGGTTTGTTGTTCGGTCGATATCGAGCAAGCGCGATCGAGAGACCAGCCACTGCCAAAATTGGTATTGACCCCCAGAGGAGTCCTAAGAGTTTATAAATCACAAAGCACAACCCTGCCCCGCCTGCCAAATACACGAACTCTTTGAAAGTAAAAGGGCCGAAAATTTTATCTTCGATGTCCAAAAATTGTGGAACCTTAAATTGCATTAATTAAATTATAACCTATTCTGGAATTTCTCGGTACGGGTCTACCTTGGGTTTGGCTGAATTTGCGCTAGTTTGGCTAGGCGAGCTCTTGGTGATATTTTCTAAGGTGTGTTCAGTTTTTACTGCCGGCGTTTTGAAATCTCTAGAGAGTTTTTCGGTCAAAATGGAAGGAGCTGGTTTATGTTCTCCTTCGGGTAGCTCTAACTTCTCATTCTGCATCGAGGTTTGCGCTTGTTGTTTGGCTTCGTTGGGTAGGTCATGTATGATTTCAATACCAGCCTTGCTTAACTCTGCGTGTTCTTTTTTTATATCTATATCTGGGATTTCAGCAGTTGGTGCTTCGCCTTCGCCCGCTCGTTGTGATGCCCTTTTATTCTCGACATTTTTTATCAATTCAGCTTTTATCTTATTGAAGACTAATTTATTCATATCTTCTACCAGTTCATTTACCTGTGCTTTTGAAAGCCCCATGCGTTTTTCGAGTTCTTTTGGATACTCATTTATATTAACGAGCCCGAAAAGTAACAATTCTGTTTCAATCTCTAGGTTTCCCAATTGCTCAAAAGTGTAACCTTTAGTTTCACGTAATTCTAATATGGAGGCCTTCCAATTTACCGAGTCTATTGCCTTAACGGTTTCAGGAGGAAGTTGTTCCCTTGCTTTTTCTATTTTTATTTTTAATAAATCTACAGAATCATCCATAATATTTTTATTTTAATACTAAATTATTCGTGCCTTGTGTATGTTTGGTAAATTTGTGGAGTTGTTTTGTTCATCAGTAATTTGAGCTGGTGTTTTAGAAATAAAAGCAGAATAATTTCCGCCGGAAGTTATAAAGTCAACAGATTTTTGCCACTCCAGATCTTGGTTTGCTATATTTTTCTTTGCGCTCCCTTCTATTTTTTGGCTGATCGGAGTGAATATTTTTTCTACTACTTCTCTCATAATTTTTGCCGACTCTTCTTTGGTGGTGCCTACGTTATTTTCAACATGTGTAGCAAAAAGCATTAAATCGGTTACCCCAACCAAAGACAGTAGAATCTCTACCTGCAGATTATTTATCTCGCCTTCATTCAACGAATGATTTTTTCCTATATCTTCCGCGATTTCCGGCCAATCTAAAGAATTAATAGCCTCCTTCACCTCTTTTGGCGATTTTTCCACCTCTTCTTTTATTATTTGCTTTAATTTGTCTGTCATTTTAATTGATTTAATCTTATTAGCTATGTCCGTTTCCCCCACTAGAGCTTCCGTGTGCTCCATTGCCACCGCTTTCATGCCCATGACTTGAAAGTGCATTTGTGATTGCTCCCGCAGCCAAGTCGCCCAAGAAGTGATCCAGGCCATGACCACCACTTCCCTTGTCATGGTTTTCTATTTTTGCTTTCATCCTTATTTTATGAGCCGCTTCAGCTTGTGCTCTACCTCCAACCCACCTACCACCAGCATTTAAGAAATCTATGTTTGGCAGTATCCCATTAGATATATAATTAGCATAAGTAAGCCTTCTGTTTCTGTTTTCTTCTTCTATGTGATGATGTGCTTCTGGAATTGCATAATCCTCCAAATTATTTATAGATCTTCCTCCGGCAACTTCGGCAGATCTTCGCGCTACTCTAACCGCTACCTCTGCTGCACGTGCTGCGTCTATCAAAGCTTGTGCATTTGCTGCGCCTGCCTGCCTTGCAGTATTAGCTGCCTGCCTTGCTGCTGCAGCAGCATTTTGTAATGCAGTTACGTTTGCTCCATTTGCATTTTTAATAGCCGACTTCTGACTTCTTAGATTATCTACTTGCGTTGCAGCTTCCTGCACTCTTCGTTGCGCATCTGCGTAACCATCAGAGGCCGGTATGTAATTTGCAGACCCTGGTTGTCCAACCTGTGCTGTTTCGCCCCTTAACCTGTCTTTGGCCGCAGCTACTGCCGCTTGAGCTGATTTGATTCTATTATCAATCTGTTCTATCTCATGATTTCCCTCGCTTAGAAGTGCTTGTTTGTCCAATTCTAATTGATTTAGGTGCTGTTTCAATTCTTCATCTTCCCCGACTTCTAATTCTTGTGCTCTCTTTTGCCTTAATTCAACTTTTCTTTTCCTATCTGCCTCGAATCCCCCGTCTTTTGTCAGGAACTTAGTACTGTGTCCCAAATTCAATCCAGTTACCCCATGCAAGGCTCCCAAAGTAGCTCCTGCGGCGCCTTTTCGAAGATCAAAACTGGCACTAGCGCCAAATTTTGCGACATTTCTAAGCGCTGTTCCGCCGAGCCTTCCGCTTGCTTCATATCTCTTTGCCCATCGCGAATTTGCAACTCGGCTACTAAACTGCCCCACTGTGCCTTGTAATAATTGGGCAGTTCCTCCCAGCGCCAATCCTCCGGCGATTCCAAGAGCCGCTTTTCCACCCTTAACCAACATTTCCCCTAATTGCCCGGATGATTTTTTGGCATAATCTATCGCTTTCTTTAACAGGCCTAAAATTATCAAAGATTGCAAAATTATCAGCAACATTACCTGAAATGTGTCTTGATTTGCTCCGTCTACCGCTAGGTCTTTTAGAAATGGTATTTGAACAAAAAGATATATCAAATATACAAAGAACAAGAATATTGGCGCCAGGAATGACACCTTGAATAGTTTTTTCAACCACTCATCCCAACCTATTCTCTCTACATGGCTTAAAAGTGGCACTGAAGACGACATGAAAGCAAATGGAGAGAATATAATAAGCACCCAGAGCTCGACTATACGGTTTATAAAACTTATACCCGCATAGAAAAATGCGTAAGCGGCAAAGCCGATTATAGCCCCAGTTACTATTATTATTGTTAGCATTAAAGAAATGGGAACTTCTTCATTGGTTCCAAAAGCTGCCTGTAACAGAGCTCCCCCTGCGCCCACAACCGCGCCTATCGGGCCACCGATCGCTGCTCCACCTCCTATGTAGGCTGCTGCACCCAGCCAGCTTAGACGAGTGGTTTTCTGTTTAGCTCGTTCAAAAAATTCTGGTGACATCAATCTGCTTGGATCAAAAGCAGAATATATTCCACCGGCAATATCTTTTTCTGCGACTGCGTGTTTGACCGGACTCCAAAGAGGAGAATATTGTCTTTGAGTCCCGGTTACGTTCACATTTATCCTGTTATAAAAAACCAGAGCTAAAACATTCGAGGTATCTATAACTATTTTAGTGAAGAACATCGAGAAGTTTATAAGGAGGGCCAACACTATTACTTTCACTATAGTTTTTTTAGCTTCATGGCTTAAACCTAAAATAGTTTGAATAGCCACATATAGCAGTATTAATATGAAGAATATATTTGATAGATCGCGTACGACACTCCAGGCCTTATCGACAAACGAAGCGGCATAGATGGTACTATCTAGAGCTAATGACAATACCGCATCGAAGAATAATCCCGACAATCCCAGCAGAGCCGAAGGAATAGTGTAAACAGTGTAATATGCAATTTTTACCAAACATCCCCCAAGATTAACATTGGTGAAATCCACACAGGATGTCTGCTTGACCGCTGTTTCTAGGCCTGACGTGTCATCCGCAGCGCTTACCTGTGCTAGCGGACTTAGTATTCCCACAAGCAGGATAATTATGAAGATGTATGGTAAAAATTTTTTCATTGATTCACTTTTATAGTTATCCAAGCATATTTAGCCGGATTCGATGAGTCTTTTACTTCCATAGAGGTTGTGCCAATACCTCTGGCGGTTACTCTGGTCGTTGCAGTTCCATATTGGGTGTTATTTGTTATTGGTGTGGCTGTGGCTACTCCTGCTGTAGGATCTGTTTCTATAGTATATGGGGAGTTTCCGCCAGAAATTGTTACATCTACTATACCACCTACAGTTGTCGATACAATTTTAGGAGAAATGGTTAAAGCGTCTATAAAAATCGGCACCTCTACGACGTGATTGAGTGAATCTTTTATTACCACCTTGGTTTCTCCTGGTGCATTGCCGGTTATAATAAGGAGATCGCCTTGTATATCTGCCCTTGCAACTATTGGGTCTGGTAGTTCTTGTATACTATATTCACCATAACCGCCCAATA
>Ga0066639_10004118_pt1 | contig 12461 bp, 18 predicted proteins | sample CryGeyCG2114_010_2_FD_59504 | JGI IMG/M metagenome (GOLD analysis project Ga0066639, IMG submission 59504) | Groundwater microbial communities from aquifer - Crystal Geyser CG10_big_fil_rev_8/21/14_0.10 | ecosystem: Environmental > Aquatic > Deep subsurface > Groundwater | place: USA: Utah...
TGTTTATTTTGCGGTTAAATTTACTAAAGCTCAGTATAAGAAAAAGTAAAGCTTTTGCAGCCCGATTGAGTGGCAGCGAAAATCGTGCATCGTGCTTAAACGGCGAAATGTTTTACGCCCTGGCCGGGACTCGAACCCGAGTCACAGCCTTTCTGTCCTTTTTCTTTTTTGGAAAAAAGAAAAAGTACAAGTTGTCCAAAAAGAAAAAACCTTTTTTTTAATTCAGTTTTTCTTTGGGCAACCTGCACTTTCTTTTTTCTAAAAAGAAAGGGCGGATTGACAGGGCCGTATCCTAACCGCTAGACTACCAGGGCATTACTTTAATTGTTAACACAATTAGTATTATTAAGAAGAGTTTCAGAAAAAGTTTAAAAAATAATAAGGCAGGCTTTTTTACAAGCCTAAAGCTTCATCTATTCTTGCTTTGTTGAATCCTATTATTATTGTGCCGTCAATGTCAATTACTGGAACTCCTTGCTGTCCTGATTTTTTAATCATTTCTTCTCCTTTTTCATGATTTTGTGAAACATCATATGCAGTGAATTCAATTCCTTTTTCTTTGAGATAAGATTTTGCCATAGTGCAGTAAGGGCAGGTTGGTGTTGAATAAACTATTACATTCAATTTAATTCCCCCTATTAATTTAAAATTTAATATAAAGTTATGTTTTTAAGTTTTTGTTTTATTCTAAAAGTAACCACATTAAAATTATTCCTGCAACAAAAGATAAAAGTAATCCAATTGATTTTTTTAATTCATATTCTTTGTGTAGTTCTGGAATTAAATCAGAGCCGGCAATATAAATAAAGTTTCCTGCTGCAAAAGGAAGTAAAAACACTAAAATATTTTCTGTTAATGAAGAAACAAGAACCACTGCTATTGCCCCAAGCAATGCAGTTAAAGCAGAAAGGAAATTCATTGTTAATGCTTTTTTTCTTGTGAATCCACTGTGAATTAATACCCCAAAATCTCCTATTTCTTGGGGTATTTCGTGGAATATTACTGCAAGGGTTGTTGCAATCCCTAATGATGTGCTTGCAATAAAACTTCCTGCTATAATCATTCCATCAATAAAATTATGGATTCCGTCTCCGATTAAATTCATGTAACCAAAACTTTTGAGTTCGCATTTTCCTGCAGGAAAATTATGGCAGTGATGCCAGTGAATTGTTTTTTCTATTATAAAAAAGACAGCTATTCCTGAAAGTAAATAAAGTGATATTTCTGTGCCAAAACCAAATTCTTTTACTGCTTCAGGCAATAAATGAAGAAATGCTCCGCCGAATAATGAACCAGCAGAAAAACTAACCAAATACAACACAATTTTGCTCAGGAATTCCCTGTTTAATCCAATGGTAAAAACGCCTATTAGAGACATTAAGCTTACAATAAAAACGCTTCCAAAAATATAAAGTAATTCCATCTATTAATTATTTGACGATTTCATTTTAAATTTAAGTAGTGGTAATAAACAATTAATTCTCCTTTTTTGTTTCTTAAAAATAACTGGTCGCCGGAATCATTCCATACATTTCCTTTGTTCCAGTATAATTCATTCATTGTGTCTTCTCCTGCTGCAGAAAAAACTCTGATAAAAGATTTTTCTTTTAATTCAATTTCAGGAAAAAAATAAAGGTGTGTTGCTTCGTCTTTTAAGTAAAATCCGTTTAAGTCAATTGAATAATTGCAGTCATTGGAGAATTCAGCGAATTCTCCTGTAAAGGAATTCTGGTTAAATTCAAATCCTGAAAGTGTAATGCAGTTATCCAAAACATATTTTTCTGTTCCTTTTTTCCATAAGCATCCTTTGTTTTCTTTCATTGCTTTTTCCTGTAATTCAATTAATTCAGTTGGCGCACCAAAAGCATAATGAGCTAATCCTTGTTCAACTAATTTTTTGTTTAATGATTCTTCGTTAATACAGATGTTTCCAAGTAGTCTTTCATAAATATCTTTTCCGTCTGTTTTAACTTCAATTTCTCTGCCTAATATTTCTTTTTCAAGGAATTCTTTTGCTTCTTCAAAACAGGTTTCTTTTTTTTCAGGGGTATTTATTGCAATTAACCTGATTTTTCCTTCAGGGGTTTCTAAAGTATCCCCATCTATTACTCTTGAAACAAAAAAGGTTTTTGTTCCTTGACAGTTTAATTCATTGCTTTCTTTTTTTTCAGTATTTTCTATGCATGCAACTAAACAAATTAACAGAATTAAAAGCAATGAAATTTTTTTGTTCATTTTTTCATTGCACAACAACAAATTCCAGTTAAGGACATTATTCCTGCGACTACTGCGACAATTGGCCAGATTATTGAAAGATAAGGCAGAGTCCATACATTAAAGTATGCAAGAAATCCTAAAATTCCCAGAATAATTAATGCTCCTCCTTTACAATAACATTTTGTTTCATAAGTGCATTTTCCTTCCATTAAACCACCTCTTTGTAATAGTTTTTTCAGCGATTATTATTAATAAATAATTGTTCATTTTTTTTGTATGGATTCTTTTCAGCAGGTTCTTTATTGGCTTATTCTAGGTTCTAAAGGCGGAAAAAACAGGGCAAGGATTCTTTTTTCTTTGGAAAAAAATCCAATGAATTCAAATGAGTTAAGCAAAAAACTTAAATTGGATTATAAGACTGCCCAGCATCACATTAATCTGCTTTTAGAAAACAAGCTGATTGTTAAAACAGGAGACAAATATGGGCAGGTGTTTTTTGTTTCTCCGCAAATAAAGAAAAACTGGAGTTTGTTTAAAAAACTGTTTGAAAAGAAAGTTTTAAAGGAGGAAAAGAAATGAAAGGAAAAAATTCTGCTTTATTGCAGACAGCAGGGGTTTTGTTTGCAACTTTTATATTTATTTTTGTTTTGTCTTTTTTGCTGGATTTGATTTTGCCTGGCAGAATGAACCCGAGAATGTTTTTGTTTTTTGAACAATTCATTATGTTTAAGGCAATTCTTTCTTTAATCAACACAGTGTTATTGGCGTATTTAATTTACAATTATGTTTCGCTTTACAATGAAGTTAAATCCCAGTTTTCTCTGGGTTTGATTGTAATGAGCTTAGCTTTGTTTTCTTTTTCAATCAGTGACAGCCCGTTATTCCAGTTGCTTTTTGGTTTAAGAGGGTCGGGGATGGGGGCGTTCACAATCATTCCTTCAATTTTCACTTTAGTTGCAGTAATAATTTTGATTTATTTAAGCAGAAAATAAACCCTTTCCAAAGGGTTTAACCAAATGTACGGCGTAAAGCCGTACTGTTTCAATCATAAAATAAAAAAAGAGGAGAAGAAAGAAGGATTAAACCTTCTTTCATTCTGTAGAGGGGTTAGAAAAAGGGCAGTTTTCTTTCATTCCAAATCCTGCGTGCATTTTGTTTCTTCCTCTGAATCCATTTTGTTGTATTCCAAGTTCTTCCATAATTGTTTTTGCTGTTTCAAAATTCCCTGATTCTCTTGCTTCCTGCATTTCTGAAAGCAGATGGAAGTTTTCTTCATTAATTGCTGAAAGCATTTCTTCTTTTTGCGGGTTATTGCTTTCTTCCATTAATGTTTTCCATGTTGTGTAATCCTGATTTTCTATTGCTGTCTGGATTTCCTGATTTTGTGCCGGCATTTGTTCTCTTTCTTGTGTTCTTCCCTGCATTCTTTCTTTGATTGCATTGAAGTTTTCTTCTGTTAAAGTGCTTTCCTGTAATTGTTTCCATTGTTGAAAGTCATTGTTTTCTATTGCTGTTCTGATTTGCTGCATTATTTCTGAATCAATTCCTTGAATTCCGTTTCCATTGAAAGCCATTACTGTTCCTATTGCAAGCAATACAAAAAGAATTCCTGTTCCTGCTATTATTGTTTTGTTCATTTTGTTACCTCCTAATCATTGTTGAAATAAACTTATTTTGCTTTATTTAAATAAAATTTCCGAGATTGCACCCAAATTCAGCCAGATTCAATGAATTATTCCTTTAAATCTTTTTTGTTTTATTTTTTTATTATGCCTAATTTAAGACCCGGAGTCCCAAAAAAAATGAGAGGGAGAATGCATGAAAAAGGAGAAAGGCTTGGGGCAGGAACAGGCAAAGGAAAAGCTGCAAGAGCAGCTCATCTAAAAATAAAACATCTTGCTCAAATCAGACACGCTACCTTCGTTGATTTAGTTCTTGTTTCTCAAATTAAACCAGCAGCTGACAGAGCCAGAGTTATGCTTCAAAAAGGAATTAATGCAGCAAGATTAAGAGAAGCAAAAATTCTTTTGGTTTAGTAATGGAAACAGTAAATTTATCCCCCAAACAGTTGGAAGCTCTTGGTTTTTCTGAAAAAGAACTGGCTGAAATCAGAGGAAAGTAATTTATTTTTGTTTTAGTTTTTTTAATTCCATTTTTTTGAATAAATCAAGGTAATTTTCTAAATGCCTTGTAATCAAAAAATTTTTTCTTACATGTTCTTTTCCTTGTTTTCCGAGTTTTTTTCTTAGTTTTTCGTTTTTCAGTAACTTAACTGCTTTTTTTGTGCATTCTCTGTTGTTGTTGACCAAGAAACCAGTTTTATTGTTTATTACTTGTAATGGAATTCCTCCTACATTGCTTGCAATAACCGGTGTTTCTTTCCATAATGCTTCGCTTACTGTTAATGCAAATCCTTCTTTTATTGATCTCTGGAATACAATTTTTGATTTTCTTTGCAATGCATTAACCAGAAAATTGTTGTTTTCAGTCAGCAGGGTTATTGAATCATTGCCGTTAACTAATTTTTTTATTTTGTCATAAATCATTTTTCCTTCAGGGTCATCGTCTGCAGTGTTGCCTAATAATACTATTTTGCAGTCAGTTTCTTTTTGTATTTCTTTAAATGACTGGATCATTCCAGGAAAATCTTTCCATTTGTCAAATCTTGAAATCATTGAAATAATTGGTTTGTCTGAATCTATTCCCCTTTTTGAAAGAAACCTGTCGCATTTGCTTTCTTTGATTTCCTTGTTTTTTTCGTTTAAAGGATCAATTGAAGGATGAATTATGTTTGTTGGAACATTCAGTTTTTGAATATATTTTTTGTGGGAAAAAATCACTTCATCGTATTTTTCAATGAATTTTCTCAGGTAATTCCATACTTCCATGTTTGGCTTGGTGGAATCCAGATGAAACCGCCAAATCCACGAATGGTTTTTTTTGTAGTAATTGATTAATGGCAGTGGTTGGGGGTCATGCACAATAACATAATCATGGTTTTCTATGTGGTGAATGAATGCGTTTTTTCTGTTGGTTTCCTGATGGATTTTTTTTTTGATGGGAGTTAAGTTTATTTCTTCTCCATGCATTGCGTTATGGAATTTTTTTGTTATTTCAAAGAAGTCAGGGGTGCCTTTTATTACTCTCCAGCCGGTTTTTAATCCAATGTCATTCATTAAGTAAACTAAACTGTTAAGTATTTCTGCAACCCCTCCTCCATAATGTGTTGAATTAATGTGCACAAAATGCCTTTCTGTTAATGGGGAAGCTTTTTCAACAATTTTATTTATTTTTTCGTTTCCGATTATTTTTTTGTATTCTGATAAATATTTCATGTTATTTTTTTTAATGTGAGATATGTTTAAATTGATTGCCTTGTTAAATTAATTAGATAAAAATAGTAAGGAGTTTGTTTTAGTTTATGCCCTCTTTGGGAAAGAAAAACGCCAAAGGAAAATTAATTCTTGTTTCAAACAGAGAACCGTATTCTCATCATTTAAGAAAAGAAAAAATTGTGTGCCAGTCAACTGGAGGAAGCCTTGTTTCTGTTTTGGATCCTTTAATGCAGGAAAGAGGCAATACCTGGATTGCGTGGGGTTCAGGGAACGCAGATTTTAATGTAACTGATTCTCATCAAAGAGTTCATGTTCCTGAAGAAAAACCATTGTACTGGCTTAGAAGAATTAAGCTTTCAGAAAAAGAAGTCAGGGATTATTATGTTGGCTTTTCTAACAGGACTTTATGGCCTTTGGTTCATTTGATGGTTGATAAAGTCCAGTTTAATAACGATTACTGGAATGTCTATAAAGAAGTTAATGAAAGATTTGCCAATATTACAGTTGAGCAATTCAAAAAAAATGATTTTGTTTGGGTTCAGGATTATCAGCTGGCTTTGGTTCCTTCTTTGATAAGAAAAAAAAGAAAGAAAGCAAAAATAGCGTTTTTTTTTCATCTTCCATGGCCGCCATGGGAAATATTCAGGATTCTCCCCCAAAAAAGAGAAATTCTTAATGGAATTTTAGGAGCTGATTTAATTGGTTTCCATACCGATTCTTATGTAAGGAATTTTCTTGATTGCGTAAGAGAAGAATTCAATTTAAAGCCGGACAATGAATCAATAACTTTCAGGAAAAGAAAAATTTTATGCAAAGCTTTTCCTTTAGGAGTTGATTTTGATGGCTTCAGAAAAAACAGTGAATTAAGAAAACCTGCTGAAGTAGCAAAAGAAATAAGAAAAAGCATTAATACTGAATTCATGTTTCTTGGCGTTGATAGATTGGATTACTCTAAAGGAATCCCTCAAAAGCTTAATGCATTTAATGCATTTCTTAAAAAGCACCCTTCTTTCAATAAAAGGGTTGTTCTGGTCCAGATACTCACTCCATCAAGAAGCAGGACAAAAGAATACAATGAATTAGAGAAAGAAATTGATTTTTTGACAGGAAAAATTAATGGAGAATACCAGAAATTATTTTGGGTTCCTATAAGGTGCCTTGACAGGTTTGTTCCAAAAGAAAGGTTATTGGGTTATTATAAAGCAGCGGATGTTGCATTGGTAACTCCTTTAATTGACGGAATGAATCTGGTTGCAAAAGAATTCATTGCATCAAAAAAAGACAATAATGCTGTTTTAATCCTGAGTGATTTTGCAGGGGCTGCAAAAGAATTAAAGGGAGCAATAAGAGTCAATCCTTTTGATGAAAACAGCATGGTTGAAGCAATAAAAAAGGCTTTGACAATGAAGCCGGAAACAAAAAGAAAGAAATTCAAGTTAATGAAAAAACAACTTCAGGAAAAAGATATTTATTTCTGGCTGAATAGTTTCCTTAATGAATGGGAACAGGTGTATAAAGAGAATTAAAGGCTGTTTAAATGAAAGTGTTTCTTTTCTTTGATTATGATGGTACTTTGGTTTCTTTCAAACTAAAACCTGAACAGGCAAAACCAACAAAAGAATTAGTAAAGTTAATCAAAGAGCTTTCGCTGAAAAAGAATTTTATTGTTTCTATTGTAAGCGGAAGAACCATGAAAGAACTAAAACATTTTTTTCCGTTAAAAAACCTTGTTTTTGCTTCCTGCCACGGAATGCAGATAAATTTTCCTTACAAAAAAAATTTTGTTTTCAGGAAAGCAGAAAAAAGCATTCCTTTAATAAAAAAAATTGATTCAGCTTCAAGGAAAAAGTTTTCTTTTGTTAATGGAATCCTGTTCCAGAACAAAAAATTTGCTTTTGTATTGCATTACAGGAATGTGAAACAAAAAGAGCATAAAAAAATAAAATCTGCTTTCAGAAAATTAGTGAAAGAAACTGATTTAGGAAAACAGTTGGAAGTAATCCAGGGAGCAATGGTTTTGGAGGCAAGAATTAAGGGTTGGAATAAAGGAAACGCAGTTAAAGAAATAATGAAAAAAGAAAAAAGAAAGAAAACTGGTTTGGTTTTTTATTTTGGCGATGACTTAACTGATGAAGACGCTTTTAATGCATTAAAAAACGATTTTACTTTTCTTGTTTCAGAAAAAAAAAGAAGCACTAAAGCGAGATTTATGCTAAAAAACCCGGAAAAAGTAATTCTTTTTCTCAGAGTCCTTTCAAAAACCTTTCTTTAAATGCATTGATTTAAATTTTTATTCTAATTTAATTTTTTAGTGGTTTAATGAAAAGAAAAAGCATTGCAGTTAAAGTTGGAAAAGTAGTTATTGGAGGAAATAATCCAATTGTTATTCAGTCAATGACTAATACTCCTACAGAAGATGTTAATGCTACTGTAAAACAAATAAAAGAATTAGCTGGTGCAGGAAGCGAATTAGTTAGGTTTACTGTAAAAGATGATGCTGGAGCAAAAGCTGTTCCTGAAATAAAAAAACAATTATTAAATGAAGGATATAATGTTCCTTTAATCGGCGACTTTCATTACAATGGTCATATTTTGTTAACTAAATTTCCTAAGTGCGCTGAAGCATTAGATAAATTTAGGATTAATCCAGGCAATGTTGGTTTTGGAAATAACAGGGATGAAAATTTTGAGGCAATGGTTAAAGTTGCAGTTGATAATGACATTCCTGTCAGAATTGGAGTTAATTGGGGTTCTTTGGACCAAAGTGTTCTTGCAAAATTAATGGATGAAAACGCAAAAAATAATTTTGTTAAATCAAACACTGAAATATTAATTGAATCTTTGGTTGTCAGTGCAATTGAAAGCACTAAAAAAGCAAATGAATTAGGTTTAGGAAATGAAAAAATTGTTATTTCAGCTAAATCTTCCAGAGTGCCTGATATGATTAAAGCATATGAATTGCTGGCAGAAAGATGCGATAATGCATTGCATTTAGGGGTAACTGAAGCAGGGCAGGGATTAAAAGGGGCAGTTCATACTGCAGCAGGATTAAGTGTTTTATTGCATAAAGGAATCGGCGACACAATTCGTTGTTCTTTAACTCCAACTCCTGGGACAAGCAGAACAGAAGAAGTTAAAATAGCAAAACAGGTTTTGCAGAGTTTAAAGTTAAGGCATTTTATGCCTGAAATAACTTCTTGTCCTGGATGCGGAAGAACCACTTCAACTGTATTTCAGGAAATTGCTTTGAATGTCCAGAAGTTTTTAGAAGAAAAATCCCCTGAATGGAAGAAAAAAGGATTTAAGGGATTTGAAAAAATGGAAGTTGCAGTAATGGGTTGTATTGTTAACGGCCCAGGAGAAAGCAAAAACGCAAATATTGGATTAAGTTTACCTGGGGCAGGAGAACAACCTAGCGCACCGGTTTTTGCTGACGGCAAACAAATCAAATTATTAAAAGGAAACGCAAAACAATTAACCAAAGACTTCACTAAACTAATTGAAGAATATGTTGAAGAACATTATTTAGTCAAATGACGTAACAATAATTTTTTATAGCTGTTCACTCATTTTTGTTTAGGGGAATTAAATGGAATATAAAATTGTTTTGATTAGAGACGCTGAAACAAAATGGTTTGTGGCAGAAGTTCCTAGCTTGCCTGGCTGTATTTCTCAGGGAAAAACTAAATCAGATGCCTTGAATAATATTAAGGATGCGATTAAAGGCTATTTAGAAAGCTTAAAAAAACACCCTGAAGAAACTATTTTTGAAAAAACTGTGGAAATAGCAGATGTATCAGTGGCTTAAATGAAGCTTCCTGTTATTTCTGGAATAAAATTAATTAAGGCATTGAATAAAATTGGTTTTGAAGTTGACCATCAAACCGGAAGCCATTTTATTTTAAGAGAAAATAAAGAACCTTTTAGAAGATTAACTGTTCCAAATCACAAAGTTGTTGTGCAGGGAACTCTGCTTTCAATTTTGAGAAAGGTGGATATTTCAAGAGAAGAATTTGCTAAACTCCTCTAGTTTCTTACACACTAAAAGTTTCAATTACTGTAGGATATTTTTGTGCTAATTTTTGTATTATTTTAGTTGAATCTTCTTTTGTTTTTGGAAAACAAAAAACTGTGCTTCCTGAACCGCTCATTAAAGAATTAAATGAATGTTCTTTCATTTCTTTTTTCAATTCTTCAATTTCAGGGAAAGCTTTGAATACAGAGAATTCAAAATCATTATGCAGTAATTCAGCGAACTCTTCTGTTTTTTTATTCTGTTCTATTGCTTTCTTTAATTTTCTTGAACCAAGTTTTTTTCCTGATTTTTCATAATCGATTTCAGAATAAGCTTTTTTGGTTGAAACTGGAATTCCAGGATTGCAGATTAAAACCCTTGTTTTAGGAAAACTTTTTATTAATTCAATTTTTTCTCCTCTTCCAGAAGCAAAAGCTGTTTTTCCATATAAAAAAAAAGCAACATCCATTCCAATCTGCTCTGCAATTTCCTGCATTTCTTTTCTGCTTAAATTCAGTTTCCATAATTCATTTAATCCTTTTATTGTTGCTGCTGCATTAGAGCTTCCTCCTCCTAATCCTCCAGCAACAGGGATTTTTTTGTCAATAAAAATCTTAATTCCTTTTTCAATTCCTTTTTTTTCTTTAATTAATTCTGCTGCTTTCCAGCATAAGTTTTTTTCATTTAATGGAACAAATTTTTCCCTGCATTCAATTTCAATTTTGTTTTTTTCCAGTTCTTCCAGCACAATCTTGTCTTTTAATTCAAGTTCCTGCATTATCATTTCTAATTCATGGTAACCATCATCCCTTTTTTTGATGATGTCTAGAGTCAAATTAATTTTTGCCGGAGAATCTATTTCAATTTTCATTCAATCACTCTTGCATCAACTGCAACAATGTCTTTTTCATTGGCTATCAGCGGATTAATATCTAATTCTTTGATTTTTTCTTTTATCATCAGCTTGTTCACTTTCATTAAAACATTTTCTAATTCTTTTAAATTAATTCCTTTTTCTCCTCTTAATCCTTTTAGCATTGGATAACCTTTTATTTCTGTAATCATTTCTTTTGCATCATCTCTTGTTATCGGGCAGATTCTTAATGAAACGTCTTTCATTAATTCAACAAAAATTCCGCCTAACCCAAACAATATTGTCGGGCCAAACTGCTGGTCTAATTTTCCCCCGACAATCAGTAATTTTCCTTCAATGAATTTTTGAACAAAAATTCCCTGAATTACTCCTTTAGGACACTTTTTTTTCACGTTCTTTAAAATTAAATTATATTTTTCTATTGCTTGTTTTTCAGTGTGAATATTTAATTGTACGCCGCCGACATCAGTTTTATGCGAAATGTCTTTTGAAATTATTTTGAGTGTAATTGGATAACCCAGTGTTTTTGCAGTAGAAATTAATTCTTTTTTGTTTCTAACTAATTTTCCTTTAACAAAATTTATTTTGTATTTTTGCAGTAATTTTTTTGATTCAATGAAATCCATAGTATTAAATAATACTTTAAGTTAATTTAATTCTTTTGCAGAAAACAATCCAAACTAACATTTTTATGTGCTTCCATAGAACTTATTATTGTGAGTTAGATGGAAAAGAAATTCAAAATACTTGTTGAAAAAGGATTAGATGGATATTTTATTGCAGAAGTCCCTGAACTTCCTGGATGTTATTCACAGGGAAAAACTGTAAAGGAATTAATGGATAACATAAAAGAGGCAATTGAAGTTTATTTGGAATCATTGCAGGAACTGAATAAAAAACCACAGAAAAAATTCTTTGAAATAAAAGAAGTTGTAGTTCATGCCTAAACTTAAGTCCCTTCCTGCAAAAAAACTCATAAAAATAATTGAAAAACTCGGTTTTAAGTTTTTAAGACAAAGGGGCAGTCATGCAACTTTTTTTAGTCAGGATGGAAGAATGGTTGTGATTCCGGTTCATTCAGGAAAGAAAATTGACAGAGGATTGCTTTTGAAGATAATAAAAAAAGAGTTAGGGATAACAAGAGACGCGTTTGAAGAGTTAATTTAATTCTTTTGTAGCAACAGTTATGTTTTAAATTAAAACCCTTCCTTTTTATTTAGAAAGAAATAAAGTGATGTTTTTGGCTAAATTAACTGCTTTGGGTGCAGCAAGAGAAGTTGGAAGAAGTTCTTTTTTGCTTGATGTAGGAGAAAAGCTTTTACTGGACAGAGGAATTAAATTAACTAATGCTGAAACAGAGTTTCCTTTGCCTGTTAAAACTAATTTGGATGCAATAATTATTTCTCATGCTCATTTAGATCATTCAGGTAATCTTCCTCAATTATTTAAGAAATCTGATTCTTTTGTTTATATGACTCTGCCTACTCTTGAATTAAGTCATATTTTATGGAGAGATTCATTAAAGATTGCTAAATATGAAGGAATTCCTGCGCCTTTTTCTGCTGCTGAAATTAATGCAGTTGACAAATTTACTTTTCCTACTCCTTATAGAAAAAAAATTAATATTTCTGATGACACTTCAATTGAATTATTTGATGCAGGACATATTTTGGGTTCTTCTATGGTTAAAATTTCAGGTGAAAAAAATGTTATTTATTCAGGCGATTTTAAAATGGATGAAACAAGGATGTTTAAAGGAGCAGATAAAAGAATCGGCAAAGCAGAAGTATTAATCATTGAATCAACTTATGGTGACAGGAATTCTGGTGACAGAAAAGAATTAGAAAAACAATTTGCTGAAGAAATACAGGAAACAGTTGATAAAGGTGGTTTTGCTATTGTTCCTGCTTTTGCTGTTGGAAGAAGCCAGGAACTAATTGATGTTTTATATGAAAACAGAGTTAATGCAGAAATCTTTTTTGATGGAATGGGACAAAAAGTTGCAAGAACTACTTTAGAG